>UMFP01038402.1_pt1 | contig 62529 bp, 59 predicted proteins | sample 1965031 | NCBI WGS metagenome assembly UMFP01 (sample SAMEA4836048, study PRJEB28245) | human gut metagenome | biome: gut microbiome; material: fecal sample | place: Denmark | collected 2008
CATTTTATTATTTCATGTGTCTACTCTAAGGGGATTATATCACATTGTCGAGCCTGTCATCATCATGCCTACCTGTTCCTTTGTGACTTTTTTGGCGTCACAAATACCTGTTATCTTGCCGTGACAAAGCACCATTATCCTGTCGCAAAGCTCCAGAAGAACGTCAAGGTCTTCGCCTATGAAAAGCACAGCCGTGTTCTTTTTCTTCTGCTCGTTAAGAAGCGAGTATATAAGATATGATGAGTTGATGTCAAGTCCACGAACAGGATATGCGGTTATGAGCAGGTCAGGCTCACTGTGTATCTCTCGTCCAAGCAGGACCTTCTGAACGTTTCCGCCCGAAAGCATTCTTACAGGAAGCTCCGTGGACGGAGTTTTTATTTCAAGCTTTTCTATAAGCTCCTTTGAAAGCGCCTTAGCAGGCTTTCTGTCCACAAAGCAAAGCTTGCCCTGCTTGTATGTTTTAAGAAGCATATTGTCCGTCATACCCACCGAAGCGATAAGACCCATTCCAAGTCTGTCCTCAGGGATAAAGCTCATGCTTATGCCGAGATTTATTATCTCCTTAGGTGTCTTGCCTATGATGTTCTCCTTGTTGTAAAGCACTGCGCCCTTTTCTATCTTCTGAAGCCCTGCGATAGTCTCGCAAAGCTCTTTCTGACCGCTTCCTGCAATGCCTGCCACACCAAGTATCTCGCCCCTGTTTATAACAAAGCTTACGTCATCGAGAGCAATGCTTCCCTCAGAGTTCTTTACCGTCAGATCGACAACGTTAAGTATCGGCTTTACGTTCACAGGTTCAGGTCTTTCTATTGAAAGCTCCACCGCCTTGCCCACCATAAGCTCAGTGAGCTGCTTTTCACTGCTCTCGGCAGTGTTTACAGTTTCAACGCTCTTGCCCTTTCGCAGTATGGTCACTCTGTCAGATATATCCATTACCTCGCCCAGCTTGTGGGTGATGATAATGATAGCACAGCCCTGAGCTTTCATTTTTCTCAGGATATTGAAAAGCTTTTCAGTTTCCTGCGGAGTAAGAACCGCCGTAGGCTCGTCAAGAATAAGTATTTTAGCACCCCTGTAAAGCACTTTCAGTATCTCAACTGTCTGCTTTTCACTGACGGACATATTGTATACCTTTTTGTCAGGGTCAACTTCAAGACCAAGCTGTTCAGATATCTTTTTTATCTCATCTCTTACAGCGCCCTTGCTCTTAAGCTTGCCCTTTGTGCCTGCCACAATGTTGTCTGCGGCGGAGAACACCTCCACAAGCTTGAAGTGCTGATGTATCATGCCTATGCCAAGTTCGATAGAATCCATAGGTGAATTTATCGCCTCAGGCTTGCCGGCAATGTAGATATTGCCCTTGTCAGGGTGATAGATACCCGAAAGCATATTCATCAACGTGGTCTTTCCTGATCCGTTTTCGCCCAGCAGTGCAAGTATCTCACCGTATTTTACTTCAAGATCAATGCCGTCGTTTGCAACCACGCTGCCGAAAACTTTTGTTATACCGCTGCATTTTACAGCGATCTCAGCAGATATTTCTTCACTCATACTTTCAGCTCCTTTTTATGAACTTCCTTAGATTTGCTAATGTCATCAGAAACCGACAGCAGAATTACCTGCTGCCGTATGCTCATATCATTAACAAAACAGGCGGCAACCTGCACCGCCCGTATAAATGTTTTGTTAAGCTGTTAAGCCTTATTACTTGACCTCAACGTTCTTGAAGTACCAGTTGATTCCGCCTGTGATAGTAGCGTCGTCAAGAGTTTTGCCCTCTTCGCCAACTGTTTTGCCGTCGTTTGTTTCGATAACGCCGTCAAATACGTTGAATGAGCCGTCCTCAAGCTTAGCCTTAGCCTCGTCAACAGCCTTCTGCATATCCTCTGTGCAAAGATCCATGTTCAGAGGAGCGATGTCTACAAGACCGTCAGCCATGCCGCCGTAGTAGTTCTCACACTTCCAGTTGCCATCTACGATCTGCTTTACCTGATATGTGTAGTATGCAGACCAGTTCCAAAGAGTTGAAGTAAGTGTAGCCTTAGGAGCGTCCTTAGACATATCTGTGTTGTAGCCTACGCCCCACTTGCCTGCGCTTTCAGCCTCGAGCTGTGGGTTAGGTGTATCACAGTGCTGAGCGATAACGTCGCAGCCCTCAGAAAGAAGAGCCTTTGCAGCGTTTGTTTCCTCTGTTGGTGAATACCAGCTGTTTGTTACCTTTACATAAACCTTAGCGTCAGGATTTACAGAATAAACGCCCATTGCGAAAGCGTCGATACCGCCTGTGCACTCAGAGTTCTCGCTGCCCATAGCGGAAACGTAACCGATAAGATTTGACTCTGTCTTCATACCTGCAACGATACCGGTGAGGTATCTTGCCTGATAAATTCTTCCGAAGTAGTTGTTAAGGTTCTTGCCGTTGTTCTTGTAGCCTGTGCCGTGGCAGAAATAAACGTCAGGATATTCCTCAGCGAGGGATTCCATTTTGTCCATATAGCCCCAGCTTGTGCCGAAGATGATGTTGCAGCCTTCCTCGATGCACTCACGGATAGCTGTTTCTGTAGCAGCAGGGTCGCTGTCTGATACGTTGTTTTTTCTTACGATCTGATCGTCTTTAAGTCCAAGCTCCTTCTGCATACCAACGATACCCTGATCGTGAGCATATGTGTAGCCTGAACCGTCGGCAGGGTTGCCGATGTGTATAACACCGATCTTTACAGTGTCATAGCTGAGAGTTGTCGTCTGCTTGTCAGCCGACTTCTGTGATGCTTCGTCCTTAGCAGATGTACAAGCTGTAAGAGCTGTTACAGCAAGAGCAGCAGAAAGAACGAGCGCAAGAATACGTCTTACCTTCATGTTTGATCTTCCTCCATAAAATATTTATTGGTAACGCCTTGTGCGTTAGTCCCTGAAAGTTATAGTGCCGTTGTCCATAGAGTCAACGATAGCAAGAGATTCGAGCTTTACGCCCATGTCACGGATAGTCTTTCCGCCAACCTGGAAGCCCTTTTCGATAACGATACCTGCTCCCGCAAGCTCAGCCCCGGACTGCTTTACGATATCTATAAGTCCCATAAGAGCACAGCCGTTAGCAAGAAAATCGTCAATGATAAGCACTTTGTCGCCCTTGCCGAGATATTTTTCAGATACCATTACGTCATATGTAACGCCCTTTGTGTAGGACTTTACCTGAGTAACGAACATTTCGCCGTCAAGATTTTTGCTGAGAGTTTTCTTTGCAAAAATAACAGGGCAGTTGTTAAAATGCTGTGCCGCAATGCAGGCAATGCCGATACCGGATGACTCGATAGTGAGTATCTTGTTTACGCCTGTTCCTGCAAATCTCTTTGCAAACTCCTCACCGATATCGTTGAAAAGCTTGACGTCCATTTGGTGGTTAAGGAATTTATCGACTTTGAGAACGTTTCCTTCCTTTACTACTCCGTCCTTAAGAATACGCTGTTTTAAAATTTCCATGATCTTTTCCTCACGATACAAAAAATAGTTAAATATATTATTTTACATCAAAAAACAACTATATAAGGAAATTATACTACACTTTCGACGATTATTCAATTGCTATGACACGTTAAAAGTTTAACATTCTATTAATTTTCAACGTTCTTTTCTATATTGTGCAATAAAAAAATCCGCCTGAGATCTCAGACGGATAAAAGTTTTATTTTTCTTTTACTTTTCTTGAAGCTATCTTAGCCGTGTTCGGCATACAGAGCATAGCAGCGGAGCTTTCGTAAATCGTGACATATATAGGAGAGTTCGTCAAATTGCAGAAAATAAGGTTTTTCGTGTCACAGTCATAAAACTCCATAAGCTCGCTGTCAATATAATATCTCCCCAGCGTATCCCATAAATCCAGCTTTTCCTCGCTTTCCGCAAGCCCCACAGAATCAATGACCAGCCCAACGGTCACATATGCAAAAACAGGCACTACCATATCTTCATTTTTGTAGAACATCTTGTTTCCATGTGGGTCAGTGCCGTAATAGCATATAACAAGAGTATCTTCAGGTAACTCATTTGCAACGTCAGCCTGTTCATTATCACAAAGCCTCTGGCAGATCGTGAAAAATTTATCAAGCTGTGCCATGAGCTTTTCTCTCTGCATTTTAGCTGTTTCAGCAAGCTCACTGCTTCCTGTTTTTTGTGCGGCATTTTCAGCGATATCGCAGTCAAAATAATCGCTTGGCGTTTTAAGCTCATAAACGTTGTTTATTGTTTTGGCAAAAAGCTTTCCGTCCTCGGAGTATACCGAGGTCACAGGAGAACTGCGTATGAATTTTCCGTCAGGGAACTTTTGACTGCCATATACAAGACCTTGAACGCAGTAAAACACTGTGTCGTCCGTGATAGGGTCAGGAAAACAGCTTTGAGCCGTGTTTGGATATGAAAAAAGCGAATTTTTCAAATTTCTTATTGCCACACGCCACTTGTCAAGATACATTTTTTCTCCCTCGCTTTCAGCATTCATACCTATATAATATCAGATAGTGTATATTTTGTCAATAAAGCTGACAGCTTAATAAGAGAAAAAAAGCCCCCGCTCATCGCAGAGGACTTTTTCAGATCATTTCGTTCGGCTAAAATATTTTTCGTTTGCACTGCCAGAAATATTGATCTTTAAAAGATTGTTCGTTCTCAGACGTACCAGCTCATCTATATACGGCTTCATAACAAAGTCTGAAACTCTGTTCTTCAATTTTGTCATGCCTTTAAGTACGCTATGAGCCTGAGTTATAGCAATAACGGGGAGCCTTCTCTCATCAATGTCAAGAGGAAATTCATCGTCCTTGGAAATAAGCTGTATGTCAAAATAAATAAGGTCGATATCCTCGTTAAGAAGAAGCTTTTTTCCTCCCTGAATGGTTTCTGCAGTGAAAACAGTATTTTCCTGAGAAAGTATCTCTTCGAGCTGACAGCGTGCGTCGCTGTTGTTGCTGACGATAAGGATCTTGTGCTTTCGGTCTATTTCATCTTGGATATAGTTCTTATATTCGTTTATGCGTTTGTCCGTCAGCACCATGTCGGTCACGTCCGTGAAATACGCTATAAGCACAGAGCTTACACCTGTTTCGCTGATAAATCGTAAATGCGTCTTGAACCAGTGCTTCTTGCCGTTTATCTCGTGCATACTGAGAACACATTCTGCTCTGTCCTTGCTCTCTATTGCCTTGTTCACAGTGCTTGTGAATTTCTCTTTGCATTCGCTGTCAATGCAGTTCATAACATTGAGTTTGCCGTACACACTGCTGTCATAGCCGTATTTTTGTAAAAACGCCTTGTTTGAACATACCATTACCACTGTGCCGTCCGGAAAACATTCATATATCGTAGCAGGCTGGTCGATGCTGTCGATATATGCCAGCAATCCTCCGCCCTTGCCCCACAGCAGGTCGTTTACTGACGTCCCGTTCTCAGGCACAGGCTGTTCCTCCTGATCTGAAATAAGCTTTTCATAGTCTGCCGCAGGCAAAGGCTTTGAATAATAGAAACCCTGAATGTAGTCACAGCCTACGCTTTTCAGAAATTCTACCTGCTCCGCTCTGTCAACGCCCTCTGCGATAACAGGGATATTGAGCCATTTGGCCATTCTGATAACAGAAGAAATTATAGTTTCTGCACGGCCGTCATACTTTGCCTTGAACATGAACATCATGTCCATTTTTAGCATATCCACCTGAACATCTTTGAGTACGTTCAGGGAAGAATAGCCGCTGCCAAAATCGTCCATGAGGATAGTAAAGCCATTATTTCTGAGCTGGCTAGTGATATCATCTATCATTACATTGTCGTCAGTATAAACGCTTTCCGTTATCTCGATGTTGAAATACTTAGGGTCAACGTCATACTTTTTCGTAAGTTCGATTATTATTTTTGAAAGATTAGGGTTGTAAAGGTTTACCCTTGAAACGTTTACAGAAACAGGGAAGAGCGGAACTCCCTTGTCTTTCCATTCCTTGAGCTGTTTGCATACGCATTCCCATATGTAGAAATCAAGCTTTGAGATAAAGCCGTTCTTCTCAAATATCGGGATAAACACACCCGGTGAGATAAATCCCTTGGTAGGGTGTATCCACCTTGCAAGAGCCTCCGCCCCCACAGGCTTGTTTGTCTTTACATCATATTTAGGCTGATAGTAAGGCACAAACTCGTGGTTTTCAAGAGCGTCGCTCATTTCATTTATTATATTCTGCTCATTTTCGATAGAAAGCCGCATTTTGTCATCATAAAAAGCATAGCTTTTCATATAATGCCCTTTTACAGTTTTAGCGGCAAGAGCGGCACGGTCGCACATGAAGGATATTGGCAGGCTTCTGTCAGTCACCACATAAACGCCGTAAACGATCATGATGTTATAGCTTGCGGACAGTTTTTTCATGTCTTCAACAGCCTGCTCTATCTGCTTTACTGTTTCTTCCTTGCCCTGATAAGGGGTGAAGATACCGAAAACGTCAGCGTCTATCCTACCAAAGGTACAGCATTCCGTTGTTTTTGCAAAATCTCTTATACGTTTTGCAACACGCTTTAGCAGTCTGTCTCCATACGCAGTGCCGAAAAATGAATTTATAAGCTTGAAACGGTCGATATCTAGTCTTAGAAAAGCGAACTGCTTGTCAGGATTAGCCTTAAGAAGTGCCTTTGATGCACTGAAAAATTTATTCTTTGAATATATCTCCGTAAGAGGGTCGTAGTTCATAACGTTATTAAGCTCTTTGAGCAGCGATACCTGACTTCTTGCGATAACGTTTTTGAGCCTTAGCTTTATAATATCAGCGTCATAAGGCTTTGGAACAAAGTCCCACGCACCGCTTTCAAGCACCTTCTTTTCAGTGTCTCTGTCTGATTTTTCTGTTAGTATAATAACAGGTATCTGAGATAAGGTTTTATCCTGCTTTATTTTATCCATGAACTCATATCCGTCCATTTCGGGCATTATGATGTCCAGTATTATAGCGTCAACTTTTTTATCCTGTTTTTTTAGCTTTGTAAGAGCCTGTATGCCATTTTCTGCTTGGATCACAGAATAGTCAGAATGTAGTATGTCGCAAAGTATAGATCGGTTCGTTGTGCTGTCGTCAACGACAAGCACGGTTTTCTGTATGTCCATTTGCAGCTCCCTTCTGTCATATGGCAGTTTAATATAACGCTTTCATATCATAAGTATACAACATGTCGGTAGGATTTTCAACATTTTTTATCAGTGCTTGCAGACTTTTTGGATTATTCGTTATAAATAGCTATTTTTGATTATCCAAGATACAAATAATTTGGTACTGTTTGCACAAGCCGTACTATTTATTATGACAAAGCTTTTCCGTTTTTGACATCATCACAAGCAGAAGTATGAAGAAAAATGCAAGATAAACGGGCATGAGCTTAAGACTCACATGGTTTGCGATAAGTCCGAAAACAGGTGGCATGAAGGTCGCCACTGCAGGGAAGAGCTAAATCAGCCCTGCCCGAAATCAAATCTCTTGTAAAGCTTTTGTATCTTAGAAGCGATGACGATAGGCGGATAACCACCGCTTATGACATAGTGTGAGTGGGCAAGATATAAAGGCCTTCGATAATCAAACCGCTCTAAAAGCTGTTCTCTGGTGGAGTTGTAAGCGATAGGTCTGTTAGGGTCGTTTTTTATGCGTCCGTAGCAGGTGTTGAAATATGTGTCAATAAAGACCACCATGCCCGATCTTTTAGCCACCTTGCCGTTCTCCTCCGAAAGCAATGCTCCGCCGCCTGTTGCAACAACGCCGCCAATGTCAGCAAATGCTGCAAGAGCCTCGGTTTCAAGCTTCCTGAAATGCTCCTCACCGTATTTGTCGAATATTTCAGGTATGCTCATTCCTGCCGTATCTTCGATATACTTGTCAAGGTCAACGCACTGACAGCCCATTTTTTTCGCCAAGATCTTTCCCACAGTAGATTTTCCGCAGCCCATAAAGCCGCACAAAAAAATTGGTCTCATAGTTACTATCCTTATTATAATGTATTTTACTTAAAATCCTTCTCCACAGCGATCTCCATTTCGTCTATGATAGACTGAACTTCCTCGTCTGTGTATTCGTCGCCGTCCCATATCTCGTGAGCGGAAACCGCCTGCCAAACCAGCATTGCCATGCCTCCGACAGCGTTCTTGCCCATAGCCTTGGCTTTCTGCATGAGCAAAGTCTCACGAGGGTTGTATATAACGTCAAATACCGCACCGCTCGCCTTTATAACTTCATCAGGAACAGGGCAGGCGTTTGTCTTAGGATACATTCCCACAGGGCAAGCGTTCATAAGAAGCTCGTAGTGAACGTCAGTCGGTATCTCAGTGTTTAGAACAATAGTTATCCTAGCGTCAGACTTCATAGCCTTTATCTCTTTCTCTACCTGCTTAGCCAAAGGCATATCGTTCTCCAGTACCGCAATGTAAAGGTCAGCCCCGGCAAGAGCCGCCTCAATTGCCATCATTCTGCCTACTCCGCCGCAGCCTATAAGCAGTATCTTTCCCGTGAAGTCGATATTCATTGCACGAACAGTTCTGAGAAAACCGTCGCAGTCAGTGTTGTAACCAACGTGCCTGCCGTTTTTGTTGTCAACGCAGTTCACTGAGTGATAACGCTTTGCCGACTGGTCAAGCTCATCAGTGTAGTCGATAATGCCTATCTTGTGGGGAATAGTGATGTTGTAGCCGTTAAGAGAATTAAGATACTCCGCCTTGTCCTTAAGCTCCTCAGGCTTTACCTCCAGTATCTCATACTCAAACTCACGTCCTTTCAGCTCAAAAAGCCTGGCGTGAATAGGGGGCGACATAGTGTGTTTAAGCGTTTCTCCAAGTATAGCGTATTTTCTTGACATTTTACATTCCTTCTTTATAAAAATTTCCGCATATTAATAATGTATATCCATAGGGGCAACTTGCAATTTATTGCACAAACCTTAATAGCCGCACAATGTACAGTAGGGGCGAACAGTGTTCGCCCGCATTGTCGCCTGAAACTGTTTCGGCAGGATAATTGCCTTTTACAGCCTTATAGTTATCTCACGGTTAGTAGGTATATACCTGCGTATCTTTACCCCCGTCAGCTCAAACATTTTCTTTGAAGCCTTGACTCCGTCAGTGTCAGCGTATTTGTCCTCCCAGTAAACGACTTCCTTTATGCCGCTTTGAATGATAGCCTTTGCACATTCGTTGCATGGAAAAAGTGAAACATATATCTTGGCATTCTGTAAGCTTCCTGCCGCATGGTTGAGAATTGCGTTAAGCTCGGCATGACACACAAATGGATATTTCGTGTCAAGAAACTCTCCGTTCCTGTCCCACGGCATCTCATCGTCAGAACACCCGGTAGGCATACCGTTGTAGCCTACTGACAATATCTTGTTGTCCTGAGAAACTATGCACGCCCCTACCTGCGTGTGAGAATCCTTGCTCCTCTGTGCAGATAGCAGTGAAATGCCCATAAAATATTCGTCCCATGATATGTAGTCATTGCGTTTCATTTTATACACCGCCTTTTATCAGGTATCTTCATCATCAATGTCTGATATGCTCAGCATTGTCACCTTGCCGTCATCATCAAAAAAGAAAGTCGCCAAAAAGCCCCTTTTCTTGTATTTCCATGCGTCTGCGTCAGGACTGTCAGGCTCACCGAAAACTTTTTTGACTTCCGTCTTGTCGTCACCGCATTTTACCCCTGCAATGCTCATTCCCTTTTTATCGGAACTGCTTTGCGCCGCACTTATCTGACGTATCTTCGACTTCCTGTCAATATTGTCAACACTGTCCGCTTCTACCTTAACAGTGCCTATTATACTGCCGTCCTGCATAAGCGCCACCGAGAATATCCCCTTGCCGTTTGAGTTTCCCGAAAAAGGATAATCCAGCGTGTATTCATATTCCTCGCCAATATCGTCCAGAGTGCATGGTATCTGTATATCCTTGCCGTTTATCTTTATCTTCCACGCACATTTTCCACAGGCACTCAGACAAACAAGCATTGCCACCGCCAATGCCAACAGCAAAGCCCTTTTCATAGCCTTTTTCATTTTTCTCCCCTCGATATTTTAGCTCAGAGAAGCAAGAGCCTTTTCCATTGTGGCATTGTTCTCAATGTTCACAGCGTTCTTGCCCTTGAGAGTTTTCTTTACAAGACCCGTAAGCACCTTGTTAGGACCAAGCTCGATAAAGTTCTCATAGCCTGCCTTTTCCATTTCTGCAAGCTCAGAAGTGAATTTAACTGGTGAAACGATGTGCTTGGCAAGCATATCAGGCATAGCAGAAAAGTCCTCAAGCTTTGTTCCAAGAACGTTTGAGTAGAAATCAACGTTTGCAGTCTTGAACTCAACTGTCTTTGCAGTTTCAATAAATTCATCAGCCGCACTCTGCATGAGCTTTGAGTGGAAAGCGGACGCGACGTTGAGTTTTATAGCCTTTTTCTTCATCTCCGAAAACTTTGCCGCAGCCGCCTCGCAAGCCGCAGTATCACCAGCGATAACAGTCTGAACGGCTGAGTTGTAGTTTACAGGAACAACATAGCCCTCGGTCTCCTCGCATATCTTCTCGACCTCTTCAGCAGGCAGACCGATTATAGCATACATTGAGCCACTGTTAGCCTCTGCGGCTTTCTGCATTGCAGCCGCTCTCGCCTTGATGAGCTTGAAACCGTCCTCCATAGTTACAACACCTGCGGCTACCATAGCAGCATATTCGCCCAGTGAGTGACCTGCTACGCCGTCAAATGTGATGCCCTCAGCCTTTGCGGCTTCAAAAGCGGCAAGTGAGCAAGCCATTATAGCAGGCTGTGAATTTACAGTTTTGTTAAGCTCAGTGTCAGGACCGTCAAATGTTACCGCTCTCAGGTCATATCCCAGCACCTTTTCCGCTGTGTCGAAAACCGCATTTGCAGCATCATACTTTTCGCAAAGCTCCTTAGCCATTCCTACATACTGTGAGCCCTGACCTGAAAATAAGAAAATGTTTTTTGACATAAAATTTTACTCCTTTGTGGTTAAATTTATACATAGCCGCCTGATAATATCAAGGCCGCCTTATCTAATATCTGTAAATTTCTGAAAGTTATCTCCGCTCAATTATTGTTTTATGATTTAATTTTTGCAAGATATTTTCAAAAATAGACACATAATATTAACTAACGCCCTAAAACTTGTGAAAAATTCTCTAAATGTTTAAATTCATCAAGAGTTGTTCATAATTTGTTATTGACGTATCTAAAAAAACAGTTTATAATTATAATGTTATGATATGTGTTATATAGTTAAAAAATTAACTAATTATATTTTGATATAATATATTTTGACTTGCTCCATAGGAACAAGAACATTATAGCACAAATTGCGGAAATATACAATATATAATATAGAATTTTCAGGAGGAAAAATCAGTGGGAAGTAAAGTAACAGGCGTAAAGATCAAGGGCATAGGCAAATATGTGCCTGAAATGGTCGCAACAAACGAGGATTTCACAAAGATCGTTGAAACAAGCGACGAGTGGATAACTCAGAGAACAGGCATCAAGCAAAGACACATCACAAATGGCGAGCCTACATACTATCTTGGAGCAATGGCGGCAAAGGCTGCAATGGCTGACGCAGGAGTAAAGGCAGAGGATATCGACCTTATTATTGCCACAACAGTAACAGGGGATTATTTCACTCCGTCACTTTCCTGCCTTATCCAGAGAGAGATAGGCGCGATAGGCTGTATCGCATTTGACCTTAACGCTGCTTGTGCAGGCTTTGTTTACGGCTTTGATACCGCAAAGAGATATCTCCAGACAGGCGACGGAATAAAGACCGTCCTTTTGGTAGCCTCTGAGGAGCTTTCAAAATTCGTTGATTATACCGACCGTTCTTCCTGCGTGCTTTTCGGTGACGGCGCAGCCGCTTTCGTCCTTGAAACAGCAGAGGATACTACATATTCAAGCTTCCTTGGCGCAGACGGAAACGGTGCAAAGTATCTTGCTTCCCGTGCTTTGAAGTCTGAGAACGCTTTCAGAACTAATAGCGAGGAATTTGATATGGATATGCCTGAAACAAAGGATTATTTCTTCAAGCAGGACGGCAAAGAGGTCTATAAGTTTGCCACAAAGGCACTTCCAAATGCAGTTGAGCAGGCTTGTGCAAAGATAGAAATTTCCCCTGATGACCTTGATTGGATAGTGCCGCATCAGGCAAATATAAGAATAATAGAAACTGCCGCAAAGCACCTTGGCGTTTCAATGGACAAGTTCCCGGTATATATCGACCGCTACGGCAACACATCTTCCGCATCTATCCCTATCGCATTTTGCGACGCAGTTGCAGAAGGCAGGATAAAAAGAGGCGACAAGGTTTGTCTTGTAGGCTTCGGCGGTGGACTTACTTATGGTGCGGCTGTTTTCGAGTATTGATGATCAATATACAGTTTATATTCGGTACATAATAAATTGTTATTATGTATTATGGCATAAAATTTGCTTTTGACAATAAGGAGAACTACTATGACTACTACAAAGACAAGAATAACTGAACTTTTGGGTATAAAATACCCTATCTTTCAGGGCGGTATGGCTTGGATAGCTGAGCATACTCTCGCTTCCGCAGTTTCAAACGCAGGCGGACTTGGCATAATCGCAGGCGGCTCTGCACCTATCGACTACCTGAGAGATCAGATAAGACAGACAAAGGCGGCTGTAAACGGCAAGCCTTTCGGTGTTAATATCATGCTCATGAGCCCTAATGCCGACGACCTCGCTCAGCTCGTTATAGACGAGGGTGTTCCTGTTGTAACAACAGGTGCAGGCAACCCCGGCAAGTATATGGCAGCTTGGAAAGAAGCAGGCATAAAGGTGATACCTGTCGTTCCGTCAGTTGCTCTTGCAAAGAGAATGGAAAGAGCAGGTGCTGACGCTGTTATTGCAGAGGGCACAGAGTCAGGCGGACATATCGGTGAGAACACAACCATGTGTCTTGTACCACAGGTAGTTGACGCAGTTGAGATACCTGTTATCGCCGCAGGCGGAATAGCAGACGGCAGAGGAATAGCCGCTTCATTCATGCTTGGCGCAGAGGGCGTACAGCTCGGCACACGTTTCCTTGCCGCAGAGGAGTGTCAGATAAACCCTGTTTATAAGGAGCTTGTTGTAAAGGCTAAGGATACAGACAGTATCGTAACAGGCAGATATACAGGTCACCCATGCAGAAACGTTAAGACAAAGTTCTCAAAGAAGCTTGCAAGCGGCGAAGCAAACGGCACGATCACACCTGAGGAGTTTGAGGAGATAACCCTTGGCTCACTGAGAAAAGCCGTTCAGGACGGCAACCTTGAGGAGGGTTCTTTCCTCTGCGGAGCTATCGCAGGCATGGTAAAGAAGGTCGAGCCTGCAAAGGATATGATAGAGGAAATGTTCACAGAAGCAGAAAAGCTTCTCGGCAAGTAAAAGACGGAGGAAGATAAAATGGCAACAGCATTGATAACAGGTTCCGCAAGAGGAATAGGTGCAGCAATAGCACTCAGACTTGCAAAGGACGGCTATAATATTGCTCTCAACGATATCTCTGAGACAATGTTTGAAGATAACGATATAATGGATAAGATAAAGGCAGAGGGCGTAGAGTGTGAAAAGTTCATCTGCGACGTTTCAAGCTATGCACAGGTAGAGGAAACAGTCAAGGCAGTAAAGGCTCGTTTCGGCACTATCGACGTTCTCGTAAACAACGCAGGAATCACCCGTGACGGTCTTATGGCTCGTATGAGCGAGGAGCAGTACGATATGGTAGTTGCTGTAAATCAGAAGAGCGTGTTCAATATGTCAAAGTTCGTTGGTAACGTTATGATGCGACAGAAGTCAGGCAAGATAATAAATCTTGCTTCCGTTGCAGGACTTTACGGCAACCCTGGACAGATAAACTATTCCGCAACAAAGGCGGCTATCGTTGGCATGACAAAGACAGTTGCAAAGGAGCTTGGCTCAAGAGGTATCACCTGCAATGCAGTAGCCCCTGGATTTATCAAGACCCCTATGACAGACAAGCTCACAGACGCTCAGAAGCAGGCTATGATAAATCAGATAGCAATGAAGCGTTACGGCGAAGTTGACGAGATAGCAGGCGTTGTATCCTTCCTTGCTTCCAAGGACGCAAGCTACGTTACAGGACAGGTAATAGAAATAAGCGGCGGACTTATGATGTAGTCACTCACCGTGACGGGCATTTTACGTCATGTAGATTTGTTTTACGGAATGTAGATTTGATATGTTTTAAATGATACTAAGGAGTGTTTAAATGAGAAGAGTTGTTATCACAGGTATGGGTACAGTAAACCCTCTTGGCAAGAACGTAGAGGAATTTTGGGCTAATATCAAGGCTAACAAGAACGGCCTGTCTTATGTTGACCAGTTTGATACCGAAAATTTTCCTGTAAAGATAGTCGGCGCTGTCAAGGATTTTGACTGCACTGAGTATATAGATAAAAAAGAAGCAAAGAGAATGGATAGATTTACTCAGTTCGCTGTTTGCTCTGCAAAGCAGGCTCTTAAAATGGCCGGCTCTGATTTCAAGGACGTTGATCCATTTAAGGCTGGCGTTATAATCGGTGTTGGTATCGGCGGTCTTAACATGACCGAAAAGGAAGTAACAAAGTTCAACGAAAAGCCTGATAAGGTATCAGTTTTCTTTATCCCTATGATGATAGGCAATATGGCGGCTGGTACTGTTGCAATGCATACAGGCTTTAAGGGCGATAATTTCTGTACCACCACAGCTTGCGCTTCAGGTACTCACGCTATCGGCGAGGCTTTCAGAAAGATAAAGGACGGCTACCTTGACGTTTGCCTTTGCGGCGGCTCAGAGGCTTGTATCTCTCATTTCGCACTCAGCGGCTTCAACAATATGAAGGCTCTCTCAAAGGCAACAGAGCTTGACAAGGCTTCAACTCCATTCGACCTGAACAGACAGGGCTTTGTCCTTGGCGAGGGTGCAGGCATACTTTGCCTTGAAGAGTATGAGCACGCTAAAGCAAGAGGTGCAAATATCATAGCTGAAATAGCAGGCTATGGCGCAACAGGCGACGCTTATCACATGACAAGCCCGTCACCAACAGGTGAGGCTGCCGCCCATGCAATGAAGTATGCCTATGAAGAAGCAGGTCTGAAGCCTGAGCAGGTGAACTACATCAACGCTCACGGCACATCAACAGGTCTTAACGATAAGTATGAAACAACAGCTATCAAGCTTGCTCTTGGCGAAGAAGCCGCAAGAAAGACGGTCATAAACTCCACAAAGTCTATGACAGGTCACCTTCTTGGTGCGGCAGGCGGCATGGAAGCTATCGTTACTGCACTTTCTGTACAGAACGACTTTGTTCATAAGACAATAAACTACACCACTCCTGACCCTGAGTGCGACCTTGACTACTGCGTTGAGGGCAACAGAGAAATGCCTGTCTATGCAGCACTTTCAAACTCTCTGGGCTTTGGCGGACATAACGCTACTATCTGTATCAAGAAGTGCGACTGATAAGGAGAAACTGATATGAGCGAAAAAATTTATGGTCAGTTTGACCTTGAAACAATAGAGAAGCTTGCCGATATCGTGAAGAATAAAGACCTCGGTGAGATAACAATAGCTGACGGCGACAAGGTGATAACAGTAAAGGGCAAGAAATGCCCTCCTCCTGCACCAATTGGAATGCCTATGCCAATGGCTGTAGGCACAGCTTTACCTGCTACCCAGACAGCACCAGAAGCGTCGGCAACATCAGCACCGGTAACAGGCGGCAAGGCAGTTAAAGCCCCTATCGTGGGAACATTCTATGCCGCTCCGTCACCTGATTCAAAGCCGTTCGTAAGCGTTGGCGACAAGATAAAGAAGGGCGACACTATCTTCATTATCGAGTCCATGAAGGTAATGAGCGAAGTACAGAGCGAATTTGACGGCGTGGTAAGAGAGATATGCGTAAACAGCGGCGACGCTGTTGAGTTCGATCAGACAATAATGATACTTGACTAAACTGATTTGGAGGAAAGACAATGGCAGTTGTTTTGAATAGAGAGCAGATCATGGAAATAATCCCTCACCGTGACCCTTTTCTGCTTATCGACGAGGTAAACGAGCTTGAAGTGGGCAAGCGTGTAAAGGCTACAAAGTATATAAAGGCTGAGGACTTTTGGTTCAAGGGACATTTCCCGAACTATCCTGTTACCCCGGGTGTGCTTATGGTAGAGATGTGTGCGCAGGCGGGTGCAGTTGCACTGCTTTCACTTCCTGAGAACAAGGGCAAGATAGGTCTGTTCGGCGGCATAAACAACTGTAAGTTCCGTCAGCAGGTAGTGCCTGGTGATAAGCTGGATATCGAGGTGGAGATAATCAAAGTCAAGGGTCCTATCGGCGTTGGAAAGGCACTTGCTTCTGTAAACGGCAAGAAGGCTGTTTCCGCTGAGATAACTTTTGCGATAAAGTAAGGTATCTCTTATTCTAGTCATAATTAGTGAGGCATAATATGTTCAAAAAAGTATTGATAGCGAACAGAGGCGAGATCGCTGTCCGCATTATAAGAGCCTGCCGAGAGCTTGGCATACATACTGTTGCGGTATATTCCACCGCCGACAGAAACGCTCTCCACGCTCAGATAGCAGACGAAGCAGTCTGCATAGGTCCTGCACCAAGCAAGGACAGTTATCTTAACGTCAGGGCGATAATCTCCGCCTGCGAGATAACAGGTGCAGACGCTATCCATCCGGGCTTTGGCTTTCTGTCTGAAAATCCGTCCTTTGCGAGAATGTGCGAAAAGTGCGGCATAACTTTCATAGGACCAAGAGCCGAGTCTATTGAAATGCTTGGCGATAAAGCGCAGGCAAAGGAAACAATGAAAGAAGCAGGTGTGCCTGTTATAATGGGTTCAGACGGTGCTATCTCAAATATCCATGCGGCGCATACCCTTGCAAGAGATCTTGGCTACCCTGTTATGGTAAAGGCTTCAGCAGGCGGCGGAGGACGTGGCATAAGGATCGTTCACTCCGACGATGAGCTTGAAGCGCAGATGACCGCCGCAAAGCAGGAAGCTCTTGCCTGCTTCGGCAATGACGAGATCTATATCGAGAAATTCATAGAAGACCCTAAGCATATCGAGATACAGATACTTGCAGATAATTACGGCGATGTTATCTATCTGGGCGAGCGTGACTGCTCCATGCAGAGAAGAAATCAGAAGGTCCTCGAGGAAGCCCCTTCCCCTGCAAGCTTTATGAATGAGGAGCTTCGTGCGAAAATGGGCAAAGCCGCCTGCACAGCCGCTAAGGTCTGCGGCTATAGGAATGCAGGCACTATCGAGTTCCTTGTGGATAAAAACGGTGAGTTCTATTTCATGGAAATGAACACCCGTATACAGGTGGAACACCCTATCACAGAGGCTGTCACAGGCGTTGACCTTGTAAAGCAACAGCTCCTTATCGCATCAGGACAGAGATTGTCTATAAAGCAGGAGGATATAAAGCTGACAGGTCATGCAATAGAGTGCCGTATAAATGCGGAAAATCCGCTTCTTGATTTCAGACCGTCACCGGGCAGGATAAAGTCGCTCTTTATCCCCGGAGGACCAGGAATAAGAGTAGATACTGCAGTTTATCAGGGCTATGAGATACCGCCTTATTACGATTCCATGATAGGCAAGCTCATCGTTCACGGTAAGAATAGAGAAGAAGCTATTGCAAAAATGACATGGGCGCTGTCTGAGTTTATCGTGGACGGTGTTGCAACCAATGTTGATTTCCAGCTCAAGCTTATAAGACGCCCGGAGTTTTTAGAGGGCAATTACGATAACGGCTTTCTTAACCGTACCGACATTTTGGCAGATGAGAGGAGTAAGGAATAATGCTTGAAGATCTGTTTTCTGTCGTTAAAGTAAGATTTAACGGCGATAAGGCGGACGATGACAAGAAAAAGACCGATATCCCAAAGGGTCTGCTTTTCAAGTGTCCAAGATGCAGAAACGTCACTTTTATGGAGGAGTTTCAGGCAAACGGAAAGGTTTGTCCTCATTGTAACTATCATTCAAGACTTACCGCAAAAGAACGTCTTGATATCACCATAGATAAGGGTAGCTTTGAGGAATTTGATAAGGATATGGTATCAAAAAATCCTATAGATTTCCCTGACTATGAAGCAAAACAGCAGGCTTTGAGAGAAAAGACCGGTCTTAAAGACGCTGTTATCACAGGAAAGGCTGCCATAAGAGGAGAGAAGATAGTTATAATCGTTATGGATTCCAACTATATGATGGCTTCCATGGGCAGTGTTGTGGGCGAAAAGATAACACGAGCTATCGAATACGCCACCGCAAATAGGCTCCCTGTTATCGCATTCACAGCCTCAGGCGGAGCAAGAATGCAGGAGGGTATAGTTTCCCTTATGCAAATGGCGAAAACGAGCGGTGCTGTGGTCAGACATAACCAAGCAGGTCTGCTTTATATCGCAGTTATGACCGACCCTACCACGGGCGGTGTAACAGCTTCCTTTGCGTCACTGGGCGATATCATAATCGCAGAGCCAAAGGTGCTTATCGGATTTGCAGGCAGACGTGTTATAGAGGGTACTATCAAGCAGAAGCTTCCTGACGATTTCCAGTCTGCCGAGTTCATGCTTGAAAACGGCTTTGTTGATATGATAGTTGAGCGAAAGAAAATGAGAAGAGTTCTCGCTCATATACTCAGACTTCATAAGCCAGCAAAGGAGGTGTCCTCAAATGAGTGAGCTGACAGCTTGTCAAAGACTTGATATAATCAGACACAAGGGCAGACCGACTGCCAAGGACTATATCCCTCTTATATTCGACGATTTCTTTGAGATGCACGGAGACAGACTTTTTGGCGATGACGGTGCTGTTATGGGCGGTATAGCCTATTTTAAGGGCATACCTGTTACAGTTATCGCAGAGGTAAAGGGCAGAGATCTTGCAGAAAATCAGAAGTGCAATTTCGGTATGCCCCACCCGGAGGGCTATAGAAAGGCTCTCAGGCTTGCAAGGCAGGCTGAGAAGTTCCATAGACCTGTTATATGCCTTGTTGATACAGCAGGCGCATTCTGCGGCGTAGAAGCTGAGAAGCGTGGTCAGGGCGAAGCGATAGCCAAAAACATCATGGAGTTCATGACCCTCAAGACTCCTGTTATCTCCATAATACTCGGAGAAGGCGGCTCGGGAGGAGCGCTGGCTCTTGCAGTGTGCGATGAGCTTGCAATGCTTGAAAACGCTATCTATTCGGTAATATCACCGAGAGGCTTTGCAAGTATCCTGTGGAAGGATTCCACAAGAGAGCGTGAAGCCTGCGATATAATGAAGATAACCGCTGAGGATCTTACAAGACTTGGCGTGTGCGACCATATAATTTCCGAAGCCGACGGCGGCGCACATAACGACCCACAGCTCACTGCGGAGAATATCTCTGACTATATCGAGGGAGCTTTGAAAAGAAAATTGCAAAAAGGTCTTGACGAATTGCTTGAGGGGCGGTATAATAAGTTTAGAACTGTGGGCGAGTTTGAGGAAAGTTCGCAGGAATGAGTTTTTTTGATGATCATGCCGAATGATTTGCCGACTTATGAGCGGCGGCGGCTGACATAAATGCTGCGCTGAGCGGCAGACCCAGTAAAGTACAGAATGGAGGTAAAGTAATGGTATTTGATAAGATCAAGGACATTATCGTAGAGCAGCTCGACGTTGAAGAGGACGCAGTAACTATGGAGGCTTCTATCACAGAGGATCTCGGCGCTGACTCACTGGACGTAGTTGACCTTGTAATGAGCATCGAGGAGAGCTTTGATGTAGAGATCCCTGATGAAGAGGTCGAGAACATCAAGACTGTTGGCGATATCGTTAAGTATATCGAGAACAAGGTCGAGGAATAATCTTTGACTGTTTCAAAAAGCTGTGCTTTTGCACGGCTTTTTTTATTTTACCTGATTTGTGGAATATGCACAAAATGGGAGTATATTTATTAAAGGGTATAGACAAATGAGGGCTGTTGTGATATAATTAAATCAATGAGTAAATATTGGGGCTAAGCTCCGGAAAGGAAAAATGATGCTGCATGAAAAATCCTGCGGTGCTATCGTTTACAGAAAGTATCACGGCAACACCGAGATACTGCTGATAAAGCATATCAACAGCGGTCATTGGTCATTCCCAAAGGGTCACGTTGAGGGCGATGAAACAGAGGAAGAAACTGCCAAGCGTGAGATCATGGAGGAAACGGGGATAGACGTAAATCTTGATACCACGTTTCGGGAGATAGTGTCCTATTCACCAAGGAAGGACACGCAGAAGATTGTTGTCTACTTTATCGGCAAAGCAAAGAACACCGACTACACTCCTCAGGAAGAGGAGATCGCAGACATACGCTGGGTCGAGATCGGCAGGGCAGGACAGGTCCTGTCTTACGAAAACGACCGCAGTATTGTAAACAAGGCGAAGAAATTTATAATCTGAAAAGAGTTCCATAAAATGCGTTCAGGTGTTGAACGGTGTTTTATGGAACTTTTTGTTGTCTGTATACACATTAATAATGTGGACCCCCAAAAGTTAGTTCAGGTAGGAAAACGGGCGAACACTGTTCGCCCCTACAGTGGATATTATACAAAATTCATGTGGTCAATTTGTGCAAACAAATGATTTATGATTTAATTTGGCAATAATCCATTAATTGTTGCATTTTTTTATGCAACAAAAAGAGCATTTTTCAGGGATAAGTAGAAGGCGTCTTAGATACTTGCGGGCACGTACAAGCCCTGTGACTTAGTGAATACGATGAGAGATTCTGGAACAGGCTGTAGAGTACTTGTATCAGGACGTGGGCGTGCATTGTGATATTTTGTGTATACAAAACCTAGGGCATAATACCCAGTGTCATACTCCGAATGCAACTTGAAAATTGAATAAAAAAGGCTAAAACCCACGGCAACAAAATCGTAGGGGCGAACACCGTTCGCCCGCTTGTTTTGTCGTTTCGCTCACTATATCATTTGCATTATCCGCACAAAAAAACAGGAACGAACAAAGTCCGTCCCTGTCTGCGTTTCAATTATGTAAGCGATGTGAAATCATATCTCGCTGTCATTATAACACTCGAACACCTTTTCAGCATGAGCCTTGTCAGCGTCGCTCTGCCTTGTGATAAGGCTAACGATAGGTACAAGAACAAGTCCGAAAAGCATCGCAAATGCGCCTGCGTTGATAGGTGAGGCAAGGTTTATGCCCCAAAGTGTGCCTGTGTGACCTGCAAGGGTGTAGTATGCCATGTGTACGACCGTTATGCCTACTCCTGCGATAAAGCTTGCCATGCAAGCCGCCTTTGTTACGCCCTTCCAGAAAAGTCCGTACATAAACGGCGCAAGAAATGCTCCTGCAAGTGCGCCCCATGAGATAGACATGAGAGTTGAAATTACTGTCTGTGGATTTTTAAGAGTGATTATTGCAAGCACAACTGAGATGATAAGAAATACGGCAATGAAAATTCTCATTGTGATAAGCTGTTTTTTCTCGTCCATTTTTTCTTTCATTATAGGCTTGATAAGGTCGATAGTCAAAGTGGAGCTTGATGTAAGCACAAGCGATGAAAGTGTTGACATTGACGCCGAAAGCACAAGAACGATAACAAGTCCGAAAAGCAGTGAAGGGAGCTTTTCCATCATAGTCGGAACTATTCCGTCAAAGCCGCCCTCAGGAAGTCCGTCAGCGCTCTTGACAAAAAGTCTGCCGAAGCCACCAAGGAAGTAACAGCCGCCTGCTACCACAACTGCAAAGAATGTGGATACGATGGTGCCTGTTTTGATAGCCTTGTCGTCTTTTATTGCGTAGAATTTCTGCACCATTTGTGGAAGTCCCCATGTGCCGAGAGAGGTAAGAATAACAACGCCTGCAAGGTTTATAGGGTCAGGGCCGAATAGTGACGAATATGCACCCTTGTCGCCATTTGCGTCAGAAATATCACCAAGCAGGTCAAGAGAATTTCCAAGGCCACCGTTTTCACCAAGCACTGCAAGAACTACCGCCGCAATGCCTACAAGCATTACTATTCCCTGAATAAAATCGTTCAGTGCTGTAGCTTTGTAGCCACCCATGATAACATACACCGCAGTGAAAACTGCCATGCCGATTATACAATATTTGTAAGGAATGCCAAAGCCCTTCTCAAAAAGTCTTGACAAGCCGTTGTAGACCGAAGCCGTATAAGGGATAAGGAATACGAACACGATAAGTGCCGAAACTATCTTCAAAGGCTTGCTGTTATATCTCTTTTCAAAATACTCAGGCATGGTCTTTGCCTCAAGGTGCTTTGACATTATCCTTGTACGTCTGCCCAAAACTTTCCATGCAAGCCATGAGCCTATGACGGCATTTCCAATTCCTACCCATGTGGAAGCCACACCGTAATTCCAGCCGAATTTTCCTGCGTAGCCTACAAAAATTACTGCCGAGAAGTATGAAGTTCCATATGCAAAGGCTGTGAACCATGCTCCAAGACCTCTTCCTCCCAGTACAAAATCATTGACGCTTGCCGATTTTCTGCGGTAATAAACACCTATGCCTATCATAAGTGCAAGGTATAATACCAATACTATCCACCTTGCTGTCAATCCAATACACTCCTTTTACTTCATGTGTCGCTTTAAAGCTTTTATGCTTTTGCGTTTTTACTTGCTAAAGTACAATGATACTATTATAGTACAAAGCGGAGTATTTGTCAATACGGACAGGCATAAAAAAAGCCACCGCAAAGGGAGATTTTGCGGCAGCTTTTTTGGTAAAAATCACGAAGTTTACCTGTGTAAAACATCATCGTTCATCATGACGGTCGCTTTCGCCTGCGGTGATACAAAGGCACATTGTCACAACGCCCACAAAACCGCCTACCAGCGTTCCTGCAAAAAATTCAAGCATAAAAACACCTCCTGCGGATAGTGTGGGCATTTAGCGAAAATGTTATGCAGATAAAGTGGGCAGGGTATAGAAAACTTATTTCAGTATGCGATCGTTACAGTCAGAGCCATTACAGCGAGAAAAGCGATATTTGCGGCTGTGAAATATGCGAAATATCTGCCTTTGATATTTGGGTGGCTGCGGCATATCTGCTTGTAGGATATAAGGCTTGCCATGGAGGCGACAAGAGTGCCAAGGCCGCCTATGTTCGTTCCTATTATAAGTGCGTTCAGCTTGTTGGTGAAGCCTGAAAGGAGTATAGCGCATGGAACGTTGCTTATTATCTGACTTGCGGCAACGGCAATAAAAAGCTCGTGACCGTTTATTATGCTGCTGAGTACACTGCGGAAAATCTCTACTCTGCCCATATTTCCGATAAAGATGAAAAATCCGCAGAAAGTAAGAAGCAGTGAGTAATCAACTGTTTTAAGCACATTTCTGTCAGCAATGGCAGAGAAAGCAAGTGCGCAGAGGGTTGTTATCTGCCATGGGATAAGCCTTGCAACTGTAAGCAGGCAAAGGACAAAAAGCAGGACGTATCCTGAAAGCTTTGTCTTGTCTTTAGTCGAATATGTATCGAAGTTTTCAGCAGTTATATCTGTCTTGACAGACAGCTTTCCTGACTTTTTACACACTGCAAGCGTCCACAGAAAAAGCATCGCTCCTGCCACAATAGTAAAGGGAAGCATAAGTACAAGAAAATCTTCCAGCTTCATATCTGATACACCAAAAAGGTATAGATTCTGAGGATTGCCTATAGGCGTGAGCATACTGCCAAGATTTGCGGCAATGGTCTGCAGAACGACAATGGGTATGAGAAGCTTGTTACCTGCTTCACCGAGAGTTGAGAGGGCGGTGAGAGTGAGGGGAACAAAGGTCAGAAGTGAAACGTCATTTGTTATGAACATACTTGAAAAGAAGCAAAGCCCCACAAGCACTATGGAAAGCTGAAATGCGGTATTGACTTTGCTTATGATAAATTTTGCACTGCGTTCAAAAATGCCAAGACCTTTGCAGCCCTCGGTCACTGTCATAAGAGAGAACAGAAGTCCAAGTGTTCGGAAGTCGACATAACTTGCATATGCTTTGTCAGGTGTGACGAAAAATGCAGATATAACGGCTAAGAGCATTGCCACTATCAGGACGGTTTCTTTTTTAGCGAAAGTGATCGCTTTGTTTATGTTTTTCATTTTATCATTTCCTGTCGTTTATTCATATGATAAAATTATATCATGAAAATGATATTATTACAAGATTTTGAGCTGTTTTAAGAAAAAAACTTGACAAGTTTAAATAGCCAAGTTATGAAAGAGAAAAAGAAAAGTTCTTTTGCAGTTCTTGAAATGGTGTTTTTTATCGCTGCGCTAATGTGTTCTCACAAGGCAGCGTTCATGGTGCAGGCTAACATGAGAGTGAGCCTGAGGCGCTTAAAAAGGCTAACGGTATCTACAAGCACATGGTTGAGATGCGGCTTTGCTCGGAGAAATGGAAATACTGATATGAATAGAAACCACCGCTGGGAGGAAAGCTCTCGGCGGTGGTTTTGGTTTGTGTATTATTTTGCGGAGATGTTTCCGCTTTCTGATTTTTTGATAAGACCTGCGGTGAGAGCTTTTTTCAGGGTGTAGCTTATTACGCTCTCCGTTGTGCCTACGGCTCTTGTGTAGCCGAATTTCTTGGCTGTTTCTCTTACGAGGTCGGTTTCTGAAAGGCTTATCTGCTGGCAAAGCACTTCTTTCACGGCGTTTATTATCTCCTCGGAGGGGATATCCTCCATGCTTCGCTTGTTGGTATCGTCGCTTGTGCGATAGATAGAATAGCTTTCAGGGGATTGCCCCTTTTTCCAAAGGAAAACTCTGTTTTCATCGGCTGTGGCGAATGGTGAAACACCTTGTGCGGCATCGGCAAAGATGCTTTCCACTCTTGAGCCGCTTCGTGTTATGCCCCATGCGGTGAAAACTTTTCTCATGAAAAGCTTCTCGCTTATTGGTGCTTCGACAGCAATTATCTTTTCGGCTGTTTCCCTTATTTTCTGCTTATTTTCGGGCTTATAAAAGTCATCAGATGTACCCATTATGCCAATATCTGCGGTCACATAGGGCTGTGCAAAGGCTGATGTGAGGGCGGAAGCTTCTTCTCTTTCAAACTGCGATGTGGAATAGACGGCAGGCTTTGAGGGGGGAGCGGTTTCGGCTTCATGCTTTGGTGCGCTGTCTATGGCGGCTTTTATGTTTCCCAGAACTCGGTCCTTATCGTCAAACCAATCGAGCGTCCACACTCTCAGGATATTCCAGCCAAGACCGTTAAGCACGCTTGGCTGTAGGATAAATCTATCCTGTGCGGTTGAGCTGTGGAGAGTGTTTTCACCATCAAGGAGTATGCCCAAGAGATACTCCTTTTCGTTGTCAGGGTCGATTATGCCGATATCAACTTTGAACTCGGAGCTTCCGATGTTGCATTTTACCCCATAGCCAAGCTCTTTTATGGCTTTTGCGATACACTCTGTTACAGTGCTGTCGCTTGTGCTTTTTGTGGTGCTGTGGGCTGTTACGGCAAGCTTTCCACGCTCGGCAAACTCCAGGAAGCCTTTAAGTCCTGCAACGCCCTCGGAACGTGTTCTTGAAAGGTCTATCTGCTCAGGACGGAGGACAGAGTAGACTATCATGGCTTTTCTTGCACGGGATATTGCTACATTAAGTCTTCGCCAGCCGCCGTCACGGTTGAGAGGGCCGAAGTTCATTGAAACTTGTCCCTTTTCGTCAGGACCATAGCCGATGGAGAAGAGTATAACGTCACGTTCGTCGCCCTGAACGTTTTCAAGGTTTTTGATGAAGACCGGCTCTGGTGACTTTCTGTCAAGCTCTTCAAGCTCAGGGTGGTTTGCCCACTCTTCGCAGAGCATATCGTCAATGAGATTTTGCTGAACGGAGCTGAATGTTACAACACCTATGCTGTCATTGCGGAGCGTTTCGTCGCTCATGCGTCTTATTATCTCGTCAACAACGGCTCTTGCTTCCGCCTTGTTCTGCTTTGTTCTGCCCTTGTCATAGTGACCCTCGGGGTGGATAATGCTCACCTTTGAAATGAGGTCGTTATGGGACGGGAATGTGAGAAGCTTATTGTCATAGTATTTCATGTTGCTGTAGGCAATAAGGCTCTCGTGGCGTGAACGATAATGCCATTTGAGATACTGCTGCGGCATGGAGATAGCAAGGCAATCGTCAAGGAGGCTTTCAAGGTCTTCTTTTTCGCTGTTTTCTTCGTCTATCCGATTTGAGGAGAAGAAGTTTGTTGGTGGGAGCTGTTTAGGGTCGCCCACAATAACAACGTTCTCGCCCCTTGCGATAGTGCCTGCGGCTTCGGCTGTTGGCAGCTGTGAAGCTTCGTCAAAGATAACAAGGTCGAATTTCGGGAATGACGGGTCTATATACTGTGCAACTGATATGGGGCTCATGAGCATACAAGGGCAGAGCTTGCGGAGAAGATTTGGTATCTTATCGAAAAGGCTTCTAAGTGACATCATTCTGCCGTTGCTCTTTATGGCACGTTTGAGTATGCCCATTTCAGAGGTGGAAGCACAGGCTGAGCCTTGGGCAGGTATTTTTGCAGAAAGACGAGCCAAAAGCTCCTGTATAGTCAGGCGTGAGAATTTATCGAGAGTGTCTTTGAACTGTGTGATAAGGTCGTTTGCACTGTTACTGCTGAACTGGCTAAGACGTTTATCGCTGTTTATTATCATAAGTGCAAGCTGATAGTTTAGCGTGCAGGAGAATGCTTTTTCTACGTTTTCGCTGTCAACATTGCCTGTGCGGTAGCTTTCGCTGACACCTGAAAGTCCGTTGTCTGAAAGCTCTTTGTCAACACTGTTGAACTGGGCAGCGTATCTAAGCTTATCTGCGTTTTCGGCATAGGTATTAAGCTTTTCTGCAGATAAGCCAAGCCAATCTGCACTTGCTTCTATGGCGGTCATGTTGGCTGAGAAGCTGTCCTCAAAGGCTGAAAGCTTTTCAAGGAATGAGGAGAGAGCCTGTCCTTCAGAAGTGCAGTTTGCTTTTCCGATAGTCTGAGCCATTTGTGCAGGGTCAGCACCCGCTTTCTGCTTAATGGCATTCATAATGCTGTCGGTTTTTGAAACGGCTTTTTCAAGGGCATTCCAATCGGTCTGCTCGTTCATGTAAATACCTGTGAGAAGCGCTGTTACATCTGACGGCAGGCTTCGCAGAAAGTCTTTCTTTTCGCTTATGGTGCAAAGCTTATCGAGAATTTCACCAAGGTTTGCTTTTGTAACGAAAGCAGGGTCTTTGGCGTGGAGCTTTATTCCCTTTGTGAGCTTTCCAAGCTTCATTGCTTTTGGCAGGAACCAGCTTTGAACTGCCTGCTTGTATACCATTCTTGACTCTGAGGCAGGGAAGTCAAAGACGCTTTTTTCAAAGCTTGTGAGTATATCCGAGGAAAGGCTGCTGTATTCTTTGCCCATTGACACGGTGTCCTTTATCTTCTGCATTGCAAGGTCATAGTGTGGTGCGCAGAGAAGTCCGTCAAGAAGTTCGCCGTCAGCGGTGGAAGCTTTGTATATGTCAGAAAGCATTTTTATTGCTGTCTTGTCAAGGTCGCCGCTGTAGCTATAAGCCTGTGCGAGAGTTTGTGCGCACTGAGAGGAAGCGGTGGCTTTTTGGGCAAGGTCGGCGGCTTCAGTGTGGAACTTGTCACGCTGTTCCATAGAATATGATGTAATGCCGATATCTTTAAGTGGGAAGTCGGCAAAGTCGCCTGTTTCGGCTATGGCTATTGAATATCTATGCACAAGGTCGCTGAAGCGGTCGAGAGTTTCTTTTGTCAGGTTTGCGAAGATTTCTTTTGAAACTGATATTTTGTCTTTTTCGGATATACTGCGCTCATAGGCTGATATAGCTTCATAAAGGGTCACACCACAGTTACGCTTTTCGTGAAGTGCGGTTATGGTATCGTTGAGCTGGGCTTTCTGAGCTTTGAGCCTTGCGGCTTCGGCTGAATACTCCTCGGGAGATTTTATTTTGCCCACTTCAAGGGCTTTGTCAAGCTCTGCAAGGACAGTGGTCTTGTTTGTTTTATTGGAGTGGAGTTCAAGGCAGAACGGGTCAAGCCCTAGATTTGCAAGACGTTTCTGCACCACGTTGAGGGCTGCCATTTTTTCGGCAACGAACAGCACGCTTTTATCATTATAGAGGGCGTTTGCTATCATATTTGTGATAGTCTGAGATTTTCCTGTTCCAGGAGGGCCGTGGAGAACAAAGCTTTGTCCGCTTCCTGCTGCGGCAATGGCGGCAAGCTGTGAGGAGTCTGCACTCATTGGCACTGCCATGTTTTCAAGGTCAAGGTCGGAATCTATATTCTCAGGGGTTATGCTTATATCCTCGGGGGCATAGGTGAGAGAGCCAGCCATAAGGCTGGACACCACCTTGTTTTGGCTTATCTCCTCTGAGCGGTTGCGAAGGTCGTTCCACATTACGAACTGGCTGAACGAGAACAAACCGATAAAGGCATATTCCTCAATGTTCCAACGCTTTTTGCCCATAACCGCCTGACGGATAGTATTGAAAACAAGGGGCAGGTCTATGCCGTGTTCGTCAAGTGGGAGAGGGTCAAGACCTGTGATGCTGATGCCGTGATCTTGGCGGAGATATTCAAGAAGCGTGACGTTTATCTGAGTTTCTTCCTGTCTGCTCCTTATTATATAGCCCTTATTGCGTGTGTTGCGGACGATATCTATAGGGATAAGCACCAAAGGGGCATAGCGTGGCTTTTCGGAAAGGTCGCTTTCATACCAGCGGAGAAGTCCCAGAGCGAGGAAAAGGGTGTTGCTGCCGTTTTCCTCCATGCTCACCTTTGCGGAGCGGTAGAGGCTTTTAAGGGCGGCGTCAAGGTCGGCTTCATTAAGGAACGTTCTTATGCGGTTGTTTTTGAACTCGTTCTCGGCGATATTTGTTACAAGGTCTTTTTCGTTCTCAATAGCGAATATTTTTTCGTCACGAGTGGAAACTGTCCACTCGGTAGGTATTTCCATGATACGGAAGTCACTTCCGCTTGCAAGCTCGTCCTCAAGCTTTCCAAGGTCGGCGGTCATAAGCTGCATGGTGTTCTTTGTGACACGGAAGTTCAAAAGAGAATTTCGCAGGCTGAAATCAAGGAGCTTTCTTTCCCATATGCGCATTTTTGTGACGGGTTTATCGTTGCCCTCTGCCACTTTACCAAGAAGTGAGCTGTTAAGCTCGGAAGGGGCGAGCATCTCTTTTGGCTTGTCGGATCCTTCTGCAAGCTGCAGACCTGAATAGGTTTGCTCGGGACGCAGTGGGATAGGTCTTATGCCACTTCCACGGGTGCGGATAATGTCTATGACGCATTGAAATTCCATGTTGCTTATATGGTCTTTGCCGTGTTTCATGGCATGGTCGAAACGCTCGACATTGTGAACGTTGCTGTCAACAAAGTCTGTACACTCCACAAGGAGCATTTCTTCGGCATTTTCTGCAATGCGCTTTTCGATGGCGGAAACATCGTCAACGCAACAATCTGCGAAAGTTTCGTTTTCAAGCCAACAGCCGCAGAATGCGTGACCTGTCATGAAAAACAGCAGAGGGTGAAGTCCCACCGCTTCAAGGCAGGCGGCATAAAGCACTGCAAGGTCAAGACAAGTGCCCATTTTTTGCTCCAAGACCTTATGCGGCAGGCGTATCCTCTGACCTATGACTTCATAGCTTGCAGGGGGATCGTTGTAGACTATTTTCTGCTGGACGAGGGCGGCAAAAATTGCTGCCATTTGAAGCTTCACGTTGTTTGGGTTGTTGGTCTGATAGCCTGTGAAAGAGGGGTCGCCTTTCCACTTTTTCAGGAACGTGGAAGCGTCATGAATAACTGGGGAGAGCGCAGGGTGATTTGGCGTAACAAATGCGGCTATCATCTCAGGCATTATGTTCAAACCGCTCCACTGATCGCAGGCGAGAAGCTCTATAGTGTTCTGATAGGTGAAGATATTTTCGCCATTTTGAAGCACCTCAATGGTGATATTGCCCACCATTTTTTCTGTAAGAGAGAAAAGAAGATCTGTGTTGGTAGATATCCTCACGGGGGATATTTCGGCAGAACTTTTTGCGGGGATAGAGCCGATATAATATGTAAATTCCTTTGCAAACTCAGGCTCAAAGGTTATTTTAAGGCTGATATTCTCAAGGACTTCCTCTGAGTTGTTATTTACTACAAGGCTTCTTATGACAGGGACATAGTTTTGCTGCATGGCAAAGTTTATAGATGCGTTTATGTGTCCGCCGACAGTGACGATATTATCCACTTTTACCCCTCCGATAATAATTTTTTTAATAAGGAACACCGAACAAGGAGCGTGCGGTGCAGTCATATATACTCATTATAGCACAAATAAACACATTGTGCAATATTTTTCCTTAGGACAGGATATGCTATAAAAAAAGTAAACCCATTGTTCATAGTATCTTTATTGAATAGGTGGGAGGGTTGTGCTATAATACACTTTGAAATTCAATAGAAAATATGGAAAGGTGAAAGCTATGGAAAGAATACTTGATTGGAACAAATATCTTGATACTGCGGCGAAAATGGTTTCTGAGGGAATTGTTATGCTCAAAAATGATAATAATGCTCTGCCAATTGATACAGACAAAGAGGTGGCTGTTTTCGGACGCATACAGTTTCATTATTATAAAAGCGGAACAGGCTCGGGAGGAATGGTGAACGTTACTAAGGTAGTGAACATTCTGGACGGGCTTATTGATAACGGCGTAAAGGTCAATGAGAAGCTTCTTGACACATACAGAAAATGGGACAAGGAAAACCCATTCGACTTAGGCGAGGGCTGGGGCGGAGAGCCTTGGTCGCAGAAAGAGATGCCACTTGACGAGGGGCTTGTCAAAGAAACTGCAAAAAGCTGTGAAACTGCCATTGTGATAATAGGCAGGACGGCAGGCGAGGAGCAGGACAACAGGCTGGAGGCAGGCTCTTATTTGCTAAGCGATGACGAGATAGAAATGCTCACGGTGGTGAGGAAGCATTTCAAAAAAGTTGTTTTGCTTCTCAACGTGGGAAATATCATAGATATGACCGACATAAACAGAATTGCCCCTGACGCTGTGCTTTATGTTTGGCAGGGGGGAATGACAGGCGGAAAGGGAACAGCGGACGTTTTGACCGGAAAGATCAGCCCTAGCGGAAAGCTTCCTGACACTATCGCACACAAGGCGTCGGACTACCCTTCGGACGCTAATTTCGGCAGGGAGAAAAACAGGGATATTTACGCTGAGGATATTTATGTGGGATATCGCTATTTTGAGACTTTTGCTAAAGACAAGGTGCTTTATCCGTTCGGATTTGGTCTTTCATACACTGAGTTTGAGATAAAGACGGAAAAGGCTGAGATAACAGAGGGGGCTGTGAAGCTTTCTGTATCGGTGAAAAATATCGGTTCTTACAAGGGCAAAGAGGTAATAGAGGTCTACTGCGAAGCTCCGCAGGGAAGGCTCGGAAAGGCGGCGAGAGTGCTTTGCGGTTTTGAAAAGACCAGGGAGCTTGTACCGCAGGAAGAGCAGGTGGTTGAGATAGCAGTGGATATCGCAAAGCTTGCTTCTTATGACGATTCGGGTGTGACGGGCAACAAGTCATGCTATGTGCTTGAAGCAGGGGAATATAAATTCTATGTGGGCAGTGACGTGAGAAGTGCGGAATATGCTTGCAGTTTTGAGCAGGGTGAGGATCTGGTAACAGAAAGGCTCACTCAGTCGCTTGCTCCTGTGGAGAGTTTTGAGAGGATAAAGCCTGTTTGCGAGGGCGGAGCTTTCAGCATTGGCAGAGAGGCTGTGCCTGTATCTGAGGTAGACGAAAGCGCAAGGCGTTTGGAGAAGCTTCCGAAAGAGATAGCATACACTGGTGACAAGGGCATAAAGCTTTGGGACGTTAAGAACGGCAAGAACACAATGGACGAATTTATTGCACAGCTTTCAGACTATGACCTTTCCTGCATTATAAGGGGCGAGGGCATGGGAAGCCCTAGGGTTACTGCCGGTACGGCTTCGGCGTTCGGAGGAGTGTCGGAAAATCTCAATGGCTTTGGCATACCTGCTGGCTGCTGTTCGGACGGTCCGTCGGGCATGAGACTTGACTGCGGCACAAAGGCTTTCAGCCTGCCGAACGGCACTATGATAGCTTCTTCGTTCAACAAGGAGCTTACAAGTGAGCTTTTCACTTTTATGGGACTTGAAATGGCGGCTAACAAGGTGGACTGTCTGCTTGGCCCTGGAATGAACATTCACAGACACCCTTTGAACGGCAGAAACTTTGAGTATTTCTCGGAAGATCCTTTTCTTACTGGCAAAATGGCGTCGGCTGAGTTAAAGGGCATGGCTGGTGCAGGGGTGACAGGTACGATAAAGCACTTCTGTGCGAACAATCGTGAGACAAACAGGCATTTTATCGACTCAGTGGTATCGGAAAGAGCGCTCAGGGAGATATATCTAAAGGGTTTTGAGATAGCGGTAAAAGAGGGAGGAGCTTCCTCTGTTATGACCACATATGGCAGAGTAAACGGCTTGTGGACGGCAGGAAACTTTGACCTTAACACAGTGATACTTCGTGAGGAATGGGGCTTCAAGGGCTTCACCATGACGGACTGGTGGGCGAACATAAACGTTCGTGGAAAAGAGCCTGACAAGACAGATCTTGCAGCTATGGCCAGGGCGCAGAACGATGTTTACATGGTTTGTCCTGACGGAGAAAAGAATGACGATAACACGCTTGCTGCCCTTGAAAATGGCGGTATAGAGAGGTGTGAGCTTCAGAGAAATGCGGCGAACATATGCGGATTTCTTCTTCACACTAATGCTCTTAAGCGTGCGGAGGGTATAGGAGATACTGTCAAGGTGATAAACCGAGAGGACGAGGAGCAGGAGGACGACAAGCCTGTACAGTTTTACAAGGTAGACCGTGACATAACTCTTGACCTTAGTGATGTTGACACAAAGAAAGGCACTTCTTATAGCTTTGCTCTTGACCTGTCAAACTTCGGTATTTACAGGGTGATAGTTACGGCAAGCTCTACACAGAGTGAGCTTGCGCAGATACCTATGACGCTGTTCAGCATGGGTACTGCGGTGGGTACGTTCACGTTCAACGGCACTGGTGGCAAGGCTGTTTCAATGGAAAAGGAAACGCCTATGTTCTCACGCTTCACAACTTTCAGGATATACTTTGCGCAGAATGGGCTTGACCTGCACAGTATCAGGTTTGAGCTGACGGACAAGGAACGTTGATTTAAGGCTGGCATTATGTTTTGTGCAAGTGAATAAACAGCAAGATCGGTCAGTAGATCCCAAATGGGATTACTGACCGATCTTTTTGTGGTATTTGTGGGTGATTTGGGCATGAAAAAAGGACTATCAAACGATAGTCCTGAAATTGTCTTGCTGATACCAAATGGATGCATATCTAAAACAATATAAATTATGACCATTCCGATTAAAAATTATTCCTCCCGGTCAATATTCATTGAACTCATCGATCATTCTGCGATATTCTTTTTCCTCACAATCCACATAATCTTTAGCAAACTGTTCAACCTCAGATATACTGTTTTCCAGCAGTTCAAAATTCACCGCAGCCGAAAAAACATCAATTTCAAGCTTTTCGGACTTATCTGCAAAGACTTCAACTGTAAACCCGTTACAGCGAACATCATTACCGTCCTTATCCTCCCGATGCAGATCAGTATCGGGAGATATTTTCACATAAAAACCATTGTATTTCATTCAACCACTCTCCTTAAAATCTCATCTGCATATCATCGTCAAGGTCGTAATCATCATCAAAATCCTCATCGAATTCATCATTCACGTAATACTCAAGCTGCTGAGAATTTTCAAGAGCTGTTTGAAGATATTTCTCGTCCAAACCGTTTTCTCTGTATCCCTGCAAAATCGTGTTGTAATACTGCTGACTCGGTGGAGAAATTGTCCCACGATTCATCAGATATGCCATACCTTCGTAGGTTTTTCCGTCCATTTCAAAGGTCATTTTTTCCTGCCTGTAGAAACTGGGGTAGCCTTCGTATTTGTTAAGAGTAGGCAAATCCCTTTCGTCAAGCTCCCATATCAGAACGGGAACTCTTGCACCCTTATTCGGAACGATTGTTGCAACGCCCCTGAACTCTAATTCATAATCCTTGATTTCTGATGTTCCTACAACCTTTGAATGTGGACATCTGTATGCCATTTGCTCCAAATTTATATTGCTTCCATATGCAATATATAACTGTTTATTTTTCATTCTCTACCTCCGATCACATTGACATTTCCATGCCCATTTCTTCATCTTCTTCAAAGTTCTCACATTCGCTCTCTGTCGGCTCTTAATTTTCATCGGATACATTTTCGTTTAACTCCTGAACCTCGCTTACAGGCTCGACACGCTGCCCACGGGCGGCTTGCCGTTCAGCTTCACGTTTTTCTTTCAGCTTTGCTCTTGCGGCTATTCCGTCCTCCGGGTGCCGCCATGCAATATCGCCATCCAAATGTTTTAGCAAATGCGTTCTGCAATTCTTGAACTCATCTCCGATAAGTCCAAGATTCAAAAGCCATACACGAAAGCTGTACCGCATATTATCGCTTTGCGAAACGTGCGGAGAACAGTATTTCTTAGTCATTGCCGCATTGCTTATGGCAAGCGCAAGAACTATCTGACTTCTTACCTCTCCTGCATGAAGACTTCCGTTGTATGCCCTTATCTCGTAATGACCATGCTGAAAGAATGAGTGCAGATTGCAGATAACATATCGGCTATTTGAGTAATGCTGAAACTGTTCGCTCATTCTGCCGTGATACCAAAGTCTCTTTATTTCTTCCATATCTTTAGGCTTTTTTCGGTTAATTTCCTCGATGAACTGCTTATCCATCTTGTGACAGTAGGATTCACGAGCAGAAGAAACCTGCAAAGCGTCCCACAGAAAGTCCTCCTTACTTGCAAAAATATTTACAAGATTGCGTATCTGCTGCGGAGTGTAATCGTCTGCCGAAATGTGTATATGCGTGCCTGCACAATATCTCGGACCTGTTACTCCGCCCGCTTTTCTAAGAGCTCGTACAACCTCCTGCAAAAGCGGAATATCCCCATATTCAAGAACAGGAGAATTCATTTCCACACTGTAGGATTTGGACGCTCGGTCGCCGTTTGCATTGTAACAGTTGATACTTCCGTCGTACACAATAGACCAATCCCTGCTTTTAATATCTTTAACCGTATATTTATCATAAGCGCCACCCTCATGGACAACCTCTCCTCCCAGAACACCTGAAAGTGCTTTTGCCGCCTGACAGCGAGTTAAGCCTGTCATTTCTATCTCAATGCCAAAATTTCTTGTTTTTATCCCATCAAAATTGCCTGCCAAATAACCGCCTCCCAACAAAAACAGCCTGCAGATTTCTCCGCAAGCCGTAAATTTAATCGTTATTCAATTTCCGTTCTAACTTCGTATCCGCCCTTGAAAATCACCAATATTTCGGTCTTACTCAGTACTTTTATGCACTCGATTAATTTGCGTATCAGCACATTATCAAAGGTTTCCAACTCAAACTTTTCATGCTCTATCATATCCATAATTTCATCAAGTTTCGCCTGTGTTTCCTCTGAAGTTTTGTTCTGCAATTTCAGATTTTCAAGCCGTTCGTTCAACTGCTGTTCTTCCGAATAAAGCTTTGCAAACTCGCTGTCTAGCTTGTCCTCGTCGCAGCCGCCAGAAGCGATTAAACCTACTAAATCATTTCTTGCTTGGTCGATTTCCCTAAGCCTTTTTTCGGCAGCTAAAATATCCTCCTGCCCCTGACATTCCAGAACCGTTCCGATATTCGCTTTTAAAATCCGCACAATATCATTTCGGCAGGAATAGTAATTGTTTATCGCCCGAATTATCGCCTTATGGAGCTGTTCTTCTTTTATCGTAGGTGAATCGGGGCAGTACTTTTTACCATGTTCCAGACGGCTTATGCACCGCCATACCACCTGCTTTTTGCCGTTTCTTGACCATATCCTGCGTCTGTATGGAGTTCCGCAGTGACCGCATATCAGCAACTCGGATAACGCATATTTTCCGCTGTATTTGCCTTGCTCAGTTTTGGTGTTATCACTGATTTTTCGCTTGGAAGTGCGCCTTGCAAGTTCCTGTTGTACTCGGTTATATGTGTCACGGTCAACTATCGGAGCGTGATGGTCAGTAACCAGATACATCGGTCGCTCTCCGTTATTTTTCACCACTTTGTGAGTTATGCAGTCCACCGTGAAAGTCTTTTGCAGAAGTGCGTCGCCGACATATTTCTCGTTTTTCAGAATCCGCTGAACCTCGCCTTTACTCCAGATATTTTCGCCTGTAGCCGTCCTTCTGCCCTGAGCCATAAGCGTATCTGCGATATTTAAAAGCGTGTATCCGTCAAGGTACAGCGTGTAAATCAGTCTTACTGTTTCAGCTTCATCAGGTACAATTTCGGGCTTGCCGTCCGCCCCTTTTTTGTAGCCGAGAAGATATTTATACTGAAACTGTACCTTGCCCTCACGGAAAGCCTTTTCTTTGCCCCAGCTTACATTTTTGCTTATGGATTCACTCTCAGCCTGGGCGAAACTGCCGTACAAAGCAATCATAAATTCGCTTGTCATTGTCAGCGTGTTTATATTTTCCTTTTCAAAAATAACGCCTATCCCCAAGTCTTTAAGTTGTCGAACATATTCAAGGCAATCCACGGTATTTCTAGCAAATCTTGATATCGACTTAGTTATCACAAGGTCAATTTTTTTGTTCTTGCACATCCTAATCATGCGGTTAAACTCGGTACGTTTTTTCGTTTGAGTGCCTGAAATTCCTTCGTCTGCAAATATTCCTGCAAGCGTCCATTCTTTCTTTCGATTAATTAAATCGGTGTAATATGCAATCTGCACCTGATAGCTGTTTTGCTGTTCCTCTTGTTCGGTGGACACTCGGCAGTATGCAGCTACTCTCAATTGGTGATATTTATCACGGTTTATTTCCGTCTGCGCTTTGGCAGGAATTATCGTTACATTCGATGCTGTGCTCATTATTTACCTCCTCGATGTTTTGAACGGTTTGCGCAGCAAATTGCGGACTTTGTCCGCAAAGGTCAAAACTCGCATTTGAAAGCTTTGCTTTCAAATTGTCCTTCTCCGTTATATTTTTTATTCGCACTCCATTTATGAGTTCAACCTCTATGGTACAAAAATGGCTTATCCAAATTCGTGAAACACACGCTTTGAATAAGCCTATATCGAGCGTATTTAATTGTTCGTGATTTTTAAGAAGTGCCTTGATTTCCGCTGCTTTCTGCGGACTGTCATTGTAAGTACAGCAGTCGTACTTCATCTCGGCAAGCTTGAAAATCTCAGCTTTCACTCTGTCAAAATCCATTTGAAGGGAATCTGTCATCTGATTAATTTCATTTTGTTTTCTAATCACATCTACAGTAGGGGAATACACGCTTATTTCACCGCTGTTTTCAATCAAACTTGGATTTGCAATAGCTGTGTTCAGAACGGTCAGCACTGCTCCTATTATCATTTGGTCGGTCAGTCGATATTCATATTTAAAGCAATCGGGATTTCCGCAGTTCCAATATTCACGTCCTTTGCCGTTGGTTTTTCTGAAAAGCTTTTCTCCGCATTCAAGGCAGTATGTAACCTTTCTGATTCCCTGTAAATCATCGCATACCAGATTAAGCGTAGTAGCTTTCTGTACCCGCTTTTCATTTGCTCGCTTGAAAATATCCTCATCAATTATCTGCGGATATTTGTCAGTTCCGAGATATTTCTCATTTTCGATTATCCGCTTGACCATATTTTTGTTCCAACGGTCGAAATCCTCGCTGTACCTGATTTTTTCAGACTCCATCAACTTTGCGATTTGCAGAAAACTGCTGCCATTCAGATATTCTCTAAAAATTTCTTCAACTGCGTAAACTTCTTTTGGTTCGGTCGTTATTTCGCCGTTTTTCATGCAGTAGCCGAACAAGATTACTCTGTTTCTTGCCATTGATATCACTCCTTTCAACCAACAAGGATACCACAAAATTCTGCGGAAATCCAGTGCCAAAACTAACAAAGAAATGCCCTGCAATTTTACTGCAAGGCATTTTCTGTTATATATTTTCTTTGAACTTCAATCCGCCAATCAAGCGAAACTCCAGCTCATGCTGATCTATTACCACGATCTTCTCAACGATACTCTCAAACGTAGATTCCTCAAACTCGGTTATCGGCTTATCTCGCTTTTCAAAGAAGTCGAACAGCATTTCTATCTGTTCAAGCGTTTCATCCTCATCGTCGGAACGTGAAAGCTTCTTCAGCTCAACTTGCAGCTTATTGATTTTAGCTGTAAGCTCCGTAGTCTGTTCAATATACTTAGCCTCGTCCAGAAATCCTTTTGTTTTCAGCCTTGCGAGTACATGGGTCTGCTCCTTAAGTTTTGCGATTTCTTTGTGAATATCCATAACATTGGTGTTTCCGCTGAATCTTTTCAGCTTTAAATCCTGTAACGACGTTTGGAGAGGTACAAGAATTTGCTTGTAGTTGTACCACAGCTTATTGCATAATCTGATAAATGAAATATAGATCAATTTCTGAGCTATTGCCTTATTCGGACAATCTTTTGCTCTGTTATCATGCGTTCGGCATACCCAATAAATTTTTCCATTTATGTTTTTGCGTCTATATATTTTTCCGCAATTATCACAGAAAATTTTCATAGTTAACGGATACTGCTTAAATTCGGTATTACCGTAATATTCGCCGCGCTGTTTTAAAAGCGTTTGAACCTTTGTAAAGTCCTCTCTTGATATAATCGGCTCGTGAGCGTCGGTTATATAGTAGCTGTCCACCTGACCTTGATTTTTGCTTTTCCTGAAAGGGAATACATTCTCGGTAAATTTCTTTTGCCAAAGACAGTCCCCAATATATTTTTCATTTGTCAGTACATACCGTACAACATTTTTGTTCCAAGGTTCGCCTTTTGAGTTTTTTGGAATACTTCCTGCATTAAGGTCATTGCTTATCCGCAGAAGTCCTTTTCCATTCAAGAAATCCTCATATATGCGCTTTACAATTTCAGCTTCCCTAGGATTTACAATCATTTTCCCCCCAGATTTCATATATCCGTATGGAACATGGGATACTATATATGTTCCATTAGCCATACGTTTCCTTATGCTCCATTGCATATTCTGCGAAATGGACGTCGATTCCTCCTGCGCCAAACCGCCCATAATTGTTATCATCATTTCGTCAGTCATGTTAGCGGTATCAATATTCTCTTTCTCAAAATATATCGTAATTCCAAGGGATTTCAATTCTCTTACGTTCTTCAGACAATCCCTTGTATTTCGGGCAAAGCGGCTTATGGACTTGGTGTAAATCCTGTCGATCTTACCCTTGCGGCAGTCCTTTAACATTCGCTGAAACTCGTCACGCTTGTCCTCACGGGTTCCTGTGATACCCTCGTCAGCATATATGTCGATGAGTTCCTCTGTTTCCGAATCCTCAAAAACCTGACTGTAATACCTTGTCTGAGCCATAAAGGAATTGAGCTGATCTTCGCTGTCGGAACTTACTCGGCAATATGCGGCACAACGTATCTTGACTGCTTTTTTCTTCTGCTATTGTCGGCTGTATAACCGTTACTGTCGGCATTTCCTCACCTCCGTTTTACCAACAAGGATACCACAAATCTTTTCAGAAAGGTATCACCAAACCGGACAAAATTACTTGTCCGAATTTGACATATTTTCATCTGCCTGCTTTGCCGCAGTGCAAAGACACATTGTGATTACTCCCGCTGTACCGCCTGCAAGCAATCCAATAATAAATCCTAACATTTCTTAACCCCCTTATGCTGCGTCCCTTGAAGACGGGAACTGACCGTATATATCTTCCGTATTTTTGCTGTTAAAATTCTGTTTGTCGGCTGCTTCAAGAATTTCATCAAGCTTGTCCGCAAATACTCTCGCCATAAAATCGCTGTATTCTGCTTGTCCAAATTTAGTCATCAAAATCAACTCCTATACTTATTTTCATCGCTTTTTCTACTTTTTCCATAAGTTCAAAATCAACTGAACCCACGTAACTTTTCAATCGGTATCTGTCTATCGTCCGTATCTGTTCCGCAAGCACGATTGAATCCTTGGGCAATGTTTTTGAACCTCGGATATGAATATGAGTGGGAAGATAATGCTTTTTTGCCGTCGAAAGCGGAAGAACCACGATCGTTGGGCTGTGCCTGTTTCCCACATTATTCTGTACCACCAGCACAGGACGAATACCGCCTTGCTCTGAGCCGACCACGGGATTCAAATCTGCGTAAAAAATATCTCCACGTTTAATCAGCATTTCATTCACCTTTTCTGTATCTTACACACTTATGAAACGGACAAAACAGTACGTCGGTATTCCTGTCATACCACACACAGCCTTTGCATGGGTGATTATCTGAAAGCTTTATGCACGGGATTCTAACATCAATGCCGAATTTACTTGATTTTAGCTGAAAGTCAAATAGCTTCGGCGTTTCTTTTTCTTCTGATATATCATTCATACTATCAGCCTCCTGTTCTTGTGAATTTAATATGTAAATGGCGGTCTGCTATAACGCAAACCGCCGTATAACTTCGTTTTGCCTTCGTCTGATTCGTTAGTTTCAGACGATTTTCCGTGATATTTGTTCTCAACGACCGTCACGGCGGAACTCTGCAAGCTGCGGTCAGCGTAACCGCATCATGGGACTCTCACCCGCTCTCTTAGCCCTCACTGGGAAGTATCATTATCCTCACACGTTTCATCGCCGACTTTGGTTGCTGTCCAAAGGTCTGAACGTCATGGTTATCGCTCGCTTTTTGAGGTCGTCGCGCATGGTTCATTTGGCTGCCGAGATTTCATACCGACCGTGTGATTAACGTACTTGCAGAGTTGATATTCGGTTGTCAAGCTACTTCGGATTTTTATTCCGCTTGTATAGGGGAAGAAGCAACGCTTTTTGCAACCATTTTTTTGATTATTTTAAAAGTTTGTAGAGTTTGCACAAAATCCTCTTTCTTTTCTTGCTGACAGCTTGGTGAGTAATACCAAGATATTTTCCGCATTCTTCAATTGTTAAGTTTTTAAAATATATAAGTTCAATTAATTTTCGCTCGTCATCCGATAACAATGCTAAACAACTATGCAGTCTGTCATATTCCGCATGCAGCATAACATTTCGTTCAGTAACATCTTTGTCAGTCACAAATTCGTGAAAGTTCTCAAATGCTCCGTCAATGCCTCCGATAAGGGCTGAGAACTGAATCTCATGTTGATAGAACGACTTGTCATTATCGTCAATATTCCACTGACTTCGATTGTATCCCACTCTGACGTTTTCACTGACTTCAACCTCAACATACTTCTTTGCTATGGTGTCATAGACACGCAATGTATTTTTACTCATTAATATTCCTCCGTTTTGATTTTTGTTTTGAATCAAAACGAAGGCTTACGGATATTTGGATATAATGCACAGCCACTTTGTTGTAAAAATCATATTGTGTCCTTTCTTCTGAGGACACAAAAAACGAGCCTGCATACTTAGTACACAGACTCTGTTTGCCTGAAAAATGGGCGTACTAAAGAAAGGGCACAAAATATGCTGTTTGCATTCTCTGCAAAACGGTCATATTTTGTATCCCCTGCCATAATGCATATCAGGCGTTGAATATTTTATTTATAAATTAAAAAGCACCGACAAGATGGACTCCTTTTGTGTAGGAATCTATCCTGCCGATGCTCTCCAGCGAGCACGAAAAAACGTGACGAGTTCAGTACATCGGATTCAATCTGTTATAAATGTTTCTCGAAAATGGAATCTAAAAGCATTGAAGAAGAACAAAGAATCAGAGTGGGAATAAAAGCCCATAAAATATTGCTTATACAGCTGCATGACATTATAACTATTGTCAACGTGGTTATGATACTTAACATAGTAATAGAAAACAGCATCCAACAGAGAGGTTAATAAGGCTTTTTCATTTCCCTGAAGCTCCTCATTTTCAAGTATTTCCTGAAGTTTTTATTTGCTTATACTTCACGACGTATAAGCAAATAATGCTGTATCATAACGCTCCCTCCATTTTATATCATCATATATTTATGAGAAATAATATCCCCACTGTGCATATGCTTCTTTTGAAAACACATTATCCGGACCCCTCAAAATATCACTTCCTGTGCTATTCACTGAGAATCTGTTTAGTGCTTCAATTATAGCTTTCTTTTTAAAGGGAATGTGTATTGCGTTTGCAGATCCATCATTGACTCTATCTACAAGTACTTTGGGCCATCTGATGCTGTAGTCATCATAATTAATAACATGAGAACAATCCGTGTATGCTATTATTAGAGGAAGTTCATATAAGTCAACTGCTTTCTCTATTTCAAAATTAAGCAATCCTCTATTATAGTTAGTTTCACCAGAAAGTACCAGAAGTATGTTTTTTGAATTGCGCATTCTCTCCATCAGCCGATTTTCAAGCGTTTTTCTCAAGCTTGAATCCAAAACAGCTGCTGTCTTCTTATGACTATCAATAAAATGAAAATCAAAGTTTGAATTCTTATCCCAACTTCTGAGAAGTCCAAGATATTTTAAATCACTTTGTGTCGGATCAGTCTTTCCCTGACCGTCAAATGCAATATATGTACCATTTCTATAAGCCATTCTGATTTCTCCTTTAAATAAGGGGCAACCGACCGTACAACTATGAACAAGGGAGGCGATAACCACTTAGAATATCATAGGGAAATTTAACCCCCACTGACATACGTTCATGTTATAAATCCGTAATCGATATTTCGTTTTTACACTTCTTATCAACGATTATTGTTGTCTTGCATTTTAAATAGTTTTTAGATATTTGGGTTAAAAGAACAATACTCTCCAATGCTTCTTTTTTCGATAACCCTGTTCGTGACATGGCTGTTCCCATAGGGTATAGATAGAGTTCCCTCCCTTGACCATGTTTGTCATAATACTCAAACAATTTTAGAATACAATCAAAGTATTGATGCTTATCACAATGAGCAACACAGTCAACATCAAATTCTGTAAGAGCAAGCAAGAAAAAAGTAACTCCATTCTCGCCTTTTATTCGGGATACTGAACCCATAGGATATCTTTTTCGCTTTCCTTCTCTTTTTTCGTTAAGAGAGATATCCTCATATTCATAGCCAAATGCTTTAAGGGAACTTTCTATTTCAGCATCAAGAGCTTGTCGTTTTTCGTCCGAATAAGCAAATCTTTTTAGAAACTGACCATGCACAGAGCCTTCGTGAATAATGTCATCATTTACAACAGTATCATAACAACAATTAACTGCTATGACGACTATTCTTTCAGTCTGAGGTTTTTTGGGAAATGCTATCTTCATAAGATCATCATATCTTACAATAATTTCAACATCATCCTCAGATAGTATTGTTACCTCTTTTGATGAATGCAGTCCCCAGACAAGTGCTGTAAGGAAACAAATAAACAAAAGCACTGTAAAAGCCTTTATCTTACACTTAACATCATCGTCTTCTATTCCGATTGTATTCCAATCAAAAAATAGTTGAACGATTGAAGCCAATCCAAAAACTGATGATGCGATTATTGTGAATTTCGATAGTATGTATTTTAGGTTGATTTTTATTATTGTCAGCATTCCTCGAATCATCTTTGTCAATCAAATCCTTAATGGGTCAATATTATAGCCCTGCTTTGAAAGTTCTCTTATGAGATTTATTGCAACTTCATCCACCTTCTTGTCAAATGGAATATATATTAAACCATGAATATCAGAAGGCTTTTCAAATTCTATATCTTCTTTAAGCAGAATTGCAACCTTTTCTCTACCCAATTTTGCAAGGAACATTCCAAGTTCAAGAACTACATTTTGCCTTACACGGGATTTGTAACTATCTTCGCTTTTGGATTTTCCTTCGTCATCAGGAGTTGCCAAAACTATTGCATATCCAACCTCTTGACTGTATTCTTCAAGCTTTTCGATTATGGTTTGTCCCCCTGAAGCCTGCTGATCAAGAATAATCGGCTCAAGATCCCAGCGGCGAAGCAATGCTTCAAGCTGTGTACGTGCAATATCATCATGACCGTAAACAACAAATATTTTTCTGTTTCCAAGCTTAGCAGTTTCACCAAGAATAGCTTTAGTTTCATCAGTGTTTCTTCCTTGAACATTATGTTTGCCTGTATTAAAACAGTTTATAATACTTCCGTTTGACAACGTTATACTTTTTCCGTGCTGAATATCTTTTACGGATACAACAGACACTTTAGTGGTTGATCTGATTTTTTCAATTACTTCTTCATATGTCATAATAACATCTCCATTTAAAAAATTTTATTCCGATACTAAGTGTTCCCTATTAAATCATTGACTCTAATTCACTGTGTTTTTTTATGTTCAAAAACGTCATTTATCAAAACCTGCTTAGAAAACAATATTAGAGAACCATATTTTATCTGAACAAAGAATACTATATACTTTTCCATTGTCGTATTATGATATAATATATGTATTGATTTGTATCAGTTTAATCAACCGCTCTCAATACTCTAAAAGCCATTGCATTCTCTCCTCGTAAATAGACAATCCATTAATTTATGTATATTATATACTTTTATGTATAAATGTCAACGAATTTGGCATAAGGTGAAGATGTTTAGCACGAAATTTAAAGAACAGAAAACTAATATAATATGCTTGACCTTGTTGTTTTATTATGGTAAAATAAAAAAGAACCCTGATACAAATTCAGAGTTCTAAATTGAATTATTTTTTTGACTTTCCTATAACCTCAATGAAATACGCTAAATGCTCACGTTCTGCGTTGTCCATCTTTGGCATTATTTCTACAGCGTCGCCTATAGTCATTTTATTTGTTAGCTTTATTGCATAAGTGTCATTAAGATTTGTCCTGCTTGCACTTTTGCCGAGAATATAATCTGTAGTAACGTTATAAAAGTCGGCAAGTCGATACACAACTTCTGTAGGTGGGACAGTTAATCCTTTTTCATAGTGAGAAATCGTGCTAGGAGAAAGATGAAGATGTTTTGCTATATCTGTTTGTGTTAGAAAGTTTAGCTCTCGCAGATTGATCAAGATTTTGGCGATAATGAGCTTTTGTTTTTCGCCAAAAACATTTGAGCTTTTAACTCGCTTTTTCATAATATACGATCCACCTACCTTTCCGATTCCAACATTTTTATTATAGTATAAATATATTTAGAAGTCACAAGTTTATATTATTTATAACAAATCGGCGAAATTTGTCGATTATTTATATTGTGAATATAATTGATGTGATTTATACTACATTATAAGGAGGAAATACATATGATCAGAGTAGCAATATGTGATGATAATAAAGTATTTGTTAATAATATGTCACAAGCTGTCAAATCCGAATTTAAAAGACAGAATAATGAAGATATTGAGTTAGAAACTTACATTTCAAGTGAATTGATGTATCAGCACCACTTAATAAAACCATTTGATTTGGTTTTTCTTGATATTGATATGCCGGAGCTCGACGGATTTCAATTAGCGGCTAAGATTTCAAGTTCAAACGACTGTTACATAATTTTTGTTACCAATCATCCTGAACTGGTTTATGATAGTCTTTATTTCCGACCACTGAATTTTATAACCAAAAGCAATGATTCTTTTTTCACAGAAAAACTACATAGTGTGGTTAATCAGCTCTTCAATGAAATGAAGCAAAACACAATTATTATTTTGGAAAATAAAGAAGTCGGAAGAGTTCCGCTGCAAATAAAGAGCATTTATTATATTGAGAGCAGTAAACATTATGTTATCTATCATTCAGAACATAACGAACCGATAAAGATCAGAGGTAATATTGGTGAATTGGAGATTCATTTTTCTCAATATGATTTTGCTCGGATACACAAGAGTTTTCTAGTTAATCTTCGTCACATTTTTAATATAGATAGAAATAAAGACGAGATAATTTTTAAGCAAGGCTTTAGATTAAATATGAGTAAAAACTACAAACAAACTGTTGATGAGAAATTAACACAGTATTTGAGGAAGACAAAATGAAGAACGTATTGTGGAATATCTTTGAAATTGCAATAAACTTTTATCAAGGTGCTGCTGCAGTCTGGTTCATATATAACTTTCTGATTCCAAAATCGGTAAAAACAGCAAAGATTAGCGGTGCAGTATTTGCTTTTACAGAAGGTGTTTTTACTACCGTTTTAAACAGCATTTATGTTTTTGAAGGAATCGCAAGCATAATATATTGGATAAATCTACTGGCTTATGCAATACTTTTGTTTAAGGACAAGCTTATTAAAAAAGTACTTTCCGTGACAATTACACAGGTGATAATTTTGCTGATAACAACAATTGAGCTTAATGTTACTGCATCATCATTCAGGATAACGGTCACAGAGCTGGTAGTAGAACAGAATCTGCTCAGATTTATTACGCTGATAATTATTCAGCTCTCTATTCTGGTATTGTTTAAAATCACAAGTAAAATATTCAGATATGCTGATGCCTATACTTTTTTGGATTGGTTTGCAATAATTATGGTGTTGATTATTTCTTTCGTTTTAGCAGCTATGATACATATCCTGTCATTGACGGCAAACTCAGATGAACGAATTTATATCAATCTTTCATATATGATTATTTTAATAATAAACGTTTTCATTTTTTATATCATACATTCACTTTTTAAAAAAAATCAAAAGCTTAAAGATATGGAAATGCAATCCATAAGAGAACAGCACATGAAACAATTCGTTGACAACGCCAACTCGCAGTACGACTTGATTAGAAAAATAAGGCACGATATAAAAAATCAGCTTTCAGCCGTGTATTTTATGCTCTCAAAAAATGAAACCCAAGAGGCAATGAATCTTATATCAAAATCATGCAGCGTTGTAAATGGAATTGAAACCTATGTCAGAACCGACAGTGCGGTTGCAAACTCAATTATAAACTCTAAACTATCTGCAGCGGCAGCTTTGGGTATAAAGGTTTCCTGCATTACGGTAAGCGACTTTACAGGCATCAGTGAAACAGACTTATGCGACCTGCTGAGCAACAGTTTGGAAAATGCCGTAACCGCTTGCAAGAATATGCCAATCGATGCTAACAGATTTATATACCTGGAAATAGGGAAAGAAAACAACATCTATACATTTCTCATAAAAAACTCAATGCATTGCTCAGTACTAAACATCAATCCACAGTTAAAAACCACCAAGAGCGATAAACAAAATCACGGGTTGGGAACTGCGATAATAAAGGATATTGCCTGCAAATATAACGGCAGATATGATTTTTATGAAATTGACAATACTTTCTGCTGTTCTGTAATATTGGAAACTTAGTCTTTATGATAGCTCGGCTTACGCCGAGTTATTTTTTGTGCCCGAAAACTGCACGATGTGCCAAAACGCTTGACGAAAGACTTTATATTTATTAAAATATAAAAAAGCAAGGTGATAAAATGAATTATTTGGTATCTAAAATCGTTACTTTCCTTACAGAGCAAGAAGTAATCAGCAGCGAATCAGATGTACAAGACTTTTATAGATATGGTACGCTGTCCAAAGGTCAGCTTTTGAAAGCAACAACAACCCATAACCGTAATACTAGTTATAAGTATTCTGCCAGAACTCTAGTCATGAAAGATAATAGAGTTTTTAAGGATATTCAGTCTGATTACTAATATATAACCCTGAGGAGCTAAAGCTCCTGCGGCAAGCTTGCTTCGTCGCAGCCGATGAAAAGCTACGCTTACATCGGGCTTTGCTCCGAATTAAATATACATTAAAGAAATTTTAATAAAAATCAATTGAACATTTTACAAAGGCAATGCATTATCTGAATAACATCAGATAATGCATTGCCTTAATGGGTTTGAAGGAGGAAAGAATGTACACGCTGAAAAATCTTAGAAATATGATGAAAAATCATACCGGTATGCTGGTTCTACTTGTGATTTCTATGTTTGTTTCATTCGGGGTTTTGTTTTTCGGTGTTGGATTGTACTATCAGTACAGCAAAAATATTGAGGACGGCGAAATTGACAGCTATGCTGTCGGTTTTTCCATAAATGACATTATTACAAAAAAAAATTTTTGTGAGTTTGTGAAGAATATGCCGAATAAGCTTATGGGTGATGTTTCATATATTACCTGTTTTTCGTCCACGCAGGTAAGCGGAATTGATGAGGAAATACCTGTCGCATTCTATCTTCAGTATTCTGAAGGAAAATTTGAATATTCCGATAAAGTATTTCAGCCAATGATTGATGACCTTGTAATTAAGGACGGCAGTTTTTTCACGCAGGAGCAATATTCAAACGGAGAAAAAAAGGCTGTTGTAATGGGCAGCGGAAATGTAAATCAGCCGACTTCAGCACCCGAATATACAAATTCGGTTACAGCATTCGGTCAGAGCTATGATGTTATCGGCACAATAAACCCTGCTAACAGCAGCTATTTTTTTTACAGTATCTATGTTCCGTTCAGCTCAGTCCCCGACGATACAATTATGAACGACGGGGTTTATCTTGCACTCAACAATAAAATCACTAAATCTGAATATGATGATTTTACCGCATATATCAGCGAATTTTTCAAAGATAAAATCACTCTTTATGAACCGGCATTCGACTTGGCATCAAACACTTCCTACTACATAACAGTTGTACTGATTTCGGTAATCATTGCCATTCTTTCGGCATTGAACATTTCCATTCTGTATAATTACATCATTATCAGCAGAACAAGACAACTGACCATTATGCGTATCTGCGGAGGGTTAACCTCAAATCTGAGCATATCAACCGCAAATGAGATTATTCTTATTATGCTTCCTGTAAGCATTATTTCAGCTTTGTGCTATGATAAATTTATTCTTACTGTACTTTCAGCTAAATTTCCGCTTATGAAAGCTGCATATAATCCATATGTTTACGCAGAAATAATTTTGATTTACTCTGCAATATCGTATCTTCTTAATCTGTTTTTGCTTCATCATAATCTCGGCAAAAAAATTAAGGAGGGATTGAAATGAGAATTAAGTTATACGGCAGGGTTATCGGTATATTCCTGAAAAAGCACTCGTTTATCAATGTTTTAATAAGCCTCCAGCTGATTGCTGTTTTTGTTATCGGAATAATTATGACATCGATAATAGACGAAAAGGCTTCCTCATATGAGGCTGTCAAACCGCTGCTTAATGGCGAGGGATTGTATTGTGGTGGATATTTTTTGAAAGATAATGAAAATGGCGGACTTTTGGAAAACACAGATGAAATCAAAACTCAGCTGAAAGATGTTGATTTTATCTCGTCTGTAAACTTTGCGTCCCTGCAAACAGGCGTTGATACACAAACTAACGAGGTTAAGACCGCATATGCACTTGTATATGATGATTATTCTGCAAATCTTTTTCGCCCGACAATAGAAAAAGGTTCGTGGATAACTGATTCCAAGCAATCCGATGATATACCGCAGGCTGTAATTACCCGAAATTATCAAGGCTATAATGTTAATGATATTGCTGAATTTGAAACTGAAAATGGAACGTTGAAGGTCAGAATAATCGGTGTAATTGGTGATAATGAAAAATACCTTGGAGCAAACTCGGAATATGAATCAAATGAACCATCCTATCAGTTAATGCTTTCTACACATTTCAACTGTCTGAATGACCAGCTTAAAAACAAAGGCTTTACAAACGAGGAGATTGCTTTGAAACTCGAATCTCTTGGGTATTCAGCGGACAGCATTGTATATAATGAACCTGTATTGTTTTTTACAGATAAGGAGTGGAATAAAACCGATTTGGATTCAGTAATGTCAGACTCCCTTTTTATAAAGTACAACCGGAATATTTCCGATGATGAAAAGCTTTACAACAGAAAATATATCAACGAGAATCTTTCTGTATTATCATTTGCGATACAGTTTTCTCAGTTGAACAACAACAGTCAGACCATTGTTTATAGAGAGTTGTACACATTGATGCCAATAATGTGTGCAATATACCTGCTTGTACTGATTGCGTCAGTGAGCGTTAATGCGATTAACTGCAAAAATAATATAAGAAACGAAGCCATACTGTATTTGGGTGGTGCAAAAAGAAAACAGTTGCTTACAATCAATGTAATTTACAATGGGCTGATTTGCATTGTGTCTTTGATAATTTCAATAGCAGGATCGTTGATTTTCTACAAGGCAGGATTGTTCAGCAAAACAGTAATTACATTGGGCTGGAAACAGATCACCATTTGCCTGATTGTGTGTGCTGTATATATCTTGGTATCCTGTATCATTCCCTGCATTATCCTCACACCAAAGGCTTTGAAAAAAGCAATAATATTATCGGAGGAATAGTAATGGTAAAACTTAATAACATAGTAAAAATATATAATTCAAAGAAAGCCAACGAATTCAAGGCTCTCCACGGTGTTTCGGCAGAAATTCGGGACGGTGAGCTTATTGCGATTATCGGAAAATCGGGTGCAGGAAAATCAACGCTTCTGCATATTTTAGCCTGCATTGACAACTATCAGGAGGGCGAATACTACATTGATGATGTGCTTGTGAAAGACCTTTCCGAAAGTCAGTATGCAAAAATCAGAAACGAGAAAATCGGGATGGTTATGCAGGATTTTGCACTGGTTGAGGATTTCACGGCACTGGAAAACGTGATGATACCGCTGAATTTTTCCAAAAAGAAAGTCAGTGACAAGAAAGAAAAAGCCCTTGCGGCACTGAAATCGGTAGGCATTGAGGAGCTTGCCAAAAAGCTATGCAGCAAACTTTCGGGCGGACAGAAGCAGCGTGTGGCAATTGCCAGAGCGATAGTCAATGAACCGTCAATGATTTTGGCGGACGAACCGACGGGAGCGCTGGACACAAAGACTTCCGCTGAGATTATGGAGCTTTTCAAGTCCCTGAACAAACAGGGCAGGACGGTTGTTATAGTTACCCACGACCCGAAGATTGCGGAGCAATGCGGCAGGGTTATTGAGATTAGTGACGGGAATATTGTTACAGCAAAATAAATTGTGGAGTGAAAACAATGAAAATTACCGATTATGTAGATCTGTTCTATCCGTCGGCGGAGGCTGAGGAGTATGCAAAAAAGCGGCAGAAAAAATATGAAAATTATCCGCAGGATTTTATGGTCAATCTTGAAACGGATAACATAGCAAAACTTATTGCACCTATGAATTTTGCTGTCGCAACATCTAAAATGAAAGAGTTTACAGATGACATTGAAACCCTTGATTACAGGCTGGATTGTCTTGAGGACTTTATGAATGTCCCCGAACTTAACGGCAGATTTCGACAGCTGATAAATGAACTCGCAGGAAACAGAATTGACTTTTCAGATGTTGATTGTGTCAACTCGTTTATGCAGATTAAGACCCATATGGACAGCCTTGAAGAATTTCTCGGCTGCATTGAAAACATCAACAGGTTCTTTGCAAAGTATAATCACGCAATTAAGTCGGTAGCGGTAAAAAGGCTTGCACAGTTTTTTGAAAAACTGCCAAAAAGCGAGAACATTTTCGAAATAGCATACAGCATTTCACAGCTGAAAGATACCTTTTCAAAAACCATACGGAGCGTAAAAATCGGTGTTAATTTTGATTCGGCTATGAATCCCGACAGTGCAGGACTGCTTGAAATCGGATATGACAAAATTTATCCCAAGGGAAATATTCTTGAAAAGCTTGTGTTCAAAAGTTTTGCAGGCAGAGAGCAGTTTATTGGCGAGGAGCATTTCAACTCGGCAACAAGGCACACTCCCATTGATATAGACACTGCCCTTTTCCGTGAACTGAGCAAATACACAAAGGAGTTCGCCCTGCGGATTGCCGCAGCACTTAAAAGCTATCGTTCCTCGGTTCTTTCAGACCTTTCGGAGCTGGAATCACAGCTTGACTTCTATGGCGGAGCGGCACAGTTTATATCAAGTGTTAGGGCAAGGGGAATGAAAATGTGCCGACCGAAATTTCTCCCCTCTGAGAAGCGTGTTACAAGGCTGAAAAACGTCTTTGACCTCAACTTCTACAGGCAGCTTGTTACGCAAAATCCGCAGGAAATTCTGACCGAAAAAATTGTTGCAAACGATATTGATATGTCAGATTACGCACGGTTTTATATGGTGACGGGAGCAAACAACGGCGGAAAAACCACTTCCGCAAGAGCGGTGGGAGTATGTCATTTAATGGCACAAATGGGATTGTACGTTCCTGCGGAAAGTGCAGAGATTTCCCCTGCCGATTACATATTCACCCATTTTCCAAAGGAAGAAGCTGTCGGAATAAATTCAAGCCGATTTACCACGGAAATCAAGGAGCTGAAAAAAATCTGCGAATATATGACCGACAGAAGTCTTGTTATTTTCAACGAATCCATTCAGTCAACCACGCCAGTTGAGTGCTTAAACATTGCAAAAATTCATCTTGAAATTATAGCGGCAGTGGGGGTAAGGGGATTTTATGTCACTCATCTAACAGAACTTTATAATGAAATTCAGCGGATAAACAACAAAAACTATCCCACAAAGGTGGGAAGTCTGGTATCCTGCACAGACAGTGAGGGCAAGCGTATGTACAAGATGAAAGCCGCAAAGCCGCCTATTGAAAGTCTTGCATACACGGTTTACGAAAAATTCGGAGCAAAGCTTGAAGACGTACTTGCAAAGTCGGGTGATAAGAATGGACAAGCGTGAAAACCTTTTGCAGTTTCTTGATTACGGTGGAAACGAGCTGTTTTCAAGCCTTATGGAAAGTGACAGCGACAGACCGCAGGCGTTGGACAGAATGTGCATTTTACTTCGCAAGGCTGTGATTTTCGGGAAACTGAAAGGCAGAGCTGCGGCATACCAATATATGATTTCAAAGGCAAACCAAATGGGATTTATAAAGTCAAAAAAAATATATGCCTACAGGCTGACAGCTGCCGAACGGGAGCGGATTACAGAAAAAGTCTGCAAGTCAACAGGTGCGAAATATTTTTTCAAAAAGTATGGAAAGAACGTGATAATTTATTCTGCACTGCTTGGGGCGGCTGTGATTTTGGTTGTGCTGATATATAATTATATGCACTCGGAAAAATATCTGAAAAGAATGTACCAGGCGGCTGAGGAAACTGTAATTATAGAGTCGGCATACAAAACCGATTACGGCATAAAGCTTACCATACACAACAATTCACTTGCGGACTATTACATCTGCGATTTGCCGACCTTGAAATATACTGACGAATATGATGACCGGGCAATCGGAACATATTATCATTGTAAAAATGCAAAACTTTAAGATTGTGTTATATACAAGTTTGACAAAAAATGACCTGATTCTAAATTCTGTATAGCTGCGGAATGGCATATCAAAATTAAAGAGCAAATCTATTTGATGAGATCGTCGAAACCACCGTCGGTCTTATCTGCATATTTTCATAAAAGTATTCTGTGCAAGATACAGCATTTTGAACAGTCTCTCATCGGTTGGAAATAACGACTTTGTTTTGGTGACCTTTCGCAGCTTACTGTTAATTCCCTCAATCGCATTGGTAGTGTAAGTCAGCTTTCTCAGTTCCTGCAGAAACTTGAAGTAAGTGCTTAGATTCGCCCGATTTTCATACCATGACTTTGAAATCTTTGGATACTTCTTGTCCCATATTGATGCAAATTCGTCAATGGCATCATGCGCAGAAGGCACATCAACAGCGGGATAAACACATTTTAAATCAGCCATAAGTTCTTTCTGACACGCTCAGACCTAAATATTGCGGATATGCTCTTCAATGTCAGCAGTTGACACACCTTTTGCGTAACATTGAGATGATTTTATTCTCCATGTCCGAAGAAATTTTGGGCTGATTTTTCCAAATAAGCTGCAGCTCTGGCCCTGCGAAAAAATCTCTGTAAATTCAACAACAGTGATAAAAAACGATATTGTGGAGCGGCTTGAAAAACAGCCGCTCATTTTTTTACAGTATACAATAAATACCGTAATTTGTCAAGGTTCTTCAACAGTCAGTCTGCTGGAATGGAGCGTAGCGGAATGGAAGCAGACTGACTGTGCCGGCTCAGCTTAGCCTGTCGAGATACATGATCTCCAGCTCGCCAAGAACTATGCCCCAGTTTCTCAGCGGTATAGTCCATTTTTTCGCTATTTCATGCGTTGCAAGATACAGTACCTTCAGGAGCGCCGTATCGCTCGGAAATACGCTTCTCTGCTTGTTCAGACGACGATAGCCGCTGTTAAGGCTTTCGATCGCAATGGTGGTGTAAATGACCTTTCTCACATCAGCGGAAAACTTGAAGATCGGTGAGATCACATCCCAGTTTTTGTACCAGCTCTTCATGGCGTTTGGATAATCTTTCTCCCACTTCTCCGTCACACGCTCAAGCTGTTCAAGCGCAGCGTCCTCAGACGGTGCGTGATAAATGGTTTTCAAATCGTTGGAAAATTCTTTCTTGTTTTTTGCACCAACATATTTCAGCGTGTTTCTTACTTGATGAACGATAGAACGCTGTAATTCTGTCTGTGGAAATGCCGTATTTACGGCTTCTTTCATACCCGAAAGACCATCGGCACATATCACGAGGACATCCTTTACGCCGCGATTTTTCAGCTCATTCAGGACTCCAAGCCAATATTTTGCACTTTCGTTTTCTCCGATATGTATGGATAAAACTTCCTTGTGACCTGTCAAACTTACTGCAAGGATTACATATGCTGCAAGTTTTTTATCTGTCCGTTTTCTCGTACAGAAAAATGTACAGCATCAATAAATACAATGAGATAAACCTCGCCCAGAGGACGTTTCTGCCAGTCCTCTATCTGCGGAAGAAGGCGGTCTGTGATATCGGATATCATACTCCTCGATCAGCTCTGCGATGATATTCTTCTTCCCCTCGCTCATTGGTTCTCTTTTTCTTCTTGCCATAAAAAATCAGCCTCCTGTGTTATTTATATTTTACCATAGTTGACTGCGTTTTTACAGACTTTTTTTCGGTGGGACTCAGCTCTTTTATTATACACTACTTTGGAGATTTACACAACATATGGGGAAAAACCTATCTTTTCTTTGAATATAGCTTTTAAGATATTTCTTAGTTAGTCATATTTTGTTCTTCTCTGATGCCAATTCCTGACTTTCTCTTTTGTATCATTTTTCTGAGCTTTCTATCAGTTTGTATTTTTAAAGAACACTGCTTCTGCGAATAATTATCCTCAATACAGCGACTTAAATTCACAAACAATCCCATAACAGTATTTCTAAGTAGCATATTTTCAAAATGCCCCATATCGTCAAGCATATTCTGAGCGTACTCATTACCGTCGTTTGCGGACTTTGTAAGCCATTGGGCAGCCTTTTCCTTATCTTTTTCAACTCCCTCTGCCCCGAAAAGATAAAGCCTGCCGAGCTGATAAGTTGACCACATATTTTCAGCGGATTTTTCAAAATATTCGATGGCTTTAGGAATATCAATCTCAGTTCCAAGACCGTTTTTATACATAGCGCCCAATTTGTAATATAAGTTATCATCAGCCTGATCCTTGCTTTCGAGTTCAAGAAATCCTGACAATGCCGCTTTGTAATATCTCTGTGCGGTTTCTTTATTTTCAGCAACATATTCGCCCTTGCTGTACATCTGAGCGACAGCATAAGAAGCATAAGGCTGACCCTGTTCAGATGATTTGCGATACCACCAAAACGCCTGAGACAAGTCTTTTTCCACACCGTTGCCGTAGTAATATAAATTGGCGAGACTGTATTGTGCGAATTTGTTGCCTTCATGAGCTGATTTCAAGAACCATTCAAATGATTGAGCGTAATCCTGTTCTGTTCCCAACCCATAGCAATGCATTTTGCCTATGCGATACCAAACGTAAGAACGCATATTCACGGGTTTCATAATCTGCCCATCAAATTTCGGCTCATAAGGAAACATAAAATCAGAATCCGGCTCGATCTCCATAAAACCCTGAAATGCTTCTTCGTAGAATGAAAAAGACTTTTTTTCATCTTTTTCGCCGAGTTTATCAGTAGAATAGAGTTTGCCCAGATCTTGAATAGCAAGAACATTGCCTGACCTTGATTCGTTAAGCAAAAGCTGCTCCGCTTTCTGAAAATCTTCAAGCTTTGATTGCTTGTTGTAAATAATCTTACAAGCTTCTTTGTATGCTGTACTCCATTTGAGGTAGTATTTGCTTTGAGGTTCGTCATCAATATCAACTGTTACCGCACTTTCATTACTACAAGTGAACTCTTCGGCTGTCAGCTCCTCGTTATCTGAAAATATCACATTATCATTTTCTAACTGTTTCGACTCGTCTATCTGCGGAGGAATATCTGTTATGTCATCATCAGTTTTTTCTGTCAGTTCCGGTTCTTCAATCTCAATATCAACAACAGGACTATTCATATCCAGTACAGTTCTGATTATCATATTTTTAACAGACTTAAACTCCTTGTTGTCCGCAAGCTTTGGAAACTGAAGCTTTGCCGACGAATAAACGTCGTGCTTCTGCTGCTCCATTTCACACCAAAGAGAATACATTTTCTGAATTGATTCGTTTTCCGAAAGCCTTATAAAAATCTCATCAACAGTTTTCTTCACATCCGCTTTCAAGTATCCGTATACCTTTTTGCCTTTAGAAGAATTAAGCTGTTCATGCAGTTTTGCAACAAGATCAATTAGTTCTGCGTTATCAACATCATTCTGTGAAATGTTATCCGCAAGCTTCTGCATTAATTGTTCTGATTCCTTTTTCATCAGATTGCGCAAATCGGTCTGCTGTGCATAAAGATTGTGAAGTTCATCTGCATAAATATCGTTTGCAAAACCACTGCGGATTTTTTCAATACCATGATTAGTGAGAAATCCCTCGCGCTCGTTGTCGGAGTACACAATAATATGCACATGAGGATTTGTTTTCTTATCGTGAAAAGCAGCGTACCATTTCAGATTAGCCATATCAATTTTCTGATTCTTCGCAATGTTGGGAATCTGCCGCTTGACAAGCTCACGCCACGCTTTTAAATTATCATACCCCATTGCCTGAGCGTTATCTCTGCGGAGCGAAACGACATGAGTCCAAACGTTACCGCCATGGTTTGCAATCTCTTTTGCAACCTTTTCAAGATTAATAGGTTCGTCCGATTGTGAAAACAAACCGTGCGAACCAAACTTGACTGCTCCGGGACGGTTTGCAAGATAGCCTACATAATTTTCACGGCTTGTAAGCCTGTCCATGTTTCGGTCAAGTATTTCCGATATTAGCGCCGAACCGTTTTTGACAGTGGGATCCTTTTGGTAATCTTCGTACTCAAATAACTCTTTGCTGTCGGGGAAGTCGTTCAGCAGAGATGAAATAAGCTCCTGCTGATTTTTCGTAGCAGGAGCTGTTTCATTTGCATTCGGTATCGGAACTGAACCCTCACGGGTTGCAATGTATTTTACATAGTGATAGAGCTGTTTTTTCTTCCCAGAGCCGCTTTTCAGATAGCGGCTTGTTACTATTAGTTTGGGCATGGCAGGACTCCTTTCAATTTTTTAATCAAGATCAATCCTTCTGATACTCCACAGCGTCCTCATAATCAATAATACCGTTGATCTTGCGAACCTCATTAACGCACATCGCATGAAGACTTCTAAGCGTTTCATCATCCACATCATTAATTGCTGCCGTCATATGCGACAGCTTACCAAGCTCAACTGCGACCTTGAAAAGCAAACGAGCCAGCCGCTGTTCCGTACCCTTAATTGTAGCTTTGACCGTTTCCGTAATCATCGGTGAAATGTAATTCACGCTTTTTTCCTCATCAAGATAACCGATGTAGAACTTGATCGCTTTTTCAATAAACTCGCTCTGCGACTTGCAGTTATCGTTTTTGTAATGAACCGCCACATCTTTCAGCGTTTCGGGATATGCCCATAACGCAAATTTCACTTTATTCTCAAAACTCATCTTACAACACCTCTTAAATCCTTGATTTTACACTGTTTTCTGCCACTGCAACCCCTAATTTTCAAAATCCCCGATTTTACAACCCCTTTGCCCGAAGCTGTACAAACCTCGCAAATTGCGGTCGGCTTTGCCGTCCGCTGTGACTGTTTCGGGGGCTGCGACCCCGAAACTTTAACTTGCAATATAATATTTAAGCCAATCCTATTGGCTTTGCCCTCATAAACCCACCCAAAATCATCTGATTTCCGCCATTCTCAAACTCTGCGACAAATGCCCACAAAGCCGTCCAACCCCTCCTATGGTAAACTTACCCCACCGACCGCCGAACCTCGCCACACGGGGCGACACGGTGCGAACTGTGGCTTGTTACTGCTCGGACAGCTTTTCCGTTTCGGCAGGCAAAGAGTTTCTCGACTTTTTGGCAGGCTTCTTTTCCGACTTCATCTCAATAAAATTCCTAACATTCTGCGGTACATTTTTCTGATACAAGCCGTCAATGCACTTGTCGATTTCATCCGAAAGCTTAATATTTTTCTGCTCCAAATACATTTCCAGAGCCGCTAATCTTTCATCACTAATTGTTATCGCAACTGATTTTTTCATTCGCTGTCACCTCCGTTTTCATCAATTTTATCCCGCACTTCCTGCGGATAATCCACGCCCTCATAGGTACACCAGCTTGTCCAACCGCCGTTTGAAACAAGGTCTTTTGTCACATATCCTGCTGATTCGGAACAGTAAATCACCTCGCCGTCACCGACATATATCCCATGCTGACTGCCGTCAAACAGTCCTATACCTGCGACCTCAGGCATGGTATCAAGACTGCCTTGCTCGGTGAAAACAAGCGTCTGAAACTGATTTCCAAACGACTTTTCATCGGGATTGTAATTCAGATAACCAAGCATAAGCCCTGCATTATCAGCATATCTGATGCGGTCAACATAGTCACGATTTCCGATTGCACCCTGCTTAAATCCCCAGCCTGAGATGTACGCATTCTCCGCCCAAGCCGCAAGATCGGCGCAGTTCTTTGTGCTTTCATCGCTGAACATATACCCGTTGATCGTAGAATTCATCACCCAAGTGTAGGTTCTCATAAATTCGTCATAGCCGATCTCCAAGCCGTAAGTTGAATTTATCGCAGTTATCAAATCGCTGTCATTCGGAGCAACAGCAAACAGGTTGGCATAGGATTCCGCATTGAAATTTTGCACGTCACCGAAGTATGACATATATATCAGCTGTGCTTTTATGGTCTGAGAGCGAACTCCTGCGCCACTCATGGCGTCCTCGATTTCCTGACCGCTGTTTTGAATTTCGGTTATTTTCGCCTGCTGTTCGCTGTCAAGGCTTTCAAACAAAGCCGAATCGCTGAACATTTCAGCGTTAATTTCAGGTTGCTCGATTTCCATACTGCCCATGCTCGAAAGCACAGCTACGGGCAGGCACATTAAGCCAATAAATCCAACGGCGATACTCCCGATCAACACAAACAGCTTTCCTCGTTTCTTTTCGTCGCCCAGAATATATATCGCTATCTTTTTCAGAGCTGCCGCAACTGTTGCAGACATTACCGACCACCACCGTTTCCAAACAACACAGCCTTGTACTGCGGAGCGATGACCTGTAACAGATACCTCTCATTTCCGCACCTGTAAAGGCAAGTACCACGTTCGGGATACTTAATCAAAGCATATTCCGACTCCTCCAACTGCAGGGTGTCAATGAATGCAGTCGGCGAAATATTACCGGGGTTGAACAGAAAATGGTGAGACGGAATACTGAACAGCGGCTTGGTGAACTCCTTGATCTCAGGCAGCAGGAAGTCCTCGATATTCTGACTTGCCAGAATAAACGAGGACTCCTTTTTACGAACACGTTTCATGCCGTTGCGGATATATTCGATCGCCGTCATATTTGTGAGGAACAAATACAGCTCGTCTACTGCGGCAACTGTATTTCCTCTGCCCAAAAGCTGATTGCTCATGTAGCTGAGAATGTTAAACAGCAGAGTATCCTTAAGCCTTTTGTTTGTGTCCATAAGACCTTTCACTCCGAAACAGATAAGCTCGCTGTCATTGATGTTGGTGTGACCGTTGAAATATTTTGACTCCGCACCCTTGCACATGGAGTGCAGTCCCAGACAGATATTCTGTAACATTTCTTCGGTGTATAGGTGCTTTTTCTCGTTATCAAACGCCATGAATTCCTTTTCAATAAGTTCGTAGAGGTCTGACATCACGGGATAGTCATCACTGTTAAGCGTATTGAAATCGGTAAAATCATCAATTCCGAATCTTGCGTACAGCTTCATAAGCATGATTTCAATTGTGTCAATTTCAGCGTCTGTGAAGTCCTTGTATGCTCTGAAAAAGTCTTTTAGATAGCTGATGTGCTGACTTAAACGGGTTACTTTTCGGAATGTTTCAGGGCTGTCATCGGTTTCCTTTTCTTGATTTCCAAAGCGAGAATTTTCCGACCAAGCTTTAGGTTCAAGCGGATTGATCATAAACTCGCCCGACATCATATCAATGTATGTGCCGCCGAGATTTGAACACAAGTCCTCGTACTCATGCTCAGGGTCTAAAACCAACACACTTTTGCCTGCCTCACGCTGATTGCACAGCAAAAGTTTCATCAAGTAGGACTTGCCCTGACCGCTGTTGCCGAGGATAAGAATATTGCTGTTTGTCTTATCCTCGGTACGCTTATCAAAGTCCACAAGCACGTTGCTGCCGTACTTATCTCTGCCGATATAGAAGCCGTTTTCGTCGGTTTTTCCGCTGTAATTCAAGGGGTATAGATTTGCTACAGAACTTGCAGGAAGAACACGTTCAAACTGAGTTGCGAACACATTATTGCCAGTCGGCAAAACCGATAAAAAGCCCTCTTTCTGACGGAGGAGCAGACGGTCTACGCTGATTTTTGAACGGGTAAGCTCCATTTGTATATCCGCCTGTAATTCTTTCAGCTTTTCCTCACTTGTTGCTTTCAGTTCAATAAATACAGCCGTATGCAGGAGCGGTTCTTTATTGCGGCGAAGTTCACTCAAAAGCTCCACCACATCATTTATGTTATCCTGAGCCTTTATGCTCTCGTTCACATCGTTTGTGGTAGTCATCATGTGGTTTTTACGCATCGCTTGCTGAACGATCTTCCGCTGCTCCATACTTGTCACAAGGCGGTTGTAAATGCGAAGCGTTACTCCGTTCCTGTCTGCAAGGTGAGCGAGGATAGCCGTTTCTTCTGTTGAAGTCGGATATTCCGTTACCGCCCAGCAGGACTTGTAGAAGTTTCCGCAGATATAGTGGTCGGTGTAGAACCTGATTATTCCCGGAACAATGCGGTCAAAAAAGTCCTTTGTGCTGATAATTTCAAGTTGTTCGTCCGTCAGTTTTTTCTTTTTTCGTAAATTAATTCTCATGCAATTCCTCCAAATTAAATTCCGTTTCTCCCTCAATATCAGGGATTCCCTCGCCCGATATGCTCGTTCCGAAGTAAAGCGCAAGCATACGCTTTATCTCAGGTTTGGACATTCGACGAGCCGTAAAGCCATGTTCTGAGATTGCTTTGTCAACACGATTAAGCGTGCTGAATATCTGCTCGTCCTTTTCACGCCTGAACCGTACCGCAAACATAAACTGTCTTGCCGAGGACATCTCTACCTGAATCTCGTCAAGAAAATCATAGTCCGCCTGCAGCAGTTTTCTGACCGCCTCGTTCTGCTCGGTCTGCAAACGCTTTTTGACGTACATCTTGTTTGTATCAAAACACTCGCAAGAGTCCAAAGCAAGAATTTCAAAGTCCGGTATCGTGCTTAACAGCATCATCAAATGATGTATCTTCACGTCAATATTAGCCGCTGAAAGCACTGAAATATTGGTGGGTTCTACGCTGAAAAATGCTATTTCGGCTTTGTCGGTTTTTACTCCGAAACGAGTAAAGCGTTCAAAGCCGATAAGGCCTTGAACGCCGTTATTTTTCCTTTTTGTCATAAAATTTTATGCTCCTTTCGTCCAATAAAAAATTTGCTGCGAGGTCAGAAAAAACTTCGCAGCATTAAAAATATAGTCCATAATCGCCGTTTCGTCAACCCGAAGCGAGAGAAAAGCAAAGCAGGCAGTCGCCGCAAAAGGCAGGACATTCCACAGGTTTACCAGAACCACAACCGACAGAATTATTCCGCCGCAGATTATGATAAAATCACGGACATTCCAGAACCACAGCTTTACGTTGGCTCTCAGGTTTTCGGGGTAGATGTAGGTTTTCAATTTTTTCACACTCCATTTTTTCACATAAAAAAACAGCCAAGCTTTTGCTTGACTGTGCTCAATAATATTTTGTTGTAACTGTTCGACAAACTGTAATTTGACGCTCTATTAATGCTATAAAACCCAATCAATAGCATTCTTTACAAGTTTGACAAATGGTTC
>UMFP01032820.1_pt1 | contig 60667 bp, 73 predicted proteins | sample 1965031 | NCBI WGS metagenome assembly UMFP01 (sample SAMEA4836048, study PRJEB28245) | human gut metagenome | biome: gut microbiome; material: fecal sample | place: Denmark | collected 2008
GTCAGCAGCAGAACCAGAAGGCGAAGGCTGAAGAGAAGAAGAAGGAACTGGAAGAATTTATCCGCCGGTTCAGCGCCAACGTAGCGAAGAGCAAGCAGACCACAAGCCGTAAGAAGATGCTTGAGAAACTGAACGTAGAAGAAATCAAACCGTCTTCACGCAAGTATCCGGGTATCATCTTCACCCCCGAACGCGAACCGGGTAACCAAATCCTGGAAGTATCGGGACTGAGCAAGAAGACGGAAGAGGGCGTAGTGCTCTTCAACGACGTCAACTTCAACGTAGAGAAAGGCGACAAAATCGTATTCCTTTCACGTAACCCGCGTGCGATGACTGCTTTCTTTGAAATCATCAACGGAAACATAAAGCCGGATGCCGGAACCTTCAACTGGGGTGTGACTATCACCACCGCTTATCTTCCGTTGGACAACACCGACTTCTTCAACACCGACCTGAACCTGGTAGACTGGTTGAGCCAGTTCGGCGAAGGCAACGAAGTCTATATGAAAGGCTTCCTCGGCCGTATGCTGTTCTCAGGCGAAGAAGTGCTGAAGAAAGTAAGCGTACTCTCCGGTGGTGAGAAGATGCGTTGTATGATTGCCCGTATGCAGCTCCGCAACGCCAACTGTCTGATTCTGGATACTCCTACCAACCACTTGGACTTGGAATCTATCCAGGCATTCAACAACAACCTGAAGACGTACAAGGGAAATATCCTCTTCTCTTCCCATGACCACGAATTCATTCAGACCGTTGCCAACCGTATCATCGAACTGACTCCGAACGGTATCATCGACAAGATGATGGAATATGACGAATATATCACGTCCGACCATATCAAGGAATTGAGAGCAAAGATGTACGGCGATAAATAACCACGCTAACGCTTAGCCATAGCTATAAAACTAAGGCGCGGATTACGCGGATAACACGGTTTTTGTTAATCACACATGATTAGCTACCGTGAAATCCGCGTAATCCGTGCCTGATTTTTATATCTAAGACTCACCCGCACATTGTCGTGTGATAAGTTATCCTATACCTTTTTCATCCGTGCCGATTTCCGATAAAAGCCCGTGCGTAAGTTGAAAGAATGTGTTGTTTTGTGCGAAAATCACAACTCCAATCCCTTCTGAACCGGAAGTTGCGGTCGAATTGAATTTTCTTTGCGTTCTTCGGGTGAATATTCCACCACCCAATATTCCGTCACCTTGTTGGAAGTCTTCCGTGAGTGGAAATGGTTGTTTTCCAGTACCGTGGTCAGCATTTGTTTCGTCTGCGCGTTGGACTGTGTGCGCCCGTTCAGGCTCAATACCGACAGCAGATAGGAGGCAGGATACCATTGCGCCTGTATATCGTTCGGCCTGGCGGCACGGAAATAGAAGAAAAGATTTTCCTCTATCGGGTCTTTCTGGCGGAACGCCTCATTGCGGTTGTTGAGAAACGTAATCTCCTCGTTCTCATACCAGTACTGGAATCCCTGCCGGTAGAGCGCATATGCCTGTGCGTATATCCCTTCATGGTTGACGGGCGTATGATAGTCTATGTCCAGTAGCGTGTTGAACGAGATACGCCTGTTCTCGCCGATATCCGGCAGGCAGTGCGGATTGTTGGTACTGGCGATGAACGATGCCCGGCGGATGTACGTATAACTCTGGATATCATAGACCTTGCGCTCGTTCACGACATCTTGCGTGATAAGGCTTTTCAAGTTCTGCATACGCTCCGGGGAGAGCGTGTCAAATTCGTCCAGGTTGATAATCAGGCAAGACGACATTTGCAGCAGATGGGTCGTGTTGTCGGGATTAATCATGCCGTTGCGATAATAATCCTTAAGTTCCGGCGGGAGAAGGTGGCGTATGAAGGTGCTCTTCCCTTTTCCTTGTGCGCCGTGGAATAGCATCAACTGGTGGTTCTGCACCTCGTCGTCGATGGCGCACGCCACCATTCCCACGAGCCATCGGCGGAAACTGTCCTCGAAAAAAGCTTGGTCTGCCGCCTTCACAGTTCCCGTCAGTTGGCCGATAAAGTCCGTTTTCCCGTCCCATGCCTTGAGTGAGGTGAAATAATGGACAAACGGGTTGAACGGCTTTGCGTAGTCCGAGTCTACTACAGCTTTCAAGTCAGCCTGAGTACAGTTGATATTCTTTACATGTGCGTTGACATAGAATGTGTTGAGATCCTTTGTGCGAAGCGCGTTGAAAGGCGGCAACTCTGCCGGGGGGATGTCGGGCGTTGTCTTCCGGAACTCGATTTGTTCTTTCACTACGTTTCTCCTGATTTCGTAGTGTTCGTCCATAAACTTGATGATCTGGCAGATTTTCGGTTCTTTCTCTTCCTCTTCCGCATGGTCGGTCTTTGAGGTGTATTGGTAAGCGTTGTGCAGGGGGAGTCCGAGGTCGAAGCCGGGAAGGTCGCCGAAATGGCTGTGTGCCAGACTGATGGCTTCCTGCTCCGTGATGTGGCGGCGGTAACACTGGTTGCCCAGGCAATAGAAGAAATTGTCGCGGTTGCCCGTCTCGAGACGTTCTTTGCGTCGGGTGTATTCCAACGCCTTGCGGAAGTCAAGCTGCACTTGCAGCTCGATGGGCGACGCGTTCTCCTGTATGGGAAGGAGCGGGGAGCGGTGTTCCGGATTCCTGCGTTTCTTGTTCTTGCACTCTTCTTCGGTGGGGAGAGTCACTTTGACCGTCAGCGGCTTTACGTTTTCCAGCCGTTCGAGGGAGAGGAAGGCGTCCGGGTCATGCGACACGAAGAATCCCCGTCCCGGATCGCTTCCGCTTGTATCCACTTTGGTGTTGAGCAGCTTCTCGTATTTGCTGCTTGCCAAGGCGTACATGCGGTGGTGGTAGCGTTCCAGAGTGGGGAAGTCGACAGTTCCCAGCGCATTCAGTTCGGCGCGCAAAGCTTCCGCTTCTTTGCCGGTGAGGTAGACGAAGATTTTCAACCCGTGCATGCGGGGGCTGACGAAATCCCCTAACGTGTCGGGACATTCATTCACCAACAGGCGGAATTCCGGGAGCTTTTCCGCCGGCATATCGTCACAGTCGAGCGTGATGATGTCCTGATACGTGTCGAGACTGTAAGCCAACCTTTCCTTTATGTAGGTAGCCGTGATAGTGTGGTAGGGCAGTTGCTTCTTCATCCGGTCTGCCTTCGCCGTGTCTCCCTCTTCCATGGCTTCCCGAAGTCTCCGAATTCTGTCGCGGTAAACATCTCCCCGGATAAATGCGAACAACTGCCGGATGGTTATCCTTCCCGATACGAGTGATAATCCTCTGTATGTGGTTATTACGATATTTTCCATTTTAATTGTTGATATGAATTTAAGTTGTGTCAATAGTGACACGCTGCAAAGGACGGCTTTTCGTGTGGAATAAAAAAACTGCTTTTTGTACTCAAAAAGCAGTTTTTTAACATTTGGCTCTTAACTACTAATCGTCAAGAAGCGTTCTTTTCAGTCTTTGTATCTCACAATCAATCTCTTCCACGCTTAATGACTCGTCCGAATCATCATATTTCTTGAAATCGACAGCCAGAAACAACCACTCTGCGAAGAACTTGGGGCCTTTAATCTTAAAGGGTGAGTCATGGTCATAGCAGAGATGGACATAAGGAAGGAGATACTTCTTGCGGTCGCGGGGACTGACTACTATCCTGTTGTTATACAGGTAATTGACGATGTCGAGCGTCTGCGTGATAGACTTGGATACTTGGGGGAACTCCCCTTTTTCGAGTGTCACGGCCTGTTTGTTCTGGTAAACGAAGCCTTCGGAAAAAATGTCTTTTTTCTCATGATTTTAACTGGTTTTTTGGTGTTGTTAAAAAATGTTGTTTTAAAAAGACGCAAAGGTACGTTTTATTTTGTTCCTTTCATTTACTCATTCTGTCTATTTTCTTATATATTTTATTTGATGGAAAAAGCGTGTATTTGAGGTGGAGCCCCTCCACCTCAAATACACGCTTTTTTCCTCTAAAAAAGATAAAACTTTCGCGCCCGCGAGCGCGTACATTATTATATAAGAAAACTCAGTTATATAAGAAAAACTCACAGCCTGTTTATCTTCCGTAATACCATGGATTGCACAGAATCCCGTTATAGCCGCTTTAATGTTTCTCTATGGCTAATCCCAGTTTTATTATGGCTGATTCCTGTTTCATTATAGCAAATCTTTTTTTCATTATAGCTAATCCGGATTTCATTATAGCTAATTTTATTTTCGTTATAGCTAACCGGAATCTGACCTGAAGAGATTCATGGCTCATCGAGATACTTCACGATGAGCCGCACCTGCCTTGCGCTGTAAGCATGGTCGTTCTTTCCTTCGCCACCGCTGTACATTGCGTCATACAGTTCCTTGTTGTTTCTGATCCACTCCCTCATCTTCCGCATGGCATACACCAACGGTACATAAGGATTGTACAAATGTGCCAGTTCCGACTTCAAATACGGACGTATGACAAACGGATCTTCCACCGCCTCTTCTGTTTCTGCTTTCATATCTTCGGGAATTTGATATTATCGTATTCCAAATATACGAAAAATCCCCCGGATAGCCAACTATATAAGTCAAATAAAATCAATCTGAATAAAAGTAAATACACTCTGGATGAAACGGAATGAAAGTAAGACAAAGTAAGCCAATCCGAGACAAAGTACGTCATCTCACCCCACTGTAATATAGTACCTTTGAGGTATCGAAAGAGAAAGAAACAGAGCTCGTTCATCTCTCCCGATACTCATTGCGAAAATCGCAATCTGTAACAAATATTTTTCAATTATTAATTCTCAATTTTTAATCTATCATGGCAATACCATTTAAAAGAATGGGTCGTAAAGACCCGAGAAAGGATGACGGGGTGGTGAAATTTCACCCGCAACTTGTGACACAGGGACAGAGTGTAGACTTGGATAAACTCGCTTACATCATGAAAGACAAGAGTTCCCTTTCACTGGGAGACATTCAGAGTGTGCTGACCAATTTTGTGGAAGCGATGCGCTCGGAACTGTTCGACGGCAAATCCGTCAACATCCGTGACTTCGGTGTATTCAGTCTTTCCGCCACCACACAGGGAGCGGACACGAAGGACAAGTGCACGATGAAAAACATCAAGACGGTGAACATCAACTTCCGTCCTTCGAGCAGTGTCCGTCCTAATCTGACATCTACCCGTGCCGGAGAAAAAATCGAGTTTCTTGATCTCGATGCGCCCAAGACGAAAAACGAGGGTGGCGGAACTCCTGATGAAGGTGGCAATGAGAAGCCCGGTGGCGGTGGCGACGACGGAGAAACTCCGGATCCGGCAGCATAAGCTATTGGCAACCGATAACCGGTTATCAGTAACCGACAACCGGTAGTCGCCGATAATCAAAAACCGGCAATCAGTAATCAACAATCAGTAATCAACAATCAGCAATAGAAATATCAGCTACACCATGAGAAAGATTGACTTAATCGTGATCCATTGTTCCGCCACCCGTGAAGACCGTTCACTTACGCCGGATGATTTGGAAACGTTGCACCGGCGACGCGGATTCAACGGTACGGGCTATCACTACTACATCCGCAAGGATGGCACGGTTCACCTCACCCGTCCGATTGACCGTATCGGCGCGCACGTCCGGGGATGGAACGCTCACTCGATAGGCATCTGCTATGAAGGCGGCCTGGACTACCGGGGACGCCCGGCAGACACCCGCACCCCGGCACAATGGTCTTCACTGTGGCAACTGGTGAATCTGCTGCTTAAGAAATTCCCCGGTTGCCGGGTGTGCGGTCACCGCGACCTCTCGCCCGACAGCAACGGAAACGGGGAGATTGAACCGGAAGAGTGGATTAAACAGTGCCCGTGTTTTGAGGTGAAAGCGGAGTTCGACAGTCCTGCCGGATAGGATAGATTCACCACTTCGCTACGCAAACTATCAGTTTTCAACAGGAAAGTTATCGATATGAGGTAAAAGCGAGTTTTCAGGTAACGGGTATTCAAGTAAGAGAGTTTCAGGTAAGCAAGTATTCAGGAAGTAACAAATCTTTTAAAGTATCGGAAAGGAGGTGTGTAAAGTTATGGCAATGAAAAAATCCCTTTGGGACATGATCCTGAAAGTGGTTATCGCAGTGGCATCGGCAGTGCTGGGCGTTGTGGGCGGTAATGCGATGAATCTGTAAAAATCAGAAAGTTTATGACCAAGGCGGGAGACGATAGACTGTCTCCCGCCTTATTATTTTATTTATATTATATCCAAATTTATTATTCAACCCAATATGGTAAAAACAATGAAAAGAAAAACAATTATACGGTTCGGAGTTTTCGTGATGAGCCTGCTTCTATTGGCTATGCCTATAAACGCCGAAGATGAGATTCCCCCGTTTATTCCTACTTCCACGCACGACCCGGATGTACAATCTCCTCAACTGGCTGCCATAAAACGCCATGACAACCTGCCGGTAGAACTCAATACAGGCGGAATAAGCCTGGAAATCCCATTAGTCAACTGGAAAGACCGGGACTTTGAATGTCCCGTATCTCTTTCATACAGTTCTGCCGGCTTCCGGCCCAGAGAACAAGACAACTACGTGGGGCGGAACTGGATGTTGAACGTGGGAGGAGTCGTCTATCGGAAAGTGAATGGTGTGCCCGACGATCTCAATTGGGGACTGATACCCATCGCCGGCGATGCAGGGCCGTCGAACTATCAATATGCCAACGGCTTTCTCTATATGCTGAACATGCATAAGTTCAATCGCGACGAAATGTTGCAAAACTATCGAACGAATCCTTATAAATATGCCGCCTATAAAGACTCCCTATCTTGCATGCCGTCCATTCCCGGAACGAATAGCGTTGAAGCGTCGGCAGACGTGTTTCATTTCTCTTTCGGCAAGCATTCGGGCAAGTTTATGATCAATTTCGACGGTAGCGTGAGCGTATCGGGCAATAATGGCGGGAAATATAAAGTAGACCTGAGCGAGATGGCGATATTTGATTCAACTACGCCCCGCGAAACCCGCATACGTATCATGACCGACGACGGATATATTTACACTTTCGGGAGTGGAGGATATTCTTCGTTGGAATACAATGCGCTTGCCTGGAAAAATCATATTTCCTCTGTTAACATAAAACCTCAATTCAGCCGAAATGAAATCAGCGCATATTATCTGACAGAGATACAGGCTCCCAACGGACGGAAACTGATTATTAAATATAGAGACGATATCAACGAAGATTATCATAAACATCCCGAGATGCTAAGCACTTTATACAACAAGCCGGTTGCCGAGATAGGGAGTATGGCTCTTCAATATTCGCTGTCGGGCATGTCGAAGAGTCAGGCTTATCGAAGCGCGACATCCTCTTTTGATGAAAATCCGGCTTTTAAACCGGAACCTCTCAGAAGCTACGCACTCACCAAAGTAGCATTGATTGACCGTATAGTAACCACTGATTGTGAAATCCTTTTCACTTACTCTGCCCGTGGAAAATATACAGATTATGGAAGTGAAGTGGCGGAACAGGGAAGTTTTCCTTATATCTGCGGAGCCAAACTGGACGAAGTGACTCTCTCGTGCCGCTCTTATTCGGAAAAAGCGCTACTATCTTACACCTATGAGTTTGGCAACCGTATGTTTCTCCGCAGCGTGAAAAACAAAGAAGGTCGCTATGACTTTCAATATAAAGTGGGAGGGATTGCTTCTGTGCCCACTCCTTTGTCTTATAACATCGACCATTGGGGATTCTGGAGAGGATTGCAAACCAACTCGGGCATCATCCCACGCATGAAACCGGGCACACTCTATGCCCAGGATTATATCATCACCAGCAATGATCGCGATGCCACAGGAGAATGCTATGACTACACCCTCTTGCAACAGATGACATATCCGACCGGAGGCTATACCCGTTTTGAATATGAACCGCACCGGTATTCACTCTTCCCCCAGCCATCTTACAATAGCCACTACTACCTCAAACCTGAGTATCCGGCGGGAGTTCACGATGCACCGGCAGGTGGAGCACGTGTGAAATCGGTCACTCATTATGAGCAGGACAAAGCTGTGAAAAAGACTATCTATACGTATGGCTACATTGCGTATATGGGTGAGCTGACGTACATGCCCTATTATAGATATCTTGCTTATTTCATCAATGATAAAGGAGAGAATCTAATCAAATATATTAGTTTTGACAGTGAAGGCATTACCGATGTTCCTTACCCTTCGGTGCATATCCGTTATCCGGAGGTGACGGAACACTATGTTGCTCCCACGGCAAAAGACTTGTCGGCGAAGCATCCTTATAAGACTACGGAATTTGTGCACAATCTGGCAAGTACCTACAACTATCAGGGCGACTTTTCATACGCCACTGCTCCGAATGTGTTCCCGCTCGATCCTGACAAAACATTCAAGTATGAAGACATAAAGCAGTATAATCGCAATTTGTTGGCACACCCCACCGTCGATGTTTCCCTAAAATACGGCAAGGTTCAGAAAGAGAGCTTCTATAATGACGAAAAGAAGCTGGTGGCACGCACCGAGTATGAATACAGCTATCTGAACAAAGACAAATGCGCCCTGCGAATCTATACGGCAGCCCCTCATTTCGGTCTGCGGACAGGATTGTACAGTCATATCATCAACGAACCATTTTATGAATACGCATTGGTGAAGAAGACCACCTCGCGCTATATGCCGGAGAACGACAGGGAAGCCCTGCGGACACCGGAATGGTATGAGTATGATAAAGACGGATATTTGTGCCGCCACTCTGCATTAAGAAGCGAGGGCGACTCGCTTGTGGAGAACTATACCCGCATTCAACGAAACGCCGGCTACGGCATACAAGTACTTCCTGCTGGGCATTCGCTTCGCATGGCCGATGCGGACAAAGATGTATTATTGAAGCGAGACACTGTCTGTTATACGCTCTGTCAGTCCGCCGACGGTTCGTCTGTTTGGCATATGCCGCAATTCGTCACTTCTTTTGACGGAAACGGAAAAACTCAAAACGTGAAGGAATTGCTTCACCGTGACGTTTACGGCAATCCGACGGAGATAGTGACCAATCATTCGGAACGTGTCATTTATCTGTGGGGATATTACGGGAAATATCCGGTGGCACAGATTAAAAACGCCACTTATAGCGAAGTAGGGAGTGCGTTGGGCAAGAGTCCCGCAAGTGTGTCGCAAGCATTTTCTTGCGATTCATCATTGAGCGGTCTTCAAGCACGTCTGCCTAAAGCACAAGTGACTACTTATACCTATCATCCGTATGCAGGCATAAAGAGTGAAACCACTCCCGACGGAAAAACTACTTACTACGATTACGACGCGAAAGGACGGTTGGTGAAATCTTACCGAACCGGAGAAAACGGCAAACAAGAGATTCTCCAACTGGCCAATTACCATATTATTAACGAATAAATATCTATCCGAACACATGAAGACAATATTTTCAAGATTGATACTGGCGCTTGCATTCTTGTTGGCGGCAAGTGCGACTTCGGCAGAAGAAATCGACCTGAAGGAGTTGCGCTACACATACGAAAACCATTTAATGACTAACGATAGTCTGTCGGAATATCTTTTTCACTTGGAATATCCGATGCTAATGACCGTCAACCATGCCGGTTCTCCGGCAGACAGCACTTCGCTTCGGTTATGGGAGAAGAAGGAAGGTGAGACTGAATACATTTTAGTGACCGAAGCGCATGATCACAGCCGGGCATCCGGCACTGCTCATCTCTGGAACCGTACCGGAACTTCAGGCAAAGTAAGAGAGGACACATTGGCGATGAAAAACGCACAGGCATTCTTTTGCCGCATTTTACCTGCCGGTTATTATAAATTGACAAGCATAAGAAAAGGGGAAAGAATGTCTGCCGGCTGCTTGCCCGAACTGAAAACAAATATCTATGCGCAGGCAATAGCTGCTTCAAAATCTGATCCGTTGACAGTAGAATTATATCGGTGGGGCGTTTGCAGTTGGAATGCTCCCTATCGGAAAGATGGGACCTTATACTATCAGCTTTCCGTGGAATGCAACCTGACGGTGGATATTGAAACGTATGATGCGGGAAACAGTACGCTGTTTTTGAAGGATGCCAAAGGAGTGGCCATTGTGCAAAGCACAAACAATAAGATTACACAGCAAGCATTGACTCCGGGCAATTATATGCTAAGCATGGCTGTGGAAGAAGGATATTGCAAATCGGGTATACGCATCACGTCAACCGATGAAATAGGTAATACGATTGAACGTCCCATCCCTATCAGTGCTTCGGGATATCGCTCTTTCAGAACTGAAATATCCCACTTGTCGGACACCTACGGCGAGAAGGAAAAAGACATTTTCTATTCTTTCAATGCGGAAGCGGAAACGATATGTGTATTGGATGCTTATTATTCTTCCATGACAGAGAAAAGCCGGATTTTCATCACGGTGCTTAATGAGAAAAAAGAGGTGGTAGAGAAAGTATCTTCCGATTTATATAGTGCACGATTGGTTTGCAGGCTCGCCCCAGGCATATATTATCTGGTGTGCGAAGGAGGGTTAGGACTCGATGGAACTTTAGTGGTCGATACTAAAATCAGACCGGTAAGTCCTACACCACCCACACCGGAACCTGAACCCGCCCCCGTGCCTACTCCGGAACCGCAACCAAAGCCGGAGCCTGAAATCCCCGAGCAGCCGGAAAGTTATATTCCTTCTGCCACCCGGAATTACATTCAAACCATTGTCCCGACAATCGGCAGTGACTCCGTAGCCAACTTCTCCTACTTGAGTAAAGCCCGGCATCAGATTCAGTATTATGACCATTTGGGCCGTCCGGAGCAAGAGATTGAGTATAAAGCATCGCCTTCAAAAAAGGATTTGATAACCTATCGCCAATATGACGAACTGGGGCGTGACAGCCGCCAGTGGCTACCCACCGAACGTGCCGAAAGCACATCGGGAGTCTGGATGAAGCCTGATGCCTTTATCTCGAATGCCGGAAAGCTATATGGTGACAAATCTGCCTGTAGTTCTACCGTATATGACGGCTCGGCGCTCAATCTTATAAAGGAAGAATACGGACCCGGAGAAGAATGGCAAACTGCCGGACACGGCATCAAGCACGATTACCGTGTCAACACATCCGACGACCATTGCCTTTGGTTGAGCAGCGGGGGAGTAAGGGAGCTTCCCCGGCTCCTGCAACACGGCACATATCCCGCCTATGAACTAAAAGTGGAGTCGGCGGAAGACGAAGACGGACATACGTCCTACACTTTACCGACAAGCAAGGACATCTCATCCTAAACCGAAACATCGCAGATAATGATACACTGGACACCTACCATGTGTATGATGACTACGGCAACCTTTGCTTCGTCCTGCCACCTGCTGCTACCGACAATCTCTCGTTGCTCCTTCAGACGGGAGAACTGCCGGACGGTGAAGCCTGCCGGATTATGTTAGACAAGTACGCCTATCAGTATCGTTACGACTACCGCAACCGCTGCGTCGCAAAGAAATTTTCGGGCTGCGACTGGCAGGAAATGATCTATGACACCGCCGACCGCTTGATTTTCAGCCGTGACGGCAATCAAAGGAAACGTCATGAATGGAGCTTCCAGCTTTCAGATTCGTCGGAACGCTCGGTATTATCGGGAATCTATCACGGAACATTAAACGCCGCCTCTTATGAAGCATTCAACGTATATGCAAGTTTCAAACCTGAAAACGCTTCGACTCTCTACGGCTACGTGCTTCATTATCCGGCGGAAATCAATCCGGACAGCCTTGAAGTACTGAAAGCCAATTATTACGATACGTATGATTATAAAGAGCATTTGTCAGGTTTCAATGCTTCACTGGAGTATGTGGAGGATGAAAATTACGGTAAGCAATATGCAGACATTGCCAATCTGCACTGCAAAGGTTTGATCACCGGAAGCATGACCAGTACGCTGGAAAGCGGTGAAGAACTGTATGGCTGCTATTATTACGATTATAACCGGAACCTAATCCAGTCGCGCCAAACGACCTTGAACGGAATTACTCTGGTGGATAAGTCGTCTTTCAATTTTAGCGGAAATCCCACTGCCACTTGTGAAAAGTATGGCAATGATATCACTTTATGCAAGGCCTACACTTACGACCACGCAGGAAGACTGACCTGTGAGAATCATGTATGCGAAAACGATACTACCGCCTTTCTTTATTCTTTCGATGAAATCGGTAGAATGAAAAGTCTCACCCGTATCAACGGAAAAGATTCTCTGACCACCATTAACAGCTACAACATCCGTGACTGGCTGACAGGAATCGACAGCCCTGTTTTTAAACAGTCGCTTCACTATACGGATGGTGCAGGCACTCCCTGCTATAATGGCAACGTGAGCAGCATGACCTGGCAGACGGACACATTGACCACCCGAGGTTACAAATTCTCTTACGACGGTCTTTCACGATTGAAAGACGCTAATTACGGTGAAGGTTCGTCTCTGACCGATAACTCGAACCGGTTTGATGAACAGGTGACAGCATATGACAAGATGGGAAATATTCTCGGCTTGAAAAGATATGGTCAGACTTCTGCTTCCGCATACGGTTTGATTGATGATTTATCTTTGTCGTATGATGGCAATCAATTGCAAACAGTAATCGACCGCTCCGCAAGTTCCGCCTATGCCAATGGCTTTGAATTTAAAGACGGAGCCAATGAGAATATGGAATACTCTTACGATGATAATGGAAATTTGAAACAAGATTTAAATAAAAAGATTACTGATATTCAATATAATTGTCTAAATTTACCCAGTCGGATAGAGTTCGGAGATGGAAACTGTATTTCCTACCTTTATGATGCGGAAGGAACAAAACTTCGTACTACGCATGTAATAGATGGAATCACTACTACCACGGACTATTGCGGCAATGCGGTCTATGAAAACGGAGTGCTTTACAAGTTGTTGACGGAGTATGGATACGTCACTCTCGCGGATACGGCATACTATTTTTTTCTGCAAGACCATCAGGGGAATAACCGTGTAGTGGTCAATCAAAACGGTACGGTAGAGGAAGTAAACCATTACTATCCGTTTGGCGGTATATTTGCTTCAACTTCTTCCCTTCAGCCATACAAATATAATAGCAAGGAACTGGATAGAAAAGGCGGATTGGACTGGTATGATTATGGGGCGCGGATGTATGATGCGGCGTTGGGGAGATGGCATGTGGTGGATCCATTAAGTGGACATTATTATTCATTATCTCCATATAGTTATTGTATAAACAATCCAATCAATTTGATTGATCCAGACGGAAATGAACCCGAAATAATAGTGGATTTACCACAAATAACAATTATAGGACAAAAGGTAGCAGAGCCAATTTCCGGCCTTTGGAATACAATTGGGTATTATCTTTTGGGAAGAACAATAACGCTTCCCATATATGGCATAAATGATAATGCTATATCAACAAATCCAATAGCTTATATAACTTACAATGTAAACAAAGAAGGTGTAGCTACAAAAATTGCCCCTATTGGTGGAATAGCTCCTACTCCATCTTTTACAGGCCCTAAAATAAAGGAAATACTACAATTGCTAAAAGCAGGCAGAGCTATGACAAAAGGTGGATTAACAGTGGTAGGTAGGGCTTTAAAGAAGCATGGAGATAGAAGTGGAAGTGCTTTCCCAAAAGCTATTGGAAATCCTGTTGCAATCAACCAACAAGGAGAAACTCTACTGAAAACGATATTAGAACACCCAAATGTTCAGCGTGTTGTCAATGATGCCACTCAAACTCTCAAAGTAAACAGATATGGAGCAAATAGTGTTGACTATAAAATACCTGGAGGAATTGGTGCCCGTTTTAGCTCGGATGGTAATTTTATAACATTTCTTGAACCATAATAAATAATGATATGAAAAAATTGAATTTTGAACTTATAATAGCTAGCCCTTATGATAGGGAGCGATTAGTTGTTGAGATAAACTATGAGAATGATATCCCTGTTTTCATTGAGCAAGAAAATTTATTCTTCGAAGCTATTTTCTATCATGGAGAACCTGAATCAATTATGCTTCCATTAGATGATTTTATAACTATCTTACAGGATGCAAAAGTCCTTTTAGCTGGCAATGAGAATGAATATAGGAAACTATATAATGCTAATCGTGAACTTTTTGAATCCACTAAAGAAACTTATATAAAGCATTGCAAATTGATAACAGTTCCTCCCATAGAAGAAGAAAAGGAGAAAATAGTTGAAATTCTATACAATGAACAGCTTATAGCCAAATTGCATAGAGAAAATGGTTATTCGAACGTGGATTTCTATTATCATAGGAAAAACATAATAATACCGGTAGAAGCTCTCCAATACTTATTATGTGAGGCTAGGAAGTTAATGATAAATTAAGTAAACTTACATTAGACATAAAGTAATTAATACCATCACTTCAACAGACGAACCGAAAAGCATCTTCGTTCGTCTGTTTTCATTTACGTCCGTTTATATTCTAGCCAGAATAGATGGTACTCTCATTACTCCATTGCTTTAATTATCAGAAGTGGCTTTTCAGTGAATACCTTATATTTTTCAAATAGAGGTGGATTTTAGTTATCTTCTTATTGACAGTCTTCAACAGACACTTACAGTAGATTCCATGCATCCGACAGTGGAATGGAGTTTGCTGACAAGGCTTCTTTATCGATGGAATACTCTTACGACGACAATGGAAATTTAATACAAGATTTAAACAAAAAGATTACTGATATTCAATATAATTGTCTAAATTTACCCAGTCGGATAGAGTTCGGAGATGGTAACAGTATTTCCTATCTTTATGATGCGAACGGAACAAAGCTCCGGACAACGCATGTAATAAGAAATGATACGACCGTGACGGACTATTGCGGCAATGTGGTCTATGAAAATGGAGTGCTTCACAAGTTGTTAACGGAGTATGGATACGTCACTCTCGCGGACACGGCATACCATTACTTTCTGCAAGACCATCAAGGGAATAACCGTGTAGTGGTCAATCAAAACGGAACGGTAGAAGAAGTAAATCATTACTATCCGTTCGGCGGTATATTTGCTTCAACGTCCGCCGTCCAGCCTTATAAGTATAATGGTAAAGAACTGGATAGAAAAGGCGGATTGGATTGGCATGATTACGGGGCGAGGATGTATGATGCAGCGATAGGGAGATGGCATGTGACCGACCCGTCGGCTGAAAAGTTTTATTCTCTTAATGTTTACAATTATTGTTTTGACAATCCTGTGAAACATGTAGACCCGGATGGAAAACAGGGTAGACCTGCCAGACCACCGGTAAGAAGAGGTTATAGAAATGCGGGAAGACCTAATCCTTATGCTTTTTATCCAAGAGGAATGAGACCACAGTCTTATACGCAAAAGACTTCAATGACTTATCGGGGTAATGGAACAAGGCAAATAGTGGCAATGGAACCACCTGTTCTTTTGCAAACGGTTAATACTCCTGGGGGAAATGAGGTGCAGATGAGTAATAATAATGACTGGGGAATGAGATTGTCTGGAGTTTGTGACCTTTGGAATAGCCATAAGGAATATAGAGATTTGTTAGTCAGTCTTGTTAGCACTGTACGTTATGGAGAAAATGGCATTGTTCAAAATAGTACAGAAATAGTGATTGATGACCTCCAATTGGCTATGCAGCAGCTTGAGTATGAGGCAAAAGCAAGAGATATCGAAAAGGAATTGGGAGAAGTTGATTTTACAGGAAAATCATTAATGGAAATTATTGAAATGCTTGCTGAACGCAAACAAGTCATACAAGATAGACTCGGCTTATCTCCAAAAGAAATTATACAGACTGAATTTTATATTCATCCTGAAAGGTTTCAGCCCGGAGTAACAGTAAGAAGAGTTTTGCCGACAATTATTCAACATTGATATATTTATGAAGAAAAGAAAGAAAAAGTGGACAACAAAGAATACTCATATAGAGATAAAAAAGAAAAATGAGACTAATAAAGTAAGAAATACTCCTTATGATATCATTTTTACAATAATATTTGTATTAGCTGCAATATTGAGTATTATAGTAATAGCATTGGATAATCATATCGTTGGCTATGACCACTTCATCGGCATACCTCGTGAATGGGTACATTCATTACTAAAGTAACAAGTATCTACCTTGATATAAGTTGAACTAAAAACAACTTATATCAGGGCTCACACTTACCCTTTGAAATATACTTCTCAAATTTTGAACAAAAAGTATTATTATCCCATAAATTTATTCTACCTTTACGACACAAAACAAATCTTCAGGATAAAAAGCAATTCTACATTGTAATATACCCTCCGGATAAATAGTAAAAATAATGTTGAATTTAAACTAAAGTACTATGACACACAAACTTATTGTAGCGGGGGTAGTAATATTTTTTCTTCTCTCATGCAAATCAGAGAACGTATGGGAAGAATTCGAAGACTCGGTATTTATCACTTATCTTCATGATAATTACGATATTCCCATCACGGAAAATGGACACATAGACTTGGATAACGATGACACTCTCCGGGCTTTAGGGAAAATAACATTCCTGAATATTAATAATATAAATTGCATAAGTCTGAAAGGTATTAATAATTTGGTCAGCCTCACCCAGTTATATTGTGGAGGTAATAGGCTGACATCTCTTGATGTAAGTTATCTGGATAACTTGTATGAATTGGATTGCTCGAACAATTACTTGAAATCCATCAATGTAAGTGGATGTAGTGATTTAGAGATTCTTTATTGTAACAACAATCAAATAAAAAAATTAAAGCTTGAAGGATGTAAGCATATAAGGTGGCTAAAATGTGGGAAGAATCAACTTAAAGAATTGGACATAAGAGGACGAAACAGTCTCAATGCCATATCTTGTGTTCCGCAAACTGATGATAAAAATAATATCCAGAACCTAACTATCATAATGTCTCCTGGAATGAAGCAAATTTGGGAAGAATCCTGGGCAAAGTGGAATCAAAATGCAAATGCTATTTTTGAAGAATAAGTACAGATGAAAAACGAAGGTTGCCACATCTTATGCATCAACCTTATGTCAGGGGTGGAGTCTGAATGTTAAATGTTTGTATTTGTATGAAATAAGCCTTTTTTAGTTTGCTTGAATGTAATTTATAAATTACCTTTGTATTATGAAAGTTAGAGAAGTAATAACGTATAAAGGGTATTTTGATGAGTTTTTCAAAAAACAACCTCAGAAGGTTCGTGATAAAATTATCAAGATATTGGATATAATCGAACAGATAGACCGAATACCTTTGACGTACTTGAAATATATTGAGGGCACTAACGGATTATTTGAGGTTCGTGTACAATTAGGCAATAATATATTTCGCATCTTTTGTTTTTTTGATGGTAATAAGTTGGTGGTTCTGTTAAGTGGCTTTCAGAAAAAGACACAGAAGACACCACCCGAAGAAATAAAAAGAGCCGAACGACTTATGACTGATTATTATGAAGAAAAAGGAAAGGAGATAATGAAATGAATACAAAGACTTTAGACCAGATTAAGAATGAATATTACGGTGAGATTGGAATGCCGGAACGGGATAGGCTTGAACGGGAACTTGAGGCTTTGCGTATCGGTTTTAAGATACGAAATGCAAGAGAAAAGTTGAATATGACTCAAGCTGAACTTGCAAGCCGTGTCGACAAAAAACGTACTTTCATATCGAAAGTGGAAAATGATGGGGAGAATATCACTCTCAAAACATTGTTTGATATTGTGGAACGCGGACTTGGTGGTAAATTGAATATCGAAGTTCAAATTTAAGGCTGAATCTATATTTTCCCCTGATACAAACTGACTAATAACCAGTTTGTATCAGGGGAATTCTTTTTTTTCTTATTTCTTATAAATCAACTTGCTCGGCACACCGTCTCCAAACAAACTATCACCCAGCGTTGTAATCTTATCCCCCGTAGCCAACACATAACGCAGATTATCACATCCCATAAACGCACCGAACTCGATAGCCGTCACACTGGCCGGCAGTTCCAATGTACCGCAAAGGCGACCGCAGTTGCTGAACACACGCTGTCCGATAGACTTCAGATTATGCGGTAATTTCATATTCAACAGATACTTCTTCTGTGCGAAAGTGAAATCGGGAATAGCCGTAGCGTTTGTCTTGGAAATATCGACTGACACCAGGTTCGGCATATAATCGCGGATAAGTTTGAAATCAGCATTGTCCAGTTTTCCTTCAACGGTCAGGAAATTGATATCACGGGGCTGCAATCCCGCTTTCAGAATCTCCTCTTCCAGTTTACCCATAAGTCCTACTTGCAAAGTGGCTTCTACCGGTTCACCTTCGATGAAAGCAAAGTTCTGCCATCTGTCCTTGTAACGATAGGCATCGCTGCTACCCAGCGGGACGAAGATAGCGGTAACACTGTCCGCCAATGCTTCCGGCAACAGGTTGGGAGCGGTCTTTTTGCGGATCTGGCAGATTTTCAGATTCTCGCAGCCTTTAAAAGCGGCGTCTTCGATATTCTTGGTCTTTTCGGAGAGGATAACTTTTTCTAAAGTCTGTTTGCCTTTGGTCACTCCGTCCACTACATTGGAGAAAGCGTAGGCAGGGATGAAGTTCGGCATATAAATGTAGAACTTGCCGTTGGGGTAAGTCCCCGACTTACCGCTGTACATCTTTATTTCGGCATTCGAAATATCCAGTACTTTCAGGTTATCGAACTCGTCACGCAGGTGCCTGAAATCTTCGGCATTTAGTTTTCCGGTAAGGGTGAGGTGGGTGACGGCGTTTGCTTCGTCTTCCGTCATCATGGAAATCAATGTTCCGGGTTTGCTTACATAATACGTTTTACTCACTTGCGCTGCGGCTCCTAATGTGTTGGCAGCCAATAAGAAGCTTATCAATAGTAGTTTAAATTTCATAATTTTGCAGATTTGTTCTGACAAATATAGGAAAAAACAGGATTACATGATGTTTTTTTATGTTTTATATCTAATTTTGTAGCCGGATTAACAAATTGTAAAGATGGCGGCAGACGATATTGTAGAGAAAAAAGAGCCAAAGAGACTTCCTGTATGGGCGTGCATCCCACTGTTCATTGTGGTGTTTCTGGTATTCATGGGATTATATGGTACGTTGACTCAAGGTTTCTTGTCATTGGTGCTTGGTGTGGAAGCCCGCCATCCGGGGATGGTGGGGTATATTCTGCTCGAAACCAGTATGTTGTTGGCTGTCCTTACTGCCGCCGCTATCATGCTCCGCTTTGAACGGCGTTCGTTTTCCGATTTGGGACTGTCCGTAAAGGGGCACGCAAGCGGGCTGTGGTATGGTTTTCTGATGGCTGTCTTGTTATATTTCCTCGGCTTCGGACTGTCTTTGGTGATGGGAGAAGTGGAAGTGACCGGCTTTCAGTTCAAGCCGTTGGATTTGCTGGGGTCGTTGTTGTTTTTTCTGTTAGTCGCGTTTTTTGAAGAGATTCTGATGCGCGGGTATATTCTCGGACGTTTGCTGCACACCCGCCTGAACAAGTTCCTGTCACTGTTCATCTCGGCGGTGTTGTTCGCCTTGCTGCATATTTTCAATCCGGAGATAGACATCCTGCCGATGGTAAATCTAGTATTGGCAGGCATGCTGTTGGGAGCTTCCTATTTATATACGCGGAATCTTTGTTTCCCCATTTCACTGCATCTTTTCTGGAACTGGATACAAGGCCCGATATTGGGCTACCAGGTGAGCGGGAACGATTTCATGTCTACTATGCTGAAGCTGCATATGCCCGAAGAGAACGTACTGAATGGCGGAGCCTTCGGTTTTGAAGGCTCGCTCATATGTACAGTACTTATGATCGTGTTTACGATTCTGATAGTCTGGTGGGGTGAGAAGAGAGAGGCGATCAGTCTTGCTGTACCCCGATCATGCTAAGCTGAATCCGTTTCCGGTCGGTATCTACGTTCATCACTTTCACCATGACGTGCTGATGGATGGATACGACTTCTGTGGGGTCGGAGATGAACCGTTCGGCCATTTGGGAGAGATGTACAAGGCCATTCTCCTTGATACCTATATCGACGAAAGCACCGAAATTTGTGATATTGCCTACGATACCCGGAAGAATCATTCCTTCGCGGAGATCGGCTATGGTGCGCACGTTCTTGTCAAATTCAAATACTTTGATGGCTTTACGCGGGTCACGTCCCGGTTTGTCGAGCTCTTGCAGGATGTCCTGTAAGGTAGGCAGACCAACGGTGGGGGTGATGTAGTCGGAGATGGTAATCTTCTGGCGGAGCCCCTTGTCGGTTATCAGTTCATCGACGGTACATTTCAGGTCTTTTGCCATCTGCTCCACGATGTGGTAACTTTCGGGATGCACGGCCGTATTGTCCAACGGGTTCTTTGCCTCTGGGATACGAAGGAAACCCGCACATTGCTCAAAAGCTTTCGCGCCCATGCGCGGGACTTTCATCAGTTCTTTGCGTGAACTGAATGCTCCGTTTTCTGCCCGATAGTTGACGATATTCTGCGCCAGTTGCGGGCCTAAACCGGAAATGTACGTCAGCAGATGACTGCTTGCCGTGTTCAGGTTCACTCCGACAAGGTTCACGCAGTTTTCTACAGTCTGGTCGAGTGCCTTCTTCAGCTTCGTCTGGTCTACATCGTGCTGATATTGACCGACTCCGATGGATTTGGGATCAATCTTTACCAATTCCGCCAACGGATCCATCAACCGGCGTCCGATAGAAACTGCTCCTCTGACTGTCACGTCATATTCGGGAAACTCGTCACGGGCGATTTTGGAAGCCGAATAGATGGAAGCTCCCTGCTCGCTGACTACAAACACGGGAATCTGACGGTCGAAGCTCTGGCGGCTGATAAAATCTTCCGTTTCACGACTTGCCGTCCCGTTACCGATGGAGATGGCTTCTATCTGATAGGCTTCAATCATCTTGCGGAGTTTGGATGCCGCTTCACTGGTTTTGTTGACGGGCGGATGCGGGTAAATATTCTCGTTATGCAATAAATTTCCTTGCGCGTCGAGACAGACAACTTTACATCCGGTACGGAATCCGGGGTCGATGGCGAGTACCCGTTTCTGTCCTAAAGGCGCTGCGAGAAGTAGCTGGCGAAGGTTTTCGGCAAAAACACGGATGGCTTCATCGTCCGCTTTCTCTTTCGACTGGGCGGCAAATTCCGTTTCGATGGAAGGTTTGAGCAGACGTTTGTAGGCATCGGCGGTAGCTTCGTTCACTTGGCGGCTGCATTCGTTGTTGCCACGTACGAACTGGCGTTCCAGACGTTCGAGGCATGCTTCGTCGTCCGGGGTGATGGAGACTTTCAGCAGTCCTTCCGATTCTGCCCGGCGGATGGCGAGCAGACGGTGGGAAGTGCAGCGTTTCAAGGGTTCGGAGAAGTCGAAGTAATCCTGATATTTGGCGGCTTCTTCCTCTTTGCCTTTCACTACTTTGGCATTGATTTCCGCCTGGCGGCTGAATTGATTACGTATGGCGTTGCGGGCACGCTCGTCTTCGTTCACTTGTTCGGCGATGATGTCGCGCGCACCTTTCAGGGCATCTTCCACATCTTTCACTTCACCTTTGACAAAGGCGGCGGCACGGGCGGCGGGATTGTTTTCCCTTTGTAACATCAAGAGGGTGGCGAGCGGTTCCAGTCCTTTCTGACGGGCTGCTTCGGCACGCGTCTTCCGCTTGGGTTTGTAGGGGAGGTAGATGTCTTCCAGTTCCGTCGGATTCCAGGTATCGTTGATACGCTTTTCCAACTCGGCAGTCAGCTTTCCCTGTTCGGTGATGGTGCTGAGAATCGTCTCTTTGCGCTTGGCTATGTCGCACAGCTTATCATGCTGCTCCTTTATCTGCTCTATCTGAACTTCATCCAGTCCGCCCGTAGCCTCTTTACGGTAGCGGCTGATAAAAGGAATCGTGGCACCTTCACCCAGAAGATGGAGAGTGCTGCTTATTTGTCTTTCCGGTATCCCCGACAGGCCGGAAATCATCTTGTGAAATAATTCCATATATAGTCTTTTGAAAATAAATGAGCGACAAAAATACATATAAATCTCATATAACCCGACAAGTTTTATTATATTTGCAGCTTGAATAAAAGAATTGACACATCAAAACTGCATGATTATGCTGAGATTTTTAGGATATCTTTTTATCTTTTCCCTTTGGCTTTTACAGTCAATGGAAATCTTTGCTGCCTCTAAAGACAAGAATCCCATCCTGATTATCTGTTCCTATAATCCCGCTGCACACCAGACTTCGGTAACTATTTCCGACTATATGGAAGAATATAATAAGTTGGGCGGAAAACGGGATATTATCATCGAAAACATGAACTGCAAGAGTTTCTCGGAGTCTCCTTTGTGGAGCGACATGATGACGCAGATTCTTTCTAAATATAAGGGGGAGAACCATCCGGCACAGATTGTCTTGTTAGGACAGGAAGCGTGGGCGGCTTATTTGTCGCAGAGGGATTCGATGCAGGTCAAAGTACCGGTGATATGCAGTCTGGTCAGTAGCAATGTGGTGATTCTGCCGAAGGATACGATGGAGCATCTCGATAGCTGGATGCCCGAATCGGTCGATATATTTGACGACCATCTGAATATTCCCGAACTGAAGTCAGGCTTTATCAACCGTTATAATATTGAGGATAATATCCGCATGATTCAGGCTTTTTATCCGAAGACGGAGCACATCGCTTTCATCTCGGACAATACCTATGGTGGAGTGACGATGCAGGCGTTGATGCGAAAGGAGATGGAGAAATTTCCTGACCTCGACTTGATTCTGATGGACGGACGGAGACATACAATCTACACGATTGTCGAGGAATTGAGAAATCTGCCGGAAAATACAGTGATTATGGTGGGAACCTGGCGGGTGGATATGAACGAGGGGTATTTCATGCGGAATGCTACATATGCGATGATGGAAGCGACTCCTGCCATCCCGACTTTTACACCATCATCGGTGAGCCTGGGATATTGGGCAATCGGCGGCGTGCTGCCCGATTACCGGAAAGTGGGTGGAGAAATGGCTATGGAATCCATCCGTCTGGATAATCAGGCGGATAGTCAGATAGGGGATGTGGAGAAGCATCTGGAGATTATCGGTAGCAAGGCTGTATTGGACAGCCGGAAGATGAAAGAGTGGGGGTTGAATCCGGATGTTTTGCCTTTTGATGTGCAGCTTGTCAATCAGCCGGTTTCGTTCTATCAGCAGTACACGTATCAGATATGGTCTGCTTGTGCGCTGTTTGTGGTGTTGACGCTGGGACTGTTCATTTCTCTTTTCTTTTATTTCCGTACGAAGCGTCTGAAGGATGAACTGTTGAAGTCGGAGAAGGATTTGCGCGTGGCGAAAGATAAGGCGGAAGAGTCCAATCGACTGAAGAGCGCTTTCCTTGCGAATATGAGCCATGAGATACGGACACCGTTGAACTCGATTGTCGGATTCTCGGATGTGCTGGCTGTGGGCGGCAGCACGGAAGAGGAACAGCAGTCTTATTATCAGATTATCAAAACGAATTCTGACTTGTTGCTGCGCCTGATTAATGATATTCTCGATCTTTCCCGTCTGGAAGCCAATCGGGTGACTTTGACATGGGGGGAGTGCGATGTGGTGCAATTGTGCAGGCAAGTGGTGGCTTCCGTCAGTTTCTCGCAGCATTCGTCGGATAATCAGTTTCTGTTTACTACAAAAATTGATACTTACCGCATGGAGACGGATGTACAGCGTATGCAGCAGGTGATTATCAATTTGCTTTCAAATGCGAATAAGTTTACGAAAAAAGGAACGATTACGTTGGACTTTTCGATTGATGAGACGAAGCAAATGGCTGTTTTCTCGGTGACGGACACGGGATGCGGTATCCCGAAGGAGAAGCAGGGGCTTGTGTTCGAGCGTTTTGAGAAGCTGAATGAGTATGCGCAGGGAACAGGTCTGGGACTGTCTATCTGCAAATTGATTGTGTATAAATGGAAGGGTGCTATATGGATTGATCCCGACTATACCGGTGGGGCCCGGTTCGTATTCTCGCATCCGCTAAAAATAGAAAAAGAATGAAACGGATTACATTAATTTATGTGTGGCTTCTATGTCTGGTGCTGTCGGCGGCAGCGCAGGAGAAAGTGGTGAAGCTGAAGATTGTACAGACAAGCGATGTGCACGGCAACTATTATCCTTACAATTTCATAACCCGTCAGGAATGGAAAGGCAGTCTTGCACGGATATATTCGTTTGTGCAGAAAGAGCGCGAGCAGTATAAAGATAACCTGATATTATTGGATAACGGGGATATTTTGCAGGGACAGCCTACCGCTTATTATTATAATTACATAGATACTGTGTCTCCGCATCTTTGTGCGGAAATGATGAATTATATGAAGTATGATGCCGGCAACATGGGCAACCATGACGTGGAAACGGGACGTGTCGTGTTCGACCGTTGGATCGGCACTTGTGACTTCCCCGTGCTGGGTGCCAATATCATCGATACATCTACGGGAAAGACACATCTGCCGCCTTATAAGGTGTTGGATCGTGACGGCGTGAAAATCGTTGTTCTCGGAATGATTACCCCTGCCATCCCGGCATGGCTCTCGGAAAATTTGTGGAAGGGGTTACGTTTTGATGATATGGAAGAGACGGCTCGCAAGTGGATGAAGATTATTCGTGAAAAGGAAAATCCGGATTTGGTCATCGGGCTGTTCCATGCGGGACAGGAAGCATTCAAGATGTCGGGAAAATATAATGAGAATGCGTCACTGGATGTAGCGAAGAATGTGCCGGGATTTGATATGGTGTTGATGGGGCACGACCATGCGCGTGAATGTAAGAAGGTGATGAATGTGGCCGGAGATTCGGTGCTGATTATTGATCCGGCAAGCAACGGGGGTGTCTTGTCGAATGTGGACGTAACTGTCAGGATGAAAGACGGCAAGGTCTTGGGCAAGGATATTCAGGGAGTGCTGACGGCTACGAAGGACTATGGTGTCAGCGAGGATTTTATGAAGCGTTTTGCTCCGCAATATGAGGACGTGCAGAAGTTTGTTTCCAAGAAGATCGGTACGTTTACCGGGGATATTTCTACGCATCCTTCTTTCTTCGGCCCTTCTGCTTTTATCGACTTGATACATACATTGCAGCTTGATATTACAGGGGCTGAGATTTCCTTTGCCGCTCCGCTTTCATTCGACGCGGAAATAAAGAAGGGGGATGTATTCGTGAGCGATATGTTCAACTTATACAAATATGAGAATATGCTGTATGTGATGACATTGTCGGGAAAAGAAATCAAGGATTTCCTGGAAATGTCTTATTATATGTGGACTAACCGGATGAAGTCGCCGGATGATCATCTGCTCTGGTTCAAGGAGAAACGTCGTGAAGGTGCGGAGGACAGGGCTTCTTTCCAGAATTTCAGCTTTAACTTCGATTCGGCTTCGGGCATTATTTATACGGTGGATGTCACCAAGCCGAAAGGGGAGAAGATAACGATTGTCAGTATGGCGGATGGTTCTCCTTTCCATTTGGATAAGATTTATAAGGTGGCGTTGAACTCTTATCGGGGTAATGGCGGTGGAGAATTACTGACAAAAGGGTCGGGCATTCCTCAAGAGAAATTGAAAGAACGTATTGTCTTTTCTACTGATAAGGATCTTCGTTTTTATCTGATGAATTACATTGAGAAGAAGGGAACGATGGATCCGAAAGCGTTGAACCAGTGGAAGTTCGTTCCGGAGAAGTGGACAGTGCCTGCTGCCAAACATGATTCCGAATATTTGTTCGGGCATGGTCAATAAGTAGCCAATAATGTTCTTTTTGTCCTGTAATATCCTATCCTGACTTGTATATATGATTTATTGCTGATATATTTGTCGCAAAAAAGAGAGAGTATGGATATTCAAAGTGTTCCGAAGATTGGTATTTCTTCGGTGGTTCATTCAAAGCATATAGATTCCGACAGCATTGATGTTGTTGATAATGATATAGCGCTCTTCGATACGGAGAGCGTTATTTCCTTGTATAATGGCCCCAGTAAAATGGAGGTGCTGACAATAGGGCTTTGCCTGCAGGGCGAAGGGGCTTTCAATATCAGTTTGCGCGAGTTTCAGTTGTCACCGGGAGTGATGGTAGTAGCGTTGCCGAATCAGATTATCGAACACCGGTATTTCAGTCCGGACTATAAAGGTATATTCTTTGCTGTGTCGAAGAATGTATTGGAGACATTACCTAAGGTCGGGAATATGCTTTCGCTGTTTTTCTATCTGAAGGATTATCCATGCTTCAGTCTCACTCCGCATGAGCAGGAAGTGATTCAGGAATATCATACGTTTGTGAGAAAGCGGTTGAGGGACAAAAAGGGTACATACCGCAGGGAAGCTGTAATGGGTTTGATGCAGGGCTTTTTCTTCGAGCTTTGCAATATCTTTAATAATCATGCTCCTGTAGCTGCTGCGCCTAAAACCAAGACCAGAAAAGAGTATATCTTCGAGCGTTTTTATGAATCGTTGGTCGAGTCTTACCAATTTGAACGTAGTGTGAAGTTTTATGCGGATCAGTTGTGCCTGACGCCCAAGCATTTGTCGGGTGTGGTGAAAGAGGTCAGCGGGAAAACGGTGGGAGAGTGGATTGATGAGTTTGTTATCCTGGAAGCGAAGGCGCTTCTGAACTCTTCAAGTATGAATATACAGGAGATTGCCGACCGGCTGAATTTTGCCAACCAGTCTTTTTTCGGGAAGTATTTCAAGCATTATACAAATATGTCTCCCAAGGAATACCGGAAAAGCCGATAACGGGGAATTCCGTTATCGCAGTCGGGAAGAATGTCTTATAGAACTCCGGAACGTACGCGGCTCAATGTTTCGGGCGTCATCAGCAGGTAAGAGGCTATGTACGCCAAGGGAGCCCGTTTGATGATTTCGGGATGTGTTTCGAGCAGGAGATTATAACGCTCACGGGCGGACTCAAAACGCCACGAGTCTGCTTTGACCTGTGATACGATCAGGGAGTATTCCAGTATTTTCTGATAGAACATATTGATTTCCCAGTTTTCTCTCGCCAGTTTTTGTATCATGTCCCGAGGGAACAGGTAGATTATGCTAGGTTCCAGTGTTTCTACTATCAGTCGAGTAGGGACTTGTTTCAGGAAACTTTCAATGCACATGGTGATACATCCTTCATAGGAGAAATGTTCGGTAACGTCTTTTCCGTTTTTATAGTAGTACTGCCTGAGCATTCCTTTGCCGACAAATACGATTTCGTGGGCTACTTCTCCTTCCTTCAGCGCGATGGCTCCTTTAGGGAATTCTTCACGAATCAGTATGCTTTCTATCTGTCGTCTTCCTTCTATACTCATCTCGGGGAAACGGGAGTTTACAACGGCATTTACCGTTTCTCTTAATAGTGTATCCATGTCTTTTCTGTCTTGATGTGTGCAAAAATACTAAAAACGGTTGACATAAATCAAGTGTGGTACAAAAAAGATGTATATTTGTCTCTTAAATCAAGATGTAAGACGATAATGGATAAGATAATAGGAGTAGCAGTGTTACTGCTTTGTTTATATGGTTGCGCGAAGGATAATGATGCTATTTATTATCCGGTAGGCAACGTGAACGTTGAGAATGGCGATCCGGCTCTGGAAGATGGAAAGGGTGAATTGGTTGCCCGTAGTTATAATGATGAGGATTATGTACTGGATACGATAGCGCAATATCCGGGAGATCCCACTCTCGGCAAGTTGACGTTTATGGTTAATCTGAAAAATCAATTGGCAGGTAAGGAAGCTGAAGGATTTAATGGAATCGGTAAGTCCGGACTAACAATGAGTCTTGGATACAAGAATGGTAACTATCCGCAAGAAAGTCAAATCCCTGTCTATACCTCATCGGATGTGACTACCGCTTATGCCGTCAAGCTCCGTTTAAAAGGAGAATTGACCTTGTCGGGGGGTGAATGGATGATCGACTATGTTTATGCCCAACTGGCGAGCCTGTTTCAGCCATATCCGCCTACGGCTTTCCCGGAAGTCTTCATGTGTAAAGGTGGAGAGCAATCATTTGCCTATTTCGACTCTTTCCGCAGAACCTGGACATTCGATATTGAGTATAATCGCTCTAATCTTTCTTTCAGCCAACTGTATTTTAACTTATTCGTAAACTTGGCAGGGCAGAAACGGGAGGACAGAGTCCGGTTGCGGATTGATAAAGATTCTTACTTTGAGATATATAAATTAAAAGAGGGAGTGTAGTTAGAACTACACTCCCTCTTTTAATTTTGTAGTGGGTACGAGAATCGAACTCGTATTACATGCGTGAGAGGCGTTTTTCTACATCACCTAAAACGCTTGTAATTAATATCTTATAATATTTATAAAATCTATTTGCACCGAATTTGCATTAAATAACAGTACTCATTCCCTTTCTTATAAATATCACCTCTTATATTTCATCTTTATCAAAGAACGTTTTCAATACAAAGTTAATCAATCAATCAGAAATAGCAAATATTATTTGTTTGAATTTAAGCTATCTGTTTCTAGTTTATCCGGCTAATAGAAAAAGTACTATTATGAAATCAAACTTCAAATTCTTATTGTTGATTAGCTATTTAACTACGATTACATATTTATTAGTTCAGATATTAAATGCTATACAAAAATAATTATGTCGAACGTTTTAGGCGGTTTGTTGCTCGCTATTATTCCGTGCGTATTTATATTTCTTATCGTGTTCCTAATAATGGACTCGATTTGGGATGATTAACTTTAGCTATTATTTAATTCATATAAATTATGTCTAATAAAACAAAGGATCGTCTTTTTTACTTTCTATTAGGTTCTTTCCTCTATACAGTTTTTGAACCAATTGTCAAGCAAATAATAAATCTATTAGCTTAACAATGATTGCACCTAGTACAAGGAATACGATTCGTACTACATATTCTTTGCGCTTCTCTTTTTGCTTTTCTTTTTCAATCTTAGAAAATCCTCCGTCATTCAAAAAGGTTTCTCCTTTATCGGTTATGTCGAAAAAACTTCCGTCCTTTGTTCGGGTAATATCGACATAACCGGATCGTTCTAGTTCGGAAATTATTTCGCCATGAATAGCCTTTTTATAATCAAAATTATCGTTTTTGATTGCTGATAGTATTTGATCCTTCTCTCTTGCTTTCATACCCCTACGAATTAAAGCGCTTAATCTCCGACTCCGTAAAGTCACCCTCATGCGAAGCACCTCCACCTGTATAGCAACTATACTTTCCGTCCTCTGTAATCTCTTTGATCCGCATTTGCTTATTCGTCTTTATGTGTACGACTAACTCGCCTACGTTAAATTCGGTCGGTTGAGCAGGCGATACGCTTTTCTTTGGATCGGTCGAGGAAAGATACTTTTCTTTGATTTCTCTAATGTCGTTCGTCATTCCCCAGATTTTGAAGAATAGAATGATTTGAAGTACGGCGAATAATATCGCGATAAGTCCGAAAAATGTTCCCATGATGGTTTGTTTTAGTGGTTAATGATGTTCGTTTATTGGGCGGGGATTGTTTCTTTAGATGGGTAGCAATCTGATTCTTTATATTCTATTGTATCCCAACTATTTCTAAGTTGAAGCATATAAGAAATATTTCCTTTGAGAATACTCGTGGATACTATTTGATAATTACGAGGTTTACCGTCTTTCAAAACCCAAACATAGTCGCCGTTTTTATATTTAGCCTCCACTTTATTAGTAAAGGTTGACATTCTTGATAAAAAAGCAATAGTTTGCTGTTTTAACTCTTTTGCTTTCTTAAGTTTGACGTCATTCTCAAAATAACCTATACTAGTTTCGTATCTATACTTCGCAATATCCTTTGTTGCTAAATCTTCCAACATTCCATCTTCCGGGGTGTATATCATCGATGTATTCCATAATGTCACATTTGATATTATAGTATATTTCGCTGTTGCGTTCTCATAACAAATAGCCTTTCGAATAGTACCATCACTAAACTTTATATATAGTAAAGATTCGTCACCGAATATGTTATAGCATTTGTTTGTAGTTAACCCGCACCCTATAAAATCCTTTCCCATGCAATGCTTTAGGTTTAATACAAAACTGTTGAACATGCTTCTTTGCACAACAACTCCGGTTGTCGCAACGATCGTATCACCTGTAAATTCATCTACTTTGTCAATGCTAAATTGCGCAGATGCGATAAGCGGGGAAAATGCTAATATTACCCCTAGCAGCAGCTTTTTCATTCTGTTTTGTTTTACGTTATTATTCTTTAGATATTATGAATATATCAGCGTAGTTTTCAGAACGGTTTATAATAAGTAATCCCCCATCTAGTTGCGGGTATTCGTCTACCCGACGGAATAACAAGTTTGCATCCGAATTTGATTGAATCTCTTTTGCTGTATATAAATAATTCCCTTCCAATAGTTGTGGCTTTTCAATTGCGTATGTATTTGCAGAATATCCAGAGATTACTATGTTAACTAATTGGGGAGTAACTCTTACAATTGCCGTACTGTCCGCAAAGGTGTTTTCATAAACGGTTTTTTCGTTCATAAAACCCTTTACAGAGAGAATTTTATACTTTCCCTCTGTTAATTGAGCAAAGGAATACATAGAACACATCGCTAGAAATGCGATAAGTAGTAGCTTCTTCATTTTGTTTTGTTTTAGTGATTTACAATATGTTTTTAATTGATAAAATATTCTCCACAATAAAAAGATGAATAATTTCCCGTTTTGGCAAGTCTATATCGTCATAGTCTGAATTCTCACTACGAAGCAGGATTAAATTATCCGCATCTTTAGGATGCCTACGAACTCTCTTTATAAGCCTGTATTCATTCGTTATGATTAAATACACTTGTCCGTAGTTGAAATAATCCCAACTTTCGATTTTTCTAATTACCACCCTGTCGCCCGAAGCTATTAGAGGTAACATACTATCGCCCGTAGCGAATATAATCTTTGAATCCGGGTTTATCTCCGGCGCGTCTATACTTCCTATCACTTTCTCGTCTGTAAATTCTATATCTCTACCACTTAGCCCGCATGTTGCGTCTATGTCGTATATTAATGCTCCTTTTCTTTGTTTTGTTGATACGGCTGTTTGCGGAACCGAAATACTTTTTTCGTTTCGCTCTGCGCTTTGGAGCATTTCGCCTATGCCTGTCAATAGCCAATTAGTATTTAATTCTGGATATTGAATAGAAATTCTATTCAATACATCGTTACTAATTCCTTTTGATATATTTTGAATATACGAATTAGAAACTCCGATTGCATCTTGAAACTTTCTGCGGCTCAGTCCTTTATATCTTATGAAGGAATCGAATCTTTCTTTAATTTCCATAACGTATTTATTAAATCGTGTTAATTGAATAGTAATTTCTATTCGACAACGAATAGTATTGAATAGAAATATATATCTTTGTCGCATCAAAGTTAATCAATCAATCAAGAACTAACAAATAAAAGTATAGAATTATGAAAGTAGGAATGATCGGAGACGTAGAATTTAAAAAAGCAGGAAGCGAAACAGTATGTTGTGTTAGCTTGATTAATACAACAGCCGGACAAAGATTCTTAGCGTGTACACTTTCTAGTAGCAAGACTTTCAAAACGTTCAAAGGCGCGGAGAAGTTTATGAACTCATTCGGATACCAGAAGATTTAATATTAACCCGTAGCCCTTCGGGGCTACATAATAGATACGATTATGACAATTAAGAAGATTAAGGAACTAAAGAAAGGCGAATATTTCAGATTGAAAGATAACGATTCGGCTCCTGTATGGATTAAAGGTGATTATGTTCGTTCGGATAAAAAGTATAGCACTTACAAATTCGAAGATGTTAATCATGAAAGATTGCTCTCTCCTGATAAAAGCATATTTACCAATTTTGAATTCTAAACACAAAATAAAATATTAGCAATGAACACAACACCAATTAAACCGACACTGCAAGCGATGGAAGTAGGGCGACAAACCTACTTCCCCCGCAATCGCAGAAAATCAGTGAGAACGACCGCATCCGATTTAAAGACCGATGAAGGAAAGGTATTTAAAACTTGGATCGACGGAGATAACATTTATATTGAACGCAAAGAATAATACGACAATGGGACGAACTAGGGTAACCGGAAAAGTTGAGCCAATAATAAAGAAGTGGCTTAGTAAAGATGAAGCAAAATCCTATATAGGATGCTCGGATGATTTTTTGAGAACGTTACGGGAAAAAGCTCTCATTTCTTTTTCTCAATTTGGAAAAATGATCTGGTACGATTTATCGAGTATAGATAGATTCATACAGAGTAATAAGGTAGTATAAAGCCAAACACTATGCTAACACTAAAACAAAGTCCCGCCGCTATCATCTTAATGCTTTTAGCGTGCAGCCTCGCAGAAGGCGAGCCGAAACCGGGCAAATTAATCATCGCACTATTAATCGTTTTTATTACGGTTATCTATGTGCTAGTCTGTAACTATCTAAATACAAAGCGACATGGCGGCAAATCCTCAATGCATCGGTAATTGCCGAATTTGCACGGTTCTTGGCGCGTGTCCTTCTGATACTCTAGTTTGCGAAGATTGCGGCGAAGAGATAGAACCGGGCGAAGAAATAGAATTAGAGGTCGAAACGTACGAACGCGGCAGACACGGGACAAAGATAATCACGGTTTGCGCTCGCTGTTATGAGTCTCTTTATCAGGGTGGAAACGATAACTTTTAATAAAATACGATTATGATTATTACAATTAAAAGAGCTACAAAAGAAGGGATTAAAGAATGTACCGGAGAATTATTTGAATACGAAGGCTACCAGTATTGTATCGGTTGGGTTGAAGGAGCATTACAGGCAATAGAACTTTCTACGGGGGCGAGTGCTGCAAAAGATTTGTGTTCTTTTTTTATAGATGAAGATGATTCTATAGAAGAATGCAAAGCTAATGTTCAAAGTATCGTTCGTTCTCGTTCCCACCTTACGGATAAGGCTATTATTAAAACGATTGAAATACTGAAAGGATTTAATATCCCTTACCCTTTAAATAATAAAGTAGTATTATGACACATTGGAAAACTCAATTCAATTATGACTATCTAGGCGCTTACAGCTTACCGGACGGAAAAGATATAATTCTCACCATCCGCGAGACAAAAAAAGAGCAGGTAGTCGGCGCGTCTGGAAAGAAAGAAGAATGTTTCGTCGCTTATTTCTTCGAAAATGTAAAACCGATGATCCTCAACCGGACGAACTGCAAAACATTGACGAAAATTTTCAAGAATCCGAATTTTGAGTCATGGATAAACAAGCAAATCCAAATCGGAGCGGTAATGGTTGACGCTTTCGGCGAAAAGGTTGATTCGCTCCGTATTCGTCCATTCATCCCGAAAGTAGAAAAAACACTTCCTACGGTTGAAACCGGATCGGCAATTTGGAAAAATATCCTCGACGGTCTGGCGGGTGGCTTTACGGTCGCGCAAGTCCAGACGAAATATAAACTAACTAAAGAACAAATCAAAGAACTAGTAGCACATGAAATCAAGTGAACAAAAAGAAATCGAATGGAAGGAAAAGAGACAAGGCAAAATAACTGCCTCTACGCTTCCCGATCTAATGAAATCGGGAAAGGGTTGCCCGTTCGGTAAAACTTCCCTAGATGCAATGTACGCGGTTCGCTACGAGCGTAGAACCGGGACGATGCGAGAAAATGGAAACAACAAGGCGTTTGACTGGGGGCACGAAAACGAACCGCTAGCAGTAGAATGGGTACGTACTCAATTAATGAATGAAATCAAATCGTGTACAACTGATTTTAACGATATTGTTTTCAATGAACCGTTTGAAGGATTCGGAGATTCACCAGATTTCTATGCGTACGGATTCGACGGAAAAGTTATCGCCCTGGGAGAAATCAAGTGTCCAATGTCGCAAGGAAAAATCGAATCACTGCAATTCGGAAACACTATCGACGAAAAGGACGAATATTATTGGCAGTTCCTCGGTCATTTCCTCGGTCGCCCGGACGTAGATAAGTTGTATTATGTCATTTATGACGGTTATGTAAATGACGGTCGAATACTTGAAATGAACCGAGCCGATCATGCCGACAATATAAAGAAGCTCTACGACCGCATCCGGATAGCTAGCGAGATTGTAGACGAATCTATTCGCTCCGGTCTGGACTTGCTTGATTGCGTTGATAAGGCAAAAGAGGTACTAGATTTAAAGTTGCAGATTGAATCACTAAAGCCGGAAGCAAGGAATAGCGTTCCGGTAAAGAATCAGATTTATAAGTTACGGAAGGAATTGCGCAAACAGACGAAGAAAGTACCGTCACAACACTAACACAACACGATTAATTACATTTTTATAAACACTTTAATAAACACGAAATTATGAACACTTGGTTTTTAACAAAAATCCGTTACGAGAAAGTAATGGAAAACGGAATGCAGAAGAAAGTAACCGAACCCTATCTGGTAGACGCACTCAGTTTCACCGAAGCAGAAGCGCGAATAATCGAAGAAATAACGCCGTTTATTTCCGGTGAGTTCACAGTGTCCGACATTTCCCGTGCACATTATAGCGAGATATTTACTAGCGAAGAGGATTCCGCCGATAAATGGTTTGCCGGGCGACTCGCTTTCACTACGCTTGACGAGAAAAGCGGCAAGGAGAAACGGACTTATACAAACGTACTCATACAGGCGGCGGACATTCACGACGCAATGAAGAAACTCGATGAAGGCATGAAAGGAACGATGGCGGATTATTCTTCGATTCTTCTCAAAGAAACGGCGATTGTAGATGTTTATCCGTATGAAGCTAAAAAATAAATACTTTACCAAATATTATTATTAACCAATAATGTCGCCGAAAAGGACGGCGTGAGGTGAAAGCCCTCGTATTTAAGTTTTAAGTTTAATGTTCTACGTCTAATCAGCGTAGTGAATATCTGGTTAGACGACAAATAATTTTAAATATATGGCAAAGTATAACAATGTAAAGATAGACGGATACGACTCTAAAAAGGAATATCGACGCGCTAAGGAATTAAAACTACTCGAAAAGAAGGGCATTATAACCGGACTTCAAGAACAAGTAAAATTCGAGCTTATTTCGCCTCAATATCATTTCTACGAAGTGCAAGGAGCGCGGAAGATGCTACACAAAAAAGAGCTTCTCGAACGGGGCGTTTACTACATCGCGGATTTCGTTTATTATCGGGATGGTGAGTATGTCGTCGAAGATACGAAAGGAGTTCGGACAAAGGAGTATATAATCAAACGTAAACTCATGCTTTACGTTCATGGAATCAAAATAAAGGAGATATAAGAATGAAGAAGAAAACACCACAGAAGCCAGTAAAACACGATTGCCGGACATGTAGGAACGGCGGGAAAGAGAATAATTTTATTTGCTATTGCTCCGTCCTGAAAACTGGGCGGGCGATAGGGATAAGAGTTTGTAGTTATTATGTCGCTCGATAGACTTTATAAGTGTGATGAATATAGACGGATATACGCTAACCGAAAAGATGCGAAAAGCGAGACGACGTTTCAGATTTACCGCCACCGAACAAGCCCTTTTTTACGAATTAGTGGCTATTTGTAATGGCGAAGATTGGCGGGACGTTTTCGATTGCTCGAACATTGAACTTTGTTTTGCGCTTAACGTGAATGAGAAAACACTAATAAAAGCTCGCGAGTCTTTAATAAATGCAGGATTGGTTTATTATAAATCTGGAAAAAACAAACGTGTCATTAGTTCGTATTCTTTCGTGAAGGAATTTAAAACTTCTGTAACAACTACTGTAAATTTTACAGTCAATCAAACAGCCAATGAGACAGCCAATAGTACAGGGGATAGTACAGGAGTTAAGGGAGTCAATGATACAGGGGATAGTACAGACTATAATAAACTAAAACAGAAACCAAACATAAATATACTCTCTAAAGTCTCTCATGGAGATTTTGATTTTATATCTAATGAGTTTTTAGAGACGTTTACTCTTTGGCTTGAATACAAGAAAGACAGGCGGGAAAATTACAAATCGGAAAAGTCACTCAAAGCGTGTTACAACAAATTAGTGAAATTGAGCAAAGGTAATCCGGTGGTCGCATCTCAAATCGTAGATGAATCGATTGCGAATAATTGGGCGGGATTTTTTGAACTAAAGAACAATAAAAACGAATATGGAAACAAGAAGCAAACAGACTCTACCGATAGCGGCGATTCTATCATACGGACTACCGTACTATGACGAGCCGATAGAAGTAGAAAAGCGCCCGGAATGGTTTAAAGCGTGTTGCAAATACGTTTGCCCCGGCTTTAAGATTGACGATTCGAATAAAAACTTAATGAATCAATTGTTTTTATACACAGAGGGGCGATCCGGGAAGCTAGACGCGAATAAAGGGCTATTGTTACGAGGCGACATCGGTACAGGAAAAAGCACTATTATGCAGATTCTAAACCGATATAGCTATTTCACACGTGGCAAAGCAAAGGGGGGCTATCCGGTCGGTGGTTTTAGAGTCGATTCGACTTCTGGCATTGCAAACAGTTTTTCGATGCGTGGAAAAGATGCACTAGAATTGTATACTTACAACAACGGTACGCCGCGAATGATCTGTTTTGATGAACTAGGACGCGAGCCAATCCCGGCAAAGTATTTCGGTACTGAACTAAACGTGATGCAGTATATTTTCCAATGTCGGTACGAGTTGAGACATGAGGCAATAACCCATGTTACAACGAACTTAACGATTAAGGAAATACAGACTATTTACGGCGCGTATATAGCGGATCGGATAAATGAAATGTTTAATGTTTTGGACTTGAACGGAGCTAGTAGAAGATAATTAATACAACGAAACCATGCGAAGCAGAAAAAAGAAACTTGTGTACTTTAAAAAGATTCCGGTTCGCGTCGATCTGGAACAATGGCAAAGGCTCGATAAGATTCGCGCTGACTACCATTTCAAAAGCACATACGAGATTATGCAGTACATTTTAGGCTGCTTTCTTCGGGTTGCTGATCCGATGCCAGGCGATGATGAAGAAGAAGTACTACCAGACGAAATCAAAGAAATGTTTTACGATTTATCACAGGCGGAACGACATTTCGAGTATGTAAAACCAAAACGAAAACTACCACAATACAAGGTAGACGAGATGAACGGACAAAAACGATTAGAAGGATTTTAATATGGTTAAAAAACTATCAAACACAAATTATTTGCGCGACGTATCAGTAGACCCCGTCGCAGTAAACGAACGGAACCGGAAGTATATCGACCGATTTGTTTCAGAGAATTATAACGGCTTAGTTGCCAAGTTTTCACCCTTAGACGGTACGATAAATTCAAGCGCTTTCGGAGCACTCGACAAATTAAACTCTACGATTATCTCGCTCTATACTGATCCGAATTTACACTTTGCGGATTGGGAGCAAGCGAAACAATATCTATCGAGCAAATTTACAGAAAAGGCAATTCGCGTTCCGGTGAAGAAGCCTGTAAAAAGCGAAGTAATAGAGAACGAGGACGAATTTATTAACGATTAATATTATTGTTTCAATGAAAGACGTAGAACTATTTAACGACCATTTCCAGAACTATAAAACATACGGTATTCCGAAAGCGCAACTAATCATTGCGGATATTCCCTATAACATCGGGAAGAACGCGTACGGCTCTAATCCATCTTGGTATATCGACGGAGACAATTCTAACGGAGAAAGCAAATTAGCCGGAAAAGAGTTTTTCGATACCGATAAGGATTTTCGAATTACTGAATTTCTTCACTTTTGTAGCAAGATGCTCGTTAAAGAGCCGAAAGAAAAAGGAAAATCGCCCTGTATGATTGTCTTTTGCGAATTTGAACAACAATTCGAACTTATTCAGAAAGCGAAGGAATACGGACTTAGCAATTATATAAACCTCGTATTTAGAAAGAACTTTTCGGCACAAGTTTTAAAGGCTAATATGAAGGTCGTTGGTAATTGTGAATATGGTGTGCTCTTGTATCGGGACAAACTGCCAAAGTTCAATAATGGCGGTCGGATGGTATTTAATTGTTTCGATTATCCTAGAGACACGGATACACCGCGAATTCATCCGACACAAAAATCAGTTCCGTTGCTTGAACGGTTGATCGAGCTTTTCACCGATGCGGGTGATACTGTGATAGACCCATGCGCCGGAAGTGGGACAACATTACTTGCAGCCGCTCAATGCGGGCGAAAAGCATACGGATTTGAGATAAAGAAGAAGTTCTATGCAGATGCGAATAAAATCATTTTGTCGCGGCTGCAGCCTAGAATGTTTGTGTAGAATGGTAAAAACTGAAAATATTTAGATTAGCTATACAGAGATTGAAGAACTACTGTATAGCTAAAATCTAAAAGTTGCATGTATTTTAAACTCGTTTAATAACTATAAATTGCCCTTTCTCTAATTTAGATGTTAATTCTTTGTATTTTCTGAATGCTTCATCTTCGGTTAACAAAAAGTAAACTGAGTCGGTCATAATCGTAGTAAAGCTTCTGGGATCACATTGATAGAGAATAAAACCAAATAAATATTGTTCCATAGATATAAAATAAAAATAGAGTTATTATAACGATTCAAATATAATTATTTTATTTAAGGAATAAAAGAAATAGCAATAAATAAGCCTTTTTCGGGTTTTATAAACCATATAAAGTAATGAATCAAACACAGAATAAGCCAAAGTATTATTATTCCCCTCGCTTCAATCACTTCAATATCTATCGACAGGATTCGGGTAAAGATACGTATGTTGATTGTGTGGCTACACAGGAAGAAGCGAAACGGAAAGTCTACGAGTTAAACGGATGGAATTACAAACCTAAAAATAGCACGGTAAAATGAGTAAAGTAAAACAGTACATTGAACAAGCCACAAACGAGCGCATCCGCTCGCGTGGCTTAATCCGAAAAGTCGCTATCGAAGCGGCTCGGATACAGAGAGACGAAACGAGGCGGCAAGCTATCGAAGTGTATAAACAAATGTGTCCGTCTAAGAACTGCAAAGGTTGTGCGAGTCGGGTTCATAAACAGGAAACGCAATCGACCCGATGCGATGGGAATTGCGCCCGGATTAGATTACTTATTAACGGACTGGATCGGATCGAAACGTTATGTATATAATCAGGCGTATTCAATGCAAATCGGGCGATGTGTCCGAGACGCATTTAGTTGAGATAGAAACGGACGACATCGAGGCGACACGAAAGGAGTTGCACGACTGTTATCAATGTGATAAGATTCTTTTTAATTATGATGAATTATGAGTAGAAACCCGCATTACATTAAGATGATTAACTCCAATCGTTGGAAGTTACTCCGAGCTAAGAAGCTGCAAAGCAATCCAGTTTGTGAAGTGTGCGAAGCGAACAATCGCAGTACGCTTGCAACGGAAGTACATCACATAGTCCCGGTTGAGTCCGTGTCGCATGAACTCGGAATGAGACAACTAATGTTTGATTATAATAATCTGCAAAGTCTCTGCCATTCGTGCCACTCTGACACGCATCGACGTGCTTTCAGTAATTCGAAAGAGGCGGTTCAGGCGAATAATCGGAGGACGACGGAACGGTTTGCGGAAAAGTTCTTTAAATGATAGCATATTTTATTAGGGCTAATATTTCGTTAGCCCTTCTTTCTTAGCTCTGCCGCCTTCTTGTTTGTATTTTCTTTTTGAGCGGTGCTCTCTTCTTCTTGAAGATTTTTACAATATTCTGTTATTCTTTCTTTATCTCCTTCTTCATCTTTTGTGCAAAAGATATTTAATTGATTTAAACTAAATAGTAGATTAGTCTTTTTCTCATTCATGTTTCTAAGTTGAGCTAATATCTCTAATCTAGATTTATTATCATAGGTAAATATCGTAATTTTTTTATAATCTTCTTTTTTTATTTGTTCATTCGATTGATTTCTAAAAAAATGTTCAAAATAGTGATAATCGGTACTTCCCAATGAATGTCCAAAGAAAATTACTTCATCGGCAAGCATCATATCGTATTGTATATTATGCGAGCGAAAATGACGGCTAAATGATTTTATCATAAATAAATAATCATCCTTCACTTCTGCCGAATCTTCAAAACCTAAGATTATTGATTTATCATCAGCTTTTCCATGAACATACTCTATGTTAATTCGATTGTTAAAGCCTTTCTTTATATCTAATTTGCTAAGGATCTTTTCTAAATCTGTATAATTATATGTGTATATCTTATTGAAAAGGAAATTGTTTATAACAGATGTGATAAGTATGCCCGCCGATGAATCTTTTTTTAAATTGTCATAGCTTAAATTTGATAAATAATCACATAATGAAACTCTTAAGAGTTCAAAATCTTTTTCTGTTTTATTAGATAGAACATTTTTCCCTTTATCATCTAAGGCAAATATTTTTAATTCATTCTCAATATCAATCCACTTTTTATTATGATATGCTTCACTAATATGCTTAAATAGCTTACTTCCTCTAATACTTCGTTTTTTAAAGTAGCTACTTTCAATGTAATTAGAGTATTTAGTTGGTAATCCTAAGTCTAAATCAAATCCGTTCCCAATTATTAATAAGTTATTCATAGTCTTTCTTTTTTGGTAAAAATAGTAGTTTTATTATTACACTCAAAATTAAATGATAATAAATCTTTTATTTTAGGAGAGGGGGGCGGTTTTTTTATTTTTTAACGCGATACGCTAAACCCACTTCACCCCATATTTACACGCGCGAGTAATTTTTGAAACGAGGGGGTACGCGTTGGGGGTGAACTTTTTGCGCGCATCTTCCGAGCTACCAAATACTTGCGAACTTTTCTTATATGCAAAAAGCCTATAAAAATGTGTGATTTGGACGACATAAAAGAAAAGATTCGTGTAGCGATGGAGTCGCAAGGAACATATACGGAAGATTTAGACCTCTGTATAACTCTTTGCGCGGGTTCGTATATGGCGTTTCAAATCGCACTAAACGACATCTCAAAAAAGCGCATGAAGTCATACGTGAAAGAAGTATCCCGAGAAAATAATGATAAACTTACGGCGCATCCTGCTTTCAAAGTTCTATTCGATGCGCTCGAAGCAACACGCAAGCAATTACGCGAACTTGGTTTGACTTTCCAAACGCTATCCGCGTCTGACGACGACGAAGTAAACGACCTGATTAACGAGGTAAACAAAATAGATCGCGATGGAGAAGGAGAATAGAGATAAACTGATAGCGTTAAAGCGGTTGGTTATTTCCGACTTGCAAAACATCGACGTTGATTTGTATAAGCTAAACAAGGCAGACGAAAGGTTAAATGTGTATATCAAAGGGTGTATAGACAATCCGGACGCGCACAACCTTTACGAGTTGCTAGCCGTTCGACGTTTCTTTGTGTTCCTTGATAAATACGAGTTTCGCATCAAGGAAGTAAAAAAGTTCGTTACGTTCTACGAGCGTTTGAAGTTCTCCGGTACAAAGGGAAAGACTAGATACAAACTGACTCCGATACAGGTGTTTCAGTTCTCTAACATTCTAGCATTTTATAAGTCCGGCACAAACAAACGTTTGATTCGTGAAGCTCTTTTATTCGTTCCGCGTAAATTCAGCAAGACAACAAGCGTAGCGAGTCTTTCAATAAACGATTTGCTATTCGGTGATGCAAACGGACAAACATACGTTGCTGCAAATTCGTATAATCAGGCGAAAATCTGTTTTGACGAAATAAGAAACATATTAAAGTCTCTCGATCCAAAGTTCCGACACTTTAAAATCAATCGAGAAATCATATATAACCGCATAAAGGGAAAAACATCTTTTGCCCGTTGCTTGGCTTCCAATCCCGACAAACTCGACGGACTTAACGCAAGCATGGTAATAGTAGATGAGTATTCGCAAGCCGATAGCGCCGCGTTGAAGAATGTACTAACTTCTTCAATGGGCGCACGGCTCAACCCTTTAACCGTAGTTATAACGACCGCCTCGGACAAAGAAACAGCGCCGTTTGTCGAGATGCTGAAAATGTATAAAGCAATCCTACGCGGTGAGATTGAAAATGACTCCATATTTGCGCACATCTTTGAGCCGGACATAGACGACGAGGAAGGCGATCCGGCAACATGGCGCAAGGTGCAGCCGCATATGGGAATAACCGTTTATGAAGAATTTTATATCGACGCATACCAGAAGGCTTTATATAGTGCACCGGATGCGCTAGAGTTTCGGACAAAGTTACTTAATGTGTTTGCGGTTGATTCTACAACAAAATGGATAGAGGCGAAGCAGATAGAGGAACGGTTCAAAGATATTAGAATAGAGAATATCGGAACTTATCCGTTAACAATGGCGGCAGTCGATTTGTCCGTCCGAGACGATTTTTCTACGGTCACTTATAATATCTATTCAGAAAATAGCGGTTCTTTTCACTCACATACAGATTATTATTTCCCTGCCGGAGCCCTAGCGAATCATCCGAATCGGGAACTTTACGAAGGTTGGGCGAAAGCGGGTTATTTGATTCTTTGCGATGGAGATATTATCGACTATCAACAAATCGTAAATGACATATTATCACGGGCTAAATACCTTAAAATAATGGGAATCGGATACGACCCGTATAAATCGGCTGAATTTGTGAACCTTCTTACTTATTCCGTAGGCGGTGCGAGCGAATATATAAAGCCTGTTAAACAGACATACGGAACGTTTACAAGCCCTATCGAATCTTTCGAACTTGCTCTGTATCGGAACAAACAGACTTTTAGCCCTAATCCGATAACTCCGTTCTGCTTTGGTAATGCGGTATTGGATGAGGATAGGAACATGAATAAGAAGCCAGTCAAGAAAACGCATAACGCGAAGATTGATTCGACAATAACAAACCTAATGACATTCTATTTATTTAATAACATGGAAGTATGAAACTATCTTTTAATTTTGAAATGGGACGTTCAAAGACGCAAGAACGCGCCTTAAATGCAGAGGCAAACACGACGGATAAAGATGCGGCGATAAATACCCGGTTACCATCATTGCCCGGTCAGCCAATAGATGTACATAACAGCAATCAAGCAATGAAACTTTCCGCCGCATATAGATGCACCTCTATTCTTTCGGGAACTATCGCATCTTTGCCGCTTATCATTAAGCGGAAAAAGGACGGATATTTTTCACCGGATGAAGAAAACGAATTGTATTCTATATTAACCCGTATGCCTAACCGACGAATGAATAGTTTTGAAATGGTTAGGAATATGGTTGTTCAAATTGTAAATCAAGGAAATGCCTACATTGTTATCCGCCGGAAGTTCGGTAATGTCAGCGAACTTGTATTATGCGCAAATAATACAGTAACCTATGACAAGTTGAATGATGTTTATATTATTTCTGACCCATATAACCGGATATATGGGCGTTTTGAACCCTACGAAATAATCCATCTTAAAAATAATAGCTTGGACGGGGGATATACAGGAGTAAGCACAATAATGTACGCTAGCCGTATATTTTCCATAGCCGCGAGCGCCGACAATCAGAATTTGCGAACCTTTCAGAATGGAAGTAAAATAAAAGGGATTGTTTCCGGCGTAAAAGAGACAAATAAAGGGTTGCCGAGTGCGGGGATGACGGACATTCAACTTTCTACGGTTGGGGATCGCATAGAGGAACAACTAAACACAGGAAGAGACATTATTTCAGTTCCCGGCGATGTTGGATTCCATCAACTTTCTATCAATCCGGTTGATGCACAGTTATTGGAAACAAAGAAATTTAGTATTCTTGATATATGTAGATTCTACGGGGTTCACCCAGATAAGGTATTTGCCGGACAATCTACTAATTACAAGGCTTCTGAAATGAGCAATGTTTCTTTCTTGACTGATACGCTGCAACCGATATTGAAACAAATCGAGGCAGAATTTAATTATAAACTGATTCCTAATTCAGTCGCTAATTTATATAGTATTTCATTTGATTTATCATGCTTGTATCAAACCGATTTAACGACGCAAGCGAGTTATTACAAGGCTCTGGAAGAAATGGGCGCTCATTCTCCAAATGATACACGTAGAGCATTAGGAAAGCCACCCGTTGAAGGGGGCGACAAAGTATTTATTTCTTGCAACGTTCAACCAATCGAGGCGGCTAGTCAAAAAGTAGAGCTACCAAAGAATGAGGAAACAAACATATAGTAAAACGATATTTGTAAAATGGAAATACGAAGTTATACAGAATTAGGCGCTCCAAAAGTTGGAGACGGAAGAATAATCGAAGGTTACGCCGTGGTATTCGGTCAGGAAAGCCGCGTATTGTACGACAGGGAAAAGCAACGCGCCTTTGTTGAGGTAATCGAAAAAGGAGCTATAACAGAAGAATTGTTGCGTAATAGCGATGTTAAAGCCCTGTTGGATCACAATAAACAAAGATTATTAGCCCGCTCTAATCGCGGTGCGGGTACTTTGTCGCTTGAACTTGATGATTACGGACTAAAATACAGGTTTGAGGCTCCTAGTACTCCCGACGGAGATTTCGCCGTAGAAATGATTAAACGCGGTGACATTTTCGGTTCATCCTTTGCGTACGCTTTAAATGAAAAGGACAAAACCAAAGTTTCATATTCTATGAAAGACGGGATATTACTTCGTGCCGTGCACAAGATTGATAGAATTTCCGATATATCGCCTGTTGTCGATCCTGCTTTTTACGGAACGGATGTAACCGTTCGTAGTATGGACGATGCGATAGCGGAGTTGTCCGGCGAAAATAGAGATTATTTAAATGAACTTAATAATTTACGTAAATCAATTTAAAACATGAGAAAAGAATTTGAAACTATTGCTCAATATAAAGAGCAAATGCGCGCTATGTTGGATAAAGCAGAAGCCGAAAAGAGAGCACTTAATGCAAACGAAAAAGAACAGTTCGAGCAGTTGAAAACAAAGAAAGAACTTTTGGAAATGAAAGTCGAACGCCGTGCGCTTGAAGATATTAACGCGGGGTTGGTATCAGACCGTCGAGTGTTGTTTTCACAGGCTGTTTTTGATGTCGTGAATCATCGTTCTTTGGAAGAATACAACGGAGTTGTATCGGAAGGTGGAATCAAAGTTGTAGAGCGTGCGGTAACTGTAACAGATACAACCGATGCGGCTAGCATGGTTCCGGTTACAATCGGTGAAATCATTGAACCGCTAGAAAAAGGCTTGATTATTGATAAACTTGGTATCAAGATGCAAAGTGGGCTTGTAGGTGACCTTGTTTTCCCGACATTGGCGGCTGTTGAGGCAACAATACAAGGCGAAAATGTTGCGGTAACCGATACCGAATTGAACATCGACAAAATCAAGGCTTCCCCTAAACGTGTATCTATTTCTATTCCGGTTTCAAAACGTGCAATCAACCAAACGAACTACTCTTTGCAGGACGTAGTTTTAAAACAAATCTCGCTCGGTGTTGCCCGTACTTTGAACAAATGGATGTTTTCGGGGACTGCATTGTCTGGTGCAAGCAACGGGGTATTTGTTAAAACAAAACCGAGTGTTGAATATACAAATGAGTTGACGTTTGCAAATGTTGTTTCGCTTGAATCTACCGTCATGGATGCGGGCGTAGATGTTACAGACGGTACAGCCGCCTACGTTTGCACTCCGAAAGTGTACGGCGCTTTAAAGTCCACTCCAAAAGCGGCGGGGGCTGCTGAAATGATTTGTCAAAACGGTATGGTGAACGGTTATCCGGTTCTTGTTACTAACTACATGGATGCCGATTCTATCGGATTCGGCGTATTCTCTAACGCTGCTATCGGTCAGTTCGGCGATATGGATTTAGTGATAGATCCGTACACCGGAGCGAAAAGTAATATCGTAAACTTTGTGTTGAATACAGATTACGACATTGTTGTAGCTCGCCCGGAAGCCTTTGCCATCGCAAAGAAGAAAGCGGCTTAATATTATCTGATTATTGATATTGAAAGGGCTTTGGCTTCACTGCCTTAGCCCTTTCTTAATTACTTGAATATGGAGAAATACGTAACACTTGAAGAGCTTAAACAGCATTTAAACGTCGATTTCGACACTGACGATACATATATAACCGGACTTATCGAACCCGTTCAACTTCTTATCGAATCGTATCTAAATAATCCGCTAGATACTTACGTTAAGGACGCGAAGATAGATCGGCGTATCTGGCACGCAATCCGCATACTCATAGCGAACTACTACGCAAACCGTGAATCGGTAACATTCGCCACGCCGCAAGTTATTCCGGGACACGTAGAACTACTACTGCAACCGTTAAAACGATACACGTAATGCAAGCGGGATTATTAAACGAAATGATCGGCTTTTACCGTAGCGAGTCAAAGCGCGATAATCTGGGCGGCACGTCTGAAAGTTGGGTGAAAGTATTTGATAAACGCGCATACATTCGCTTCAAGTCTGGCGCACGCAAAGAAGCGAACGGAGAGATATACAATACGACTGTTAATACAATAATGATTCGCATCTGCAAGGAGATAAACGCTAAAATGCGGATTGAGTACGACGGACAGAAATACAAGATTTTATCTATTAACCACGACCGGAAGCAGCAAGCAACGGTTATAGAAGCAGAGGTAATTAATGAGTAATGATAACTACACTGGGCGGAACCTGTATCGCGTTGAGGTGGACGCAACGAAAGTAAATGAACTATTGAAACGGCTAAACGATAAAGAAGCAAAGAAGGCGATTTCGTCCGCTCTTAGAAAGTCGATTCTTATCATTCGCAAACAGGCGCAGGAAAATCTAGTTTCTGCTGTTACCGATGCGGAATTTGGAAGTTCTAAGAACGGCGTATCATTCAAACCGTTAAAGGACGAAATAAATGTAGCAGTTTATCGTAATGCTTCCGGCGCACGGGTTGACCTGATCGACCGCCGCAAAAAGGGATCGCGCGCCTATATGCTGAAATGGTTTGAATCGGGTACAAAAGAACGAGCTACCAAAAAAGGAGCGAATAGAGGTATTATAAACGCTTCTCACTTCTTTTCTAACGCAGTTAAATCAAAGCAGGCAGAGGCGGAAAGCTCATTAGAGAAAAATATAATTGATTCAATAACGAAAATAGCGAATAAAAAGAAATGAGTTTATCAATAGGCGCGCACGTATATAAGAAGTTATGCGACTCTACGGAGTTGACAGAATTAGTTTCTGATAAAATCTATGCAATCTCAACCAAAACGGAAACATCTTTTCCGTTCGTGATTTATCGACACGGCTCACTGACACCGGAATACACGAAAGATAGATACGGCACAGGTGATACTGTTTCGGTTGAGGTTGTCGTAGCTAGTGATAACTATTTAAACTCTGTAACCATCGCGGAAGAAGTCCGTAAATCGCTCGAGAACAGACGAGGAAGTTATGACGATTTCGATGTAATAGATGCAAAACTATTGAGTGCGGACGAGGATTTCATCGAAGATACTTTCATTCAAAGACTCGTTTTCTCTTTTAAAACTGAATAATTAACTAAAACGATAAAATTATGAGCAAAGCAACGGCAGTATTAGGCAAGGACATGATGTTATTTGTAGAGGCTAAAGCATTGGCTTTGGCAACTTCCTGCAAACTGGGTTTGTCGGCTGAAACAATCGACACACAAAGCAAAGATTCGGGCATCTGGACGGAGAAGGACATCAAGAAACTTTCTTGGAACGCTTCAAGTGAAAACGTGTTTAGCGCGGACGCAGACGCAAACAGTTACGATAAATTGTTTGCGTTGTTTATCGCACATAAGCCCGTAACTCTGAAATTCGGTATTGTTGGCAATCCCGATGTTAATGAAATGCCCGCCGCAGGTTGGACACTTGCGAATGGTGCATATACCGGAAAGGCTGTAATTACTTCACTGGAAGCAAATGCGCCGGACGGGGATAAAGCGACTTTCTCGATTTCTTTCGAGGGAACTGGGGCACTAACAAAAGAGGCGGTTAGTAAGTAATCACGGGCGGCGTTTTGCCGCCCTCTAAAGCAACTATTCAATGAAAACAATATCACTTAACGGAAAAGAATTTATCTTGAAATATACGCTCCGTGCGTTCTTCGTATTTGAATCTATATCCGGCTATCCGTTTCAGTTCGGAAAGATGTTAGACGAGTTTCTTTTGTTTTACTCGTTCCTGCTTGCCGCTAATCAGGAATCGTTCAAAATTGAATTTGAGGAATTTATCGAATTATGCGAAAATGACTTGACGCTATTCGGACAATTCAAAGAATTTATCTTGGATGAAATCAAGCTACGTTCGCAAATGGCAGGAAATGACGTAAAAAAAAAGAAGGTGACGGCGCGGAAACGAAAGCAGTAAGTATTCGCGAACTCTATTCGCGTGTTGTCGGAGAAGGCGGCATCGCTCCCGATTACTTCCTCGATAAAATGGATTTTATCGAGGTTGAATCGTTTATAGACGGATTGAACCGACGCAATCGGGAAACGTGGGAACAAACTAGATTGTTAGGTTTCATTATAGCGCAATCGAATAGTACAAAGACGCTGAAACAAACTGATATACTCCGATTCCCGTGGGATGAAGAGGAAAAGAAGGATACATGCGTAACAGATGAAGAAATGAAGCGTTTGCGCGTAATGGCAAAAGAAATAGAATCACAATTAAACACGAATAAAGATGTCTGATATAGTAACAAGATTATTATTAAAAACGAATGACTTCGACGAGAATTTAAATAAGTCGAAGAAGAATGTAAACGGGTTTCAAAGCGACATCGCTAAAATGTCCGGCGTTGCAGTATCGGGGGTTATGAAGTTTGCCGGGGTTCTTGGTATTGCTGTAACCGCCTCGGAAGGTTTCAACAAAGTAATGAATAGCAGTCAGACGCTAGGGGATGAATATGCCCGTACTATGGATGGCTTAAAAGGTGGCGTAGACCAATTTTTCTACTCTATCGGTAGCGGGGACTGGACGCCGTTTATGAACGGGTTAGCCGAAACGATACGTCTAGCACGTGAAGCATACAACACGATGGATCAATTAGGAAATACTAAAATGTCATTTTCCTATTTCGATGCAAAGAACCAAGCGACCGTACAGGAACAAATAACTATCTTAAAGGACAAGGATTCAACAGAGGAACAAAAGAAAGCAGCTAGGGAACTATAAGACAAGACACTGAAAGACCAAGAGGAAATCGTAGGGCAATATAAGCGAAGAAGTCAAAACGCCGTGCAAGCAATGGTAAAAGCGGCGATAGGACTTGACGGCGTAGATGTTTCGGCGATAGACATAGATAAAGTGTTGAGATTAGACGTATCTTCGGCGGGCGATGAGCAAAAGGCACAATTAGCAAAGCAATATAAAGATTTCGTAGATGAATACGACCGTTTGAAAGCCAAATTCACAACTTACGAAACGGTTGGTTCTGGGATGAATGTGCACACGGTTGCAACTACAGACACAAAAGCTTTAGGACAGGCAATAAGCCCGATGTTGGCAAAGTATCAGGATGCAATACAATATAATGCGATTTTAGTAAAGAAGAGTGATGAATGGTTGCAGAATTTAATAAACGTTGCAACGGCGGCAGAGGCGGCAGACCGGAATTTGTCGAGTATGACGAAAGCGGCGAACCGTGCTTCACAGTCAGGAATAGGCGGGAAAACGCCAAAGGAAGAACCGAAAGAGGGCTCTATCGCTTGGTATGACACGCAAATCGCAGAGCAAAATAAAAAACTTATTGCTGAAACCGACATGCAAGCGCGTTCCGCAATTCAGGCGACGATTAATGAACTCGAATCAAAGAGGATAAATTTAAAGTTTGTTGTAGAGCAAGAAACGTTCAAAAGTGCTCATGGTGAAATGAAAGACGGCGCTTTGTCTCTTCCGGTAAAACCAACGTATAAAGATAAAGTTCCTACTCATGGGAAAGAAGGTAAAAACTTAAAGTTGCCGAAATATGATCCACTTTTTAAAAAAGAAGATATAGATATGAATGAACGGTACGGCGAATCTCTCTCGGCTGTTGGTAGTATTATGGGGTCTTTATCAGGAATAACGAATGAAAGCGCGGCGGCGTATCTTCAATGGGGCGCAAATGTTATATCCAGTATTGCACAAGCTATCCCGGCTATTCAATCGTTAATAACGGCAAAACAGACCGAGGCTGTAGTTAGCGGTGTGGCTTCCGCAGCAGAAACGCCCGTTGTTGGTTGGTTGTTGGCGGGTGCCGCCGTTGCTGCTGTAGTCGCTGCAATGGCTAGTATTCCTAAATTTGCAACGGGCGGCATTGTACCCGGTACATCATTCACGGGCGATAAAGTTCCGGCTTTGCTTAATTCTGGTGAGATGATTCTAAACGGATCACAACAAAGTAGCTTGTTTAATATGATTAATGGCGGGGTCTATGCGTCGTTAGGTAACAAAATCGCTCCTTCCGATAGTAATAACACAAATCCATCAAATGTAGTATTTCGCATACACGGAAGGGATTTAGAAGGAGTTTTGAGCAATCATTATAATCAGAAAGGCAAAGTAAGATGAAACTACGATATTATTCAGAGTTTAAGAGTAGGAAAAACAAGACGTATCGAATCGAAATCCATACGGTATTTGCAACATATTCCGAAGAGCTCACTCTAACGGATTCTCCGTTTACCGTTGAATACGAATCGGACACTTTATACAAACCGTTGAAAATGTCTAATTCAGTAACAGGCATATTGACTGATAAAATATTGTCCGACCTCTATACAGCCGAAGGGCAAAATATAGAAGTCCGTTTATATAATAAAACGGATAATATTTTAGAATGGTTTGGATATATGAGCCCGAATTTGTATTCGAGTGATTATATAACCCCGCTTAATATGGTGGAGTTACAAGCTATTGATACTATTTCCGTTTTGGAAAATAAGAAATACTCTTATATTAATCCTTCCGAGGTATATTTTAAAAGCTTCAAAGATGTTATTATGCACATTCTCGATATTGCCGATCCCGGAAAGGTTTTAAGCAAATTGTATTTTCAAAAAACTAATAGGATTTCGAAAGATGCTGTTACTTCTTTAATAGAAGATATTTATATACATGAACGAAATTTCTTTGATGAAGCTAACGAGCCGATGAATAGCAGAGATGTTTTAGAAGAAATCTCTAAATATATCGGTATGACATTTATTCAGTATCAGGATGCTTATTACATGATCGACTATGATTTTATCAAAAACGACGAACTGCATTTTTTCGTCTATGATAGGATGAATGATACATGCGAAAGTGTAGTAATCCAATCCACATTATTGAATGTGTACGGTATTGGCGTGTCTGAAAGTGCGGGAAGTATATCACTAGGCGATGTATATAACAAAGTATCTGTTGTCGCGAATATGAACCAGATAACTAACTTATGCCCGGAATTGCTCGACGATGAGAAAGATGTAGTAAATCAAAACTCCGACCCTAATAAATATTATATATCCAGTAGAGATATAGACGGAAAGAATCATACCCTTCTTAATTCGTTTTTTAAATCTAAAGAGAATTGGAAGTATTTGATACCGAGCTTTTCATTTATTGATATTCCGGCGGAAGGTGTTGAGGTGACTATCGACAACGTTAATGATATATATTCCGGTGTGGTGTGGCAGAAATACAGCGATTACATAACAGAGGACGGCGAACCATCTTCATTAAGTTGGAGAACTTGCATTTCATTCCTGCAAGCGTATAATAGCATGTTTGGCACTTCTCGAAAGACTCTTTTAACATTGAAAAACGGAGAGTATTCTTTATTTAAAGGGGGATATTTTATAATAGATATTTCTTATAGAATGTCCGGCTCTTTCCTTCCGAACGATATAATAAAAACGTCCGATGAAGCGTACTCTAATACGAAATATGGATCTGGATTTAATAATACCATGATTCCTTGCAAATTGTATATAGATGATTACTATTATGATGGTGAAGTATGGAGAAATCAAAAGTATTATACGGATCGAGTAAATCGAGGCTATTATAAAATCACACACAACTTAACTTATCGAGGGGCTACATGGTATAGATATAAGGATGCATTTGGAGATTGGAGATTTGTGAGTAAGGGCGAATATGATTCAGCTAGCGGCGAAAAGGCTTCCGGCGGATTTGCCGATAGCAATAAGGTTTATGCATATAGGGAAAACGGCGAAGATATTTTTGTTGAGAAATGGTATCACGACGAATGTACGCTCAAAGATGGTTTTTATCTGGTTCACATAAACAAAGAAGGCGATAAAGTTTTCGACGAAGAAAAGAAGCTAACGAATACCGTTAGTTATAGATTTAATCTGTATGACTCAACGGACGGTGTAGCGATTAAACTTCCAGAAGATAAAATATTGTGCGGTAAGATAAATTTTGAGTTAAGCACTCCGAATCATTTAGGGGCGTATCCTATGTATCGAACCGATGGGGGATGCCATCCGTGTACTGCTTTTCATATATCCGATTTCACGTTCAAGTACACTAATAACAAAGTAACTTACGATATTTTTAATGATGCAGTAGATGATTCCGACGTAGTTTATAGCAACGTAATAAATGACAATAATGTAACAGAAATGGACGATATCGAACTATTAATCAATTCAAATGCAAAGAATATTTCGTCTTATTCAAATTGCGCTACCAAATCAGGGGATAAATTTGATTATTTAAAAACGGTGTATAGTCCGTTGCACGATAAAAATGTATTGCCGGAACAAATACTAATAGACAAGCTTTACACGCATTATAAAGCTCCAAAATTTAGATACAGCAATAATTTGAATCGTAGCTTTTCGATACTGTCTAGGATTTACGAAAATTCTCTTAGAAGAGAAATGGTAGTCGATCAAATGAGTATTGATTTTGCAAATGAGAGTTGTAACGTGTCATTAATAGAAACATGATAGAGATAGAAAACAAAAAAGTACCGCATTCGTTTCGAAATAAGTATTTACGCAATTCCGGTTCGGTAAGTATTAGCACGACAACGCCAACGCCTATAAATGGTGGCGGCGTTGATCTTGATGTGTTAAAGATAGACGACGGCCGTACTTCTTCGGATGATAATGTATTTTCGTCTCTTCGTGCTTTACTGGAAATAAAATCGCGTATTATTGCTTTATCGGATAATACTACGACTCAAACCGATGATAATACATTTTCTTCTTTGCGTATAAAGGCGGAATTACAAGCGGCTATCGAGTCTCTAAAGGATTTATATCTATCCAAAACCGCGCCAGACGAAACGCAATTTCTTATCAAGATGTTAGGCGGCTTAATCGTTGATAACGGGCTAGATGTAACGAAGGGAATTAATGCCGATACGCTGACTGCGACAACAATATCGACGCAAAGACTTAACGTCCTTGATAAGCTGATTGCGAAATCAGCGACTTTCTCCGGCGATATATCCTCTAATGACTATGCAGAGGGTTTAATCGGTTGGCTGATCGGCAAAGACGGTCATATAGATGCGAAATCTCTTCGCCTACGTGATTTCCTAGAAGTTCCTGAATTACGCTACAACCGCGTATCAATCGTTTCGGGTGAAGAATGGAATGCTCCAGGCGGTGGAATAATTGAATCAGTAGATACGGATAACGGGATTATCTACCTAAAGTTAGAACCGGGCGAATCTGCACAAATCGAGATTGACGATATTTGCAAAGGTATATTCAATAACTCGACAGGATTTCAAACTACATATTTTCGCATAACGGAGAAGTTAGGTGATTCCACTTTCAAATACGCACTTCGTTCCGGTACGACTGCACACCCTTGCAAGGCTATGCACTTTGTTTCGTATGGTAACTTCACAAACGAAGAACGGCAAAAATCGAGCTATTCAACACAAAGTTACGTCCGGTATCTTACAAGTGTAAACGGTTGGGAAATAGAATCGCATATGATAGCCATGCAGCTAGGCGACCTATCTAACTTGAAACTGTTTGGCATCGACATGACCGGACACAGCGCGTATCTCCGTAACGTCTACATGACCGGAGTAATCAAACAGATTTCAGATGACGGAGTAACAGAAAGCCGCGTCCCCTGTTTCAAGGGAGAATGGATGGCCGGAGCTTATTACTATTATGATGAAGTAACACACAACGGCGCATCATGGCTCTGTATCTCCGAGAAACCAACAACGCAAGAACCGGGCGAAGGCGTGCCGGATTGGTTGGAAAAGTCGGCGGCAGGTAAAGACGCAGTAATAGTTAACATAATGAGTTCTAACGGGAATATATTTCAAAACGGTTCTGTAGCTACCACTTTAACCGCTTACGTGATAAAAGGAGATGCGGATATAACAGATAGCGTTCCGGCTTCCCGCTTTTCGTGGGAAAAGGAAAGCAACAACGCCGATACCGATAAGATATTCAACGAGACGCATGTCGGGCACGGGCATGTGCTTATACTTACCCCGGATGATGTCTGGGGACGTGCCACATTTAATTGTATTGTTTCACTTTAAAATAAATTATTATGCCAATCGCAAGAGGACAAATTACCATCGTCGATTTGAACGACGCAAAATCAATGAGTATGTATTTGGGAAGCAACCAACCGCTAACCCAAATTTTTAACAAGGAAAACAGTTCGTATGTACCAAATTGGACGGCTTCACCATTCTTAGTCGTTACTCCCGAACTGTATGTTTCCGGTACAACAACAAACGTAATCAGCCGTTTGAAAGCTGCTCCGACCTATACAATTAACGGCGGCGCGATAACTGCTTTCGGTGGAACGGTGGGTGCAGCGTCCCCCTACGCGCTGACTATCAAAAACAACATGACTTCGGTATCACAGTTGAAAATAGAATGCTCCGGCATCTACGTTGACCCCGATACGAAGTTAGAAACTCCTATTAAGGCGGTTATCAACTACACAAAAACAGAGAATGCCGGGCAACTTATTTGTGCCATCGCCTACGCGCCTAAAGGAAATGTATTCAAAAATGGTCAGTCCGAATCATTGACAGCCCATTGCGACATGTGGCGCGGTAGTAGCATTGATGCGGATAAAGTGTCTTATCAATGGCACAAATTGAAATCCGATGGAACCTGGGAATCTTTGGCGGCTTCGAACGCTTACGGAATCACTGGAACAACAACGAATGAAATCACCATTCCCGCCAGTGCAGTTCTGAATTTTGAATCGTTCAAGTGTGTGATTAAAGATACGGATACTGCGAGCGGAACATATAACACGTCGGTAAGTGACATTATTTCGTTTTCCGACCTTTCCGACCCGTATGTAATTGAAGTATCTTCCACTACCGGCGATAAACTCGTAAACGGTCAAGGAAGTACGACCATCAAAGCAACGGTTTGGCAGAATGGAGAGGCGTTTGCGGACAGTGCCGCCGACACAAAATTCACTTTCGACTGGAAGAAATACAAGAAGGATGGTACGCAGGATACCGCTTGGGGAACAAGTGGAGTTAAAACGGGGAAATCTATTACTGTTACAGCCGCCGAAGTGGATGTAAAAGCAACATTCATTGTTGAACTTTCATTGAAATAAACTGTATGATTGTAGCAAGAGGGCAAATAACGATTAGCGTAACGAAGGACGGGCAATATCCCGTTCAGGAATACGCAAAGTCTACATCCGGCACTGTTGCGCCTGTAAGTGGGTGGGGTAAAACCCCGCCTTCTTGTGGCACAACTGAATATTTGTGGATGCGCACGGGCGTAGTTATTCCCCCGGCTACGTCTCCCGCATCGTGGACGAGCGTTCGTATTGGTTCAATAGATGGTGAAGATGGACTACCGGGAAACACAGGGCTTCCCGGCGCTCTTATTCGTCCGCGCGGCGAGTGGAAAGCAAATACTAACTACGTCAACAACACGCAGTATCGGGATACTGTTATCTACAACGGTAATACTTATTCGTGTCGTGCGGATCATAATTCCGGTTCTTCTTTCGATGTAACGAAATGGACTTTGTTTAACGATTTTGTTAATGTCGCTACACAGTTGTTAGTAGCTCAAAATGCAACGATCGATATACTCGGTACATCCGGTTTGTTTATCGGTAATCTGACAAAAACACAGGGTTGGTTAATGAGTGAAGGAGCGATAAAACACAATGTAACCGGGCTTGAACTGACGGCAGACGGGAAATTATCACTCCCTAATAGCGGTTGTATGTTAGTAGGAAATAAGACGTTTATCAGTGACGGAAAGATTGTAACGGATTTTATTGACGTTGAAAATTTGAAGGTTAAGAAGTTGGATGGCGCGACAGGTACATTTAAGGAATTGCAAGCTGTTGATAATACAGGCAAAGTACAAGGAAAAGTTTCGTTTAATACATCCGGTTCCGGTGATAATGTTTCATCATCATTTAATATTGATTTCTCAAAAACTTGGATTTCAGGCGATTTGTATCAACAAGGCTATAATGATGCAGAAAGGAGATCATGGCGATTCTACACTGCTGATTTGTGGTGTAGAGGACAATTCGGACATTATTCATTAAATGCAATCGAATACACTAGTGTCGCAAATTCGGATGTCTATTTTTCCCTCTACAGTCAATATTCTACGAGCGCGATTATTCAGCCTAAACCTGGGCAACCTATTGACGTAGTAGTTTTACGTGGTGGACACAACTTACGAGCCATAATTGTTGGTACTAGTCAATGGAAGAAATTTACTGTTGTTAATCGTAGCGGTGTAACTCGTTCAGTTCGAATGAATAGTACTACTAATAGAATGATTGGGCCGTGGGAAGCTGCTACATTTATGGCAGGAGATACCAGTGATAGGGCAACAGTGTCTGGTGTTGTTGTCTATATTAACGGTTTGATTGAAGTTTAATGATATTATGATTTACAATGAAAATAGACTTTAGAAAAATTCAAGTAAAAGACATCGAAGGGAATAACAGTACCGTCGATATTGCAAAAATGTTAGGTAATACTATCTATCAGAAAACCGCCGATTTGGGCGAGTTGGAACTAGCTCAAAGTATCTATAAGAATGGTGAAGTAGAGTTATCACCGGAACAGGCAGAGCGAATCAAAGAATACGTAAAAACTAACTTCGTCGCTGTTGTGCAGATTGCGGTTAATGAGGCTTTATCGGCTGAATAAGAGCTACCTAAACAGGTATAAGTAATAATAAAAATAAAATATGGACGAATGGTTAAAAATCATAGGCGCATTAGGCGGATTAGAGGCGATCCGATTTACTGTTACCTTTCTCGCGAATCGCAAAACGAACGCCAGAAAAGAAAAGGCTACGGCGGATTCTATGGAACTTCAAAATTTACTTTCCATCATTGACAATCTAAACAAGCAGATTGAACGATACGATGAACGATTAAAACAACGTGACGAAAAAGTAGATACTATCTATCGAGAATGGAGAACTGCACAAACGGAGTGTCAAAACTGGATGCGTAAATACTACGAGCTTGAATTAGCCTTGAAAGATGCGGAACACAACCGATGTGATAGACCGGATAGCGAGTGTAATCGAAGAACTCCGCCGCGTAGACCGATAACAATTAATCAAAACAATAAGGAGACAACAGAATGAAACATTTCACTATTAAAGAGCTTTCACACTCTGATACAGCGTTAGCGAAAGGAATTGATAATTTTCCAACGGCGGAAGCTATCAGTAATTTAACAAAGCTAGTAGATAATGTACTCGATCCGCTACGCGAGAAATATGGGAAGCCGATCCGCGTTAGTTCCGGGTATCGTAGTGCAATTCTTAATCGCAGCGTTAACGGTGCGACATCTAGCCAACATCGACTAGGAGAAGCCGCCGATATTACGGTAGGAAGCAAAGGAGAGAACCGGAAGCTATTCGAGATTATCAAAAGCGAATTGCCTTTCGATCAGTTGATTGACGAAAAAGATTTCTCTTGGGTACATGTGTCATTCAGAGAAGGACGTAACCGAAAGCAAGTGCTAAAGCTATGAAACGACTAGTTTACATTATCATACTGTTAATATTAGCGGTGTGTTTCACGTCCTGCCGGACTCAATATATCCCGGTTGAATCCGTTCGCACTGAATACAAGACACGTGATAGTATCCGATTTGATAGTATCTATCAGCATGACAGCATTTATACGCTCGTAAAGGGCGATACAGTCTATCAGTATAGATATAAATATCTGTATCGCTATCTAACAACGAATCGCACCGATACGATTCTTAAAAACGATTCTATTTGTGTACCTTATCCGGTCGAAAAGAAGTTGAACCGATGGCAAAGTTTAAAGATGGAGATAGGCGGATGGGCTTTCGGGATCGTTATTGCTTTTATTTTGATAATAATCGGACGAATAGTACATAAGTAAAAAATAAGTAATACCTTTGCTAAAAGTGAGTATACAAGTGTTTAGTCCGTGACAGAGAAATCTTGCCTCAATTAAATAGTTATCTCCATTATAATTAATTATCAACTAAATAAAATGATATGAACTCATTTCTTAATTTCATAAAAACTGTAAGAAAAGGATTGCTTAAAGCGTTTATTCTTTCAATTTTATATATTATTATCTATAAATTTTTCTTAATAAAAATAGATGAGATATTTGCGGGTGCATCCATTTGGGGGGAGATTTTTTATGATATATCTTTTGCGTATGTAACAGGTTTTATGTTTCATTTAATGGTAGTACATTATAAAGAGTGGTATGATCAAAAATGTATAAACAAATATGTATTACCTAAGCTTGATCTTATTTTGGGGCAATACGAAACAGTAATAAAAGAGATGTGTAGCTATGCTAAGATAGAATACTACAAATTTTTGTCAGATGATGATTTTAAAAAAATCTGTGAAATAATTTCAGGGAATAAAGCTAAAGCAGATGCTCCTTTAATTTTGGGGTTATCACATCCCCCGATTTTTGCTACATGGAATCAATATTGTATCAACTTTAAAAACGAAACAACTAGGACTGTTGAGCAAATTTTATCAAAGCTTTCATTATTAGATAGTGATCTTGTTTTACTTTTATCAGAAATAGAGGATAGTAAATTTTTCAATAGGCTTAGATTATACGAAAATTTAATGAGTATGGGATTAGAACGAACTAAAATAGGTTTTGACCATAGTGATATTTTAATAGATTATACATCATTGATGAGAAGGCTAGAAATATATAGTATTAAAAAGAAAAAAATCTTTAATGGTTAGAATATATTAACCCCGCATATTTCAGTTTGCGGGGTTAACTAAGTTAAAGCAATAACGAATTAATATAGTCTATTACTTTTCTATTCGCTTTATCTATTTGCTCTAAATCGTAATCTATGTAAATTCCGGTTGTTTTGCATCCGAACTCATGCCCCAAAGCTAAAGATATTACATCTTTCGATATTCCTATTTTATGCGCTATTGTAGCCCATGTATGGCGCGCCCAATACGAGGTGATGTCGGGAAATAAAATATCTCTAATCTTTTTCCCGCCTAATCCTTTTCGTTCGAAATTTCCCAGTTTTTGCAAACCTCTATTCATTGCTGCCATATACTTTCTATAATTGTAATCGTTGGTTTCGAGCGTGTTTAGTAGAAATTTATTTCCTTTATACCTGTTTATTATCTCCATTGCTTCCGGTTCTACTTTGATAGAGTATAGCTTTCCGGTTTTTTCTCGTTTATATTCTATGCGTCCGTCAACTATTTGTTTGAGGTTAAATAAGTCTATTGCGTTTATTCCGATTAGATAAAACATAAGCATGAATATGTCTTGATACTCCTTTTGATATTCTTCTCCGTTAAAGTCTCGGAGCGTGGCGAGTTGTTTCGGTCTTAGCGAGCGTTTTCTAGTTTCCTCTTTTTCGATAGCAAACTTTCTAAACGGATATAACTCCGTTTCTTCGTTATCTATCGCATAGTTAAAGACGGCTCTAATATTCCGTAGATGGATTGATATTGAATTAGTTTTCATTCCTGCATCTTTTAGCCATTTATTAAAAGATTCCAACCATTTCTTTGCAATAGTCTCAAATGTACATGCCGTGTCGTAGGCAAGAATCTTATTCTTTGTAGCCTTATATAGTTCTATTGTATTTCCTTTCGTCTTTGTCGCTATAAACTCGTCTAGGTAGGTTACGAAAGTTTTGCAGGTTGACTCATTTTTGATGGACTTTGAAATATAATCTTTCAAGGCTGCGTCGCTCATGCTTTTTAATTTTTGATTATTATCCAACATAACGATAAGCATTTCTACGCGATTTATAAGATTGCGTATCGCCACATTTTTAGCTTTGTAGCTTTTCGCTTCTTTGCTATACTCTGTACCCGTCCACGTTCTCGGAGTAGCGCAAAAATCGGTACTTATTAATATTCGGCTTTTATGCCTAATATACAACTTGATCGGGTATGTGCCGTCTTTCTTTTCTCTACGTGTGTCTAATTGATAACAAACAGTTGCCATAATAATATTGTTTTTAGTATATATACGCAAACAACGTGTCAACGGGATAGCGCGATAATTATGCGAGATGAAAATTTGCACGAAATTTGCACCATTTTACGGCTCAGTTGTAAATCTTGGGGGATTAACTAGTGTTAATTC
>UMFP01026301.1_pt1 | contig 59876 bp, 44 predicted proteins | sample 1965031 | NCBI WGS metagenome assembly UMFP01 (sample SAMEA4836048, study PRJEB28245) | human gut metagenome | biome: gut microbiome; material: fecal sample | place: Denmark | collected 2008
AGGAGGAGGAGCCGCACTTCCGCTTGTCATACCGCTACCAAGTGCACGGCACGGCTTTCTTTCAGGGGAAAACGGTGGCAGAGCTTACCGATACAGGATTCAACAACGTGGATGAGGTGATAGCGAAGCTGGCAGGGCTATTGCCTGACGACATTCCCACACGTTCGATGATGATGTTCAGGATAGAGAACGTTGACAAGGGGCAGACGGTGGTGTACCAGCGGATGAAGGGGAAAGGATTTTAATCCTACACATTGTGGTTTATCTTTTTACGCCCACAAGAAACGCTACTTTTTTGTGGGCTTTCTTTTTTTGCCTTTTTGAACCTTCACGCGCACGCGCTACGCGCGCGATGGAGAAGAAGAAGTAGAAGGAAATATATATATACTTATATATTTCTTCTCTTTTCTTTGTTCCCCAAATTCCGAAGAAAAGGGCATTTCTTCGGAAGATATACGCATTTCTTCGGAAGAAATAGCAATAACTTCGGAAGAAAAGCCTATTTCTTCGGAAGAAATAAAGCGGTTTTCAGACCTGTTTTTTGCCTTAAAAACGGCCTTTTTCGCCCTGTTTTTGTGTATGTTCGGAAGAAAAAGACTTTTCTTCGGAAAGAATACGTATTTCTTCGGAAGAAATGGGCATAACTTCGGAAGAAATACCCTTTTATTACGAAGAAATAGCTATAAATGGGTAAAGAATAGCGGTTTTTACCCATGAAAAAGGCGATGCCCGGAATGTAAGGCACCGCCATTGGTTATGAGCACAAATGAAAAAGAAGTCGGTCTAAAGTAGAGGGAAATAGACGGAGCTAATCTTCGTCCGAACTTTCATCGGAAGAGAGTGCAAGAAGTTTGTCCTCGATGGTAAGATGGACTTCACTATCATCAATATTGATATTCCGAGGCATGATGATTTTGATAAACTCCATGGAAACTTTCACCCTGTCTCGTGGGTCAAGTTCCATGAAATCTTTCATCATTAACGTCATGGCTTCTCCTTTGGGAACAGTGTCATGTGCCCTAAGCCATTTCTCAATCATCTCTTTTGCCAATGCTGTTATTTTATTCGGAGTGCCTTTTTGCCTTCCTCCTGTTTTCTTTCCTCGCATTATACGTGTGTAAAAAGTTAAACCTTAGCTGCAAATATAAGGCTTTAACTTCGCCGCATAATGATAAGTTATAACAGACAGATATGGGATTAATTGGCAGCGCATTGGGAGCCGTCGGCAGCATCTTCGGCGGCATATCCGCATCGAAAGCGATGAAGAAGGCAAAGAAGAATGTACAGCAACAGATGCAGAAGAATCAGGACTGGTATGACCGTAGGTATAACGAAGATGCCACGCAGCGTGCTGATGCGCAACGCATCCTCACAATGACAGAGGAGAGTATCAAGAACCGCAACCGTCAGGCGGCAGGAACTCAGGCCGTCATGGGAGGTACTGACGAGAGCACGGCGGCGGCTAAAGCAGCCAACAGCCAAGCCCTTGCTGATGTCACGGCACAGATTGCGGTGAACGGGGAGCAGAGGAAAGACCAGATAGAACAGCAATACCTGCAACGTGACGCAGACTGGCAGAACCAGTTGCAGCAGCTTGAGATAGGTAAGGCACAGGCCATATCGGGAGCTGTGCAGGGCGTGACACAAGCGGCTTCACAAATGCCATTCTAACGAATAAAGGAGGACATTATGGCTACAGAAATACTTAACACCATATTGGGTGGAGAGAAGAAAACGACCGCTCCCCCTCCGATTGTACCGAAATATGCCGACAAGCTTATATCGGGCGATGAGAAGGGCGTTTCCCCATCACAGGCCATTCCCATTCCTAAGCAACCGACAGAACCGCCGAAGCCGCAAAGAATCGGCTACGAAGATATGTTCAAGAAACTCAATCCGTACCAGCCTCCTACCGAGCAGGACTTGGAGAAGGAACGGAAAAAACAGCGGCGGGAGCAAATATTTGCCGCCATTGGTGACGGCATATCGGCACTCTCCAACCTGTATTTTACCACGCAATATGCTCCGAACATGTATTCAGGGCGCAACACGGCTTCACAGCGGGTTAAAGACCGTTGGGACAAACTTACGGCTGACCGAAATGCCAACATGACGGCTTACATCAACGGACTGATGAGGGCGCGGCAGATGGATGATGAAAATGCCAATAATGAACGTGCGTGGGAACGCCAGCTTGGTCTTGACAAGGCAAAGGCTGAACGGGACAAAGTGGCGGACGCACGTGCGGAGGAGGAAGAGAAACGAAAAAAGGAGTTGCATCCGTATGCCGTACGGGAAGCCGAGGGCAAAGCTAAGACAGCCGAAATAGCAGCCGAATATGCCGGCGCTTATGAGAAATCGAAGATACAGAAGAACCAAGCATCCGCCATCGCTTCGCAGGAACGGGCCAACTATTACCGCAATGGAGGCGGTTCGGGTGCGAACAAGTATTACGGCAGATTCAGGGAGAAAGACTACAAGACGCAGGCAGATTATGAAAGGGACGTGCTGAATGCGGCCAAGGAATATGGCATCCTGCCCTATGAAGAAGTCGTGACAGAACGTAGTGGTCACAACGGCAACCCGACCAAGACGCGGCGGTATAACAAAGACCTTGCGCTCATCGCGGCGGAAGTGGAAAGACGCGACGCGGAAGAAAAGCTCAAGGAAAGCAGTCCATACGGTATCATCATGCCGGGAGTTGGCGAAAACACTACATTTCAGTACGCTGTACCTTGGAATAATGGCAATACCATGCCGGGAGTAAAATAATCTAAATCGAACAACTATGCCGACAGACAATAAAAGCACAATATGGTTGTATGAACAGCTAAGTAAACAAGGGTATCAAGTGGGCCGGGACGTGGACGAGTTTGACAATCTCATGCGTACAAACAAGGCCTCGCGTGAATGGGCATACACAACAGCAAAGGCCAAGGGATTGAACGTAGGGAAAGACCAAGCCGAATTTGACAGTCTTGTAGCCCCGCAAGCAGCCTCTAGCAAAAATGAAGGCATCACTGTGCCTTTGGCTCCTCAGGAAATCGGTGGATGGGAAATGAAAACTTCCACATGGAGAAAGGAGGATAAGAATCCGGCTGGAGGCAAGGAGGCGGAAGAGCCTGCCCGGATGCTGACGCCTGAAGAGATGAGCGACTTCCTGCAGGGGGAACGTGAGCGGATTGCCGCAGGCACGGAGGATGTCATCGAGCGGTCGAAGCGGATTGCCGACCGGAATACGCCACAGGGACGGCAGGCAGAACGGAATGCAGAATGGGCCGCACACGTAGCCGGGACGCCGACGAGGGTGCTGGGTGTGCCCAAGGCTGCCGTCAAGGATGAGAGCCCGACAGGTGATGCTCCTGTGCAGGAGCAAGAGCAGGTGAAGGCGAGCGGACAGTCGCCCGTGCCTCACGGCGTGGTGTATGAGGACGGGAAGCCCCGGACGGAATGGGTGCTGCCGGACGGCTCGCTGACGACCTCGCGAATGGATGCGGAGCATGCGGAGTATGCGGCGCGTCAGGCACGGGACGAGCAACGCCTGGCGGACCGGATGCGGGCTATGGGACTGGATCCGGACAAACCCGAGGACGTGCAGACGGAGTACCTGCTGAAGGAGAAGCGGCGCATCGAAACGGAGATGGGCAAGAGAGGCAAGGAACTGGATGTGGAGTCGGCGGGGTTCTCGTGGCGTGACATGCCGCGCGGAGGCGGCGCCCTGGTGCACACGTACAACTCGGCAACGGTCAACGGGCGTCTGGCGGACCCTGCGTACAAGGCACTGACGGCGCAGCTCCACCAAGTGAACGAGGGGCTTGCCGTCCTGGACGCGTCGAAGCGGAACAAGGCTGCCGACCGGTGGATCGACGACTCGTCGAACTGGGCTGCAAGGAAGGCCAAGCAGCTTGCCGCATTCGGCATCGGGAGTTGGCGCGGGCTGGCGCATGCCGTCGGGAAGGTCAGCACCTGGGACATGGGGATGACGGACATGGCGAACAATGCCATGCTGTATCAGACTGCCACCGATGCGGACAGGCAGGGGATTGACAACATCAGTCAGGAGGAGCGCGACCTGCTGAATCTGACGGCGAACACCAACGCCATCCAGGCGAAGTACGGGAAGGACCTGGGATACGGCTACGCTGCCGGGAACATCACGGGAGAGAGTCTGCCGTTCATGATGGAGTTCATACTGAACCCGGCATCGCGACTGGGGCAGACCGCGGTGAACCAGATGATGCGTGTGGCTGTCGAGCGTTACGGCAAGGCTGCGGTGAAGGCTGCGGCGAAGAAGTACCTGGCGGCGAAAATCGGCACGCGCGTGGTGGGCGACATTGCCGGTGCGGCGGTCATGGCAGGCACGACGGGACAGGGGCGTGTGACGGCTGACATGCTCAACCGGATGACGGGTGACGTGCAGTTCCGCGAGGACGGGAACGGACGGATCGTGTATGACGGGCGCGAGGGTGCGGAGGGCAGCATGGCGACCGCGCTGCTGAAGGCATTCGGCGCACAGACCATCGAGAACCACTCGGAGATGCTGGGAGCCTACTTCGCTCCTATCCTGGGCAAGGCCGCGAAGCTGGGACGGAAAGGGATGGAGAAGATCGGACTGGGCAAGGTGAACCGGCTGATCGACGACCTCGGCGCGACGAATGCCGCCCGGATGCTGGACGACTTCAAGAAGCGGACGAGATGGAACGGCACGGTGGAGGAGTATGCCGAGGAGGTTGCCGGCGGCATCGAGAATGCCCTGCTGGTGGGCGACAACACGCTTGACACGGAGGAGGGGCGCGGTGTGTTCAACCGGGAGGAGAACATCAAGACCTTCCTGGGCGTGGGGCTGATGGGCGGATTCCTTGCCGGAGCGAAGATGGTGTCCTACCGTGGTCCGAAGCGTCGGGCGCTCGACGAGATGGCAGAAGCCGGGAAGGCGATTGACAGTGCCCTGGAAGGGAACTATCCCCTGATGGAGCAATGGGGTAAGTGGCGGAACACGTTCCTCATCGGCACGGACGAGGAGAAGGAGTCTGCACTGCGTGAAGTGATGAACAACGAGGAACTGCCTTGGGCATTCCGCAAGGGCGTGCTGGGATTCGTCAAGGCGGCACAGAAGTACGAGGGGCTGTCGCGTGCACAGGAGAGCAAGGTGGAGAACGGCGAGCAGGAACCTGCCGCACGGATGTATGATGCGAGCTATGACACCGGCTATGAGACGACCGACCCCGAGGGGATGGAAGCTGTCAGGAGCCGGATGGAGGCTGAACGGAAGCGGCTGGCGGAGATTCTGGGACTGGACAATCCGTCGGAGGTGGACGGGCGCATCGGCGACCCGCTCGGGTTTGTCGAGGAGCAGCTGAAGCTGGGCGACGAGGAACGGGTGCAGGCAGCGGTGGACTATGCAAACGCCCGGTCTGCCTACGAGGGCATGGTGCAGCGCACGCGTGACGACATTGACGGGCGCATCGAGCAGAGCAACAGAATAGTAGACGAACGTACCAACCACGATACAGGCATGATACAAGGAATTATCATGAAGATACAGGATGAGAATCACAATGACCGACGTGGATATGTACTAAGTGGTAACCTCGTAATGCTTCCAGACGGCACGGGCATCGACCATGACAAGTCGGATGGTAGCATCATCGTACGCTACGCAGACACGGGAGCAATGGAAGTGGTGTCTCCCGAAGCGATATTGAGCATGGAACAGCCTGTAGACCCTAAGACGGAGAAGATGACGGCGGCGGAAGCCATACGGCAGCAGTACGGGCAACAGGAAGCCGACCGCATAGACGGAAGAGTGGCGCAGGCCTCCCCCAGCCTTTCAGCAGACAAGCAAACGAGCCGTTCCGAACAGCCGGAGTATGCCTTGAACTACGGGGTAACGCTCAGGAACGATGACGGAAGCCTGACTGAGGGCATCGTCGTCGATGCCAATTACGATGACGGTTATATGCTTGTACAAATAGACACCCCGCAGGGAGAGCGCGTTATTCCCTATTCGCGAGAAGAGCTTGACAACAAGGTGCAGGAAGTGAGGAACGAGGACGGCCATGCATTATGGAAAACCGGAGAAGCGTCTGGAAACTCCTCAACGCAGAATGGCAACATTGAGCTGCAGAATATTCCTGTATCGTCTGAAACCTTCCAAGCTGCTGGTACTAGTGGGGCATCGGCTCTTGAACGCATTCCAAAGGATGAACAGGGACAGCCCCTGTATGAACAAGCAGACCCGGAAACGGCGTGGGATGCCATCGTTGAGCAGACCGGAGGCGATGAGGAGATAGTCGGCGAGGTGGTTGCTGATTTGGTGGAAGAACAGGATAAGGCTTTGAAAGCTGCTGAAAAGGAATTAAAAAAAGTTCAAGAGGGTAAGCCGCAGCAGAAAAAAGGCGATGCTCCCCTGACAATGGATGAACGTATTGCCGCAAAGAAAGTGGCCAAAGAACAGCTGAGCCAAGCACGAGCCAATGTGGATGTTGCAAAGAAGCGGCTTGCTATTTGGCGGAATATTGCAAACACTCCGATCCGCAGGAAGCAGGCCGCACTTGCCGCACAGTCGAAAGCCGCCGAGGAAGCCGCGCAACTTCGCCGGGCAGAGGAAGAAAAACTCCGTGCCGAACGAGAGGAAGCCGAGCGTATACGCAGGGAAGCCTTAAACGGTGTGCCTGATTTCATTGAAGACACGCCGCAGGACGCACGCGCGAGAGGCTACCGTAGGGTGAATGGCAACAAGGTGGATCGTCAACAGGCGATACCGGCAAGGCAGGGCAACGAGGTGCAGGTGAAGTTTGACGACAGCAACATCCCGACCGGGCATGTAGCCTTGATTGACGCATCGCAGTTGCAGCCGAGCCATATCAATGGTCTGCGCAATCCGTTGCACTTCATTGACGAGGCGCAGCCTAAAGAACGCAACGACGAGGCCAGCGTGATGTCGGCACGGAAGATTGCCGCCAATATCCGGCCGGAAGAAATTACCTCGTCTGTTACGGCTTATACCGGTGCGCCCACTGTAAACAGCCGTGGAGAAGTGATACAGGGCAACAACCGCAGTGCTGCCTTGCGCGAGATGTGGGCAGCACACCTCGAACAGGCTACACGGTACAAGCAATACCTGACAGAACATGCCGCAGATTTCGGACTGACACCCGAAGATGTGGAAGCCATGCAGCAGCCTGTGCTGGTGAACGTGCTGGACGTGACGGACGATGAAGCCATCACGTTGGGGCAATTCGTGGCACAGGATACGGAGAGCGGCGGAACGGAGCGCATCAAGCCTAAGAATATCGTGCAGAAGATGGGAAATGACATGCGCAGCTTTGCGGGACAACTGCTTGCCTCTCCGGATGAAGAAATGTCGTTCGCCGAACTGGTGGACCGTAACGGATCCGGCGTACTGAAATGGATGCAGCAGAAAGGTTACATCACTCCGACACAGTATAAGAGTGCATTCGACAGCAAGGGAGGACTGACGGCAGAAACCAAGAACGACCTGAAGGGTGTGATGTACCAGAGTATTTTCCAAAATGGAAACACCCACTTGGAGGAGATGTTCAATGCTTTGCCGGTGAAGGCGCAAAAGGCCATACTCGCCACTGCGTATCGTGACTATGACAGTCCGAACGCAGAACGGATGAATGCGGAGATACAGGACTCAATAAACGCATATTACGCGCTGTCGCAAGATGTAGCATTTGCCGGAGCCAAGAACTACAAGGAAGCGCGTATGGCAGCGGAGGCATGGAAAAGACAGCTTGCCTTTGACGATGTGACGGGCGAAAGTTACCTGCCCTCGGAAAGGTTCAGTAACTTTGCGCTGTTGCTGGCCACGATGTACAAGGGGCAGTCGCAGATGTTCATCCAAAACACGTTGGGGAACATCTTCGACCTTGTGCAAGGCACGCAGGAGACGACCTTATTCGATGAGCCGGACAACACGCCGCGTACGTTGGTGGAAGCCATCAACAAGACATTGAGCAACCTGAGAGAAGAATTATTGTTAAACGGAAACTTTATATACAATGGACAACGGAGAAGCAATGTATTGGCTGTCGGTAGTGCAGCAGGCCAACAAGGGCGACAAGGAAGCGATGGAAGTGCTCCGGCTGGAGGACGAGTTGAGAACGGAGAACGGACAGCCGACAGTGCAGGAAGCATTGAAAACAATAGCCGACAAGGTGAAATAGCCCCAAGTCTATTTCAATATTTCACAGGTACTCTTTCCGAACTTATAGCACAAGCCAAACAATCAGCGCAAGGGCTTATAAAGAAAGTCATTGCGCCTATATCATCACGCCTAAAGAATGACTTGAACAGCCAAGGCTTGCAGATTGATGATGATTACAATCATGTAATCGACAATAATGCAATACGGCATACCCTTAAAAAACATTCAGGAAAGAACGAGGAAAAAAGAGGTCAAATACCTATTACCTATGCCGACTTTGAGAATATTGCAGATGTGGTGGAACATTATGACGGTGTTGAAGTTGTGCCGGGAAACACATCGGCTCAACGCATAATCTATCATAAAGCATATCAAGACGGCACTGTTATCTTTGTTGAGGAGCAGCGTGTAGGAAGAAAAGAATTAGCAGCGGTTACAATGTGGAAAAAGAAAAACCCCAATCTCACCGACGCTAATCGTACTGAAACGACGCTGATTTCGGATTTGACTGAGGTTTCTGACAGCAAAGGTACGAATAATTCTGTTAAAAGCAGTGAGTTAGGAGAAAAAATAGCCAAGGCAGAGGCGGAAGTTGATGTAAATCCGACCGAAGCGCAGAAAGAAGCCGGAAATTACAAGAAGGGTCATGTACAGGTCGGGGTGTTCGATATTACCATCGAGCAGCCTAAAGGCAGTGTGCGCAGTGGAGTGGATGCCAACGGTAACAAATGGGAAACGACCATGCAGAACACTTATGGCTACATCCGTGGCACAGAGGGCGTGGACGGCGACCATATTGACGTGTTCCTCTCCGATGACATTGACGGGTGGAACGGACGCAGGATGTTCGTGGTTGACCAGTACAACGAGGACGGCAGCTTTGACGAGCATAAGGTAATGCTTGGTTTCAATGACGAGGCCGACGCACAGGACGCTTATCTTTCCAACTATGAAAAGGGCTGGGAATATAAGCATAAACTCGTCATGTCCTCGGTCAACCTTCCTGACTTCGAGAAGTGGATAAACAGCAGCCACAGAAAGACAAAGCCGTTTGCGGAGTACAAAAGCGTGAATAAGGCGAATGTGACCAATGAGACGAATGCGCCGGAGGCTGGATTTGAGATTGCACCTACACAGTACACCACAAAGCGTGGCAAGGTGCTTGACATGTTCCTTGTGACCTTCGCAGAACCATTGACCAAAGAACAGCAACGGGCGGCAAAGGAACTTGCCAAGGCAGAAAAAGGATGGTATGACCGCGACAAGGGCGGCTTCATGATGCGCAGCGAGGAAAGCGCACGGAAACTGGCCGACACTATAACCGGCAATGAAGAAGTCGTGAGCAATGCGCAACCGTTGTCGATTGCCGACATACGCAAGTTAGAAGAGCCGGCAATGAGACAGGTTGATGTTGAGGGATTGATGCAGGCGATACGAGAGAACGGTGAAGCCAAGCTGAGCGAACACTATGTACCACAATCGGAACAGAAAGAGGATATTTCGACACGAGAAACACAGTCAAATCCTAAAAACAGCGGTCAGTTCGGTTTCGTGAGTGATGAACGCATGGAAGAAATAAAGAGGAGGTTGAAGATGAAACGCGGGCAGCTCAATATGGGTTTAGACCCAGAAACCATGCTACTTGGAATAGAATTGACCTTAGGGTACATAGACCGTGGCATCAAGAAGTTCGCAGATTATGCGAAGGTCATGATTGATGAAGTGGGTAATGAATACAGACCCTACCTTAAAATGTTCTATAATGGTGTAAGGGAATCTCCAGAGGCACAAGAATCCGGTCTTGCCGATGAAATGACCCCGTATGACGAGGTGCGCACGTTTGATGTGGCCAACTTCGACAAAGGACATTCTGACGCTTTGGCCACCGCTGAAATGGTGGTGCAGGAGCAGGAAGTGAACAGACAGGCCGACGAAGCCAAAGAGAAACTGATTGAACAACGTAACGAACAAAGGAGAAAAGAAGATGAACAAACAACAGCAGATACAGAAGCTATTGCAGGCCAAGCAAAGGCTGTTGCAAGCCAAGCGGAAAGCGACATCAAAGCTACAACAACTGAGCAGCAAGTAAACAAAGTAGTTGAGCGCATAGACCAGCAACTGGAAGAGGTTGACAAGCAGCTTGCGTTGCTCGGTTATTATGAGGCGGAGCCAGTGGAGAGCGACTTCAACGAGGCATACGGGTATATGCGCAATGCCGAGAAAAAAGCCGTCAGGGACGCTAACCGCCTCGCCAAGCGACTTGTGAATGATTTGGGCATTGACCCGGATACGATTATTGACAAGAAAGGCAAAAAACGCAAGAGTTATGCTGTGGCGAATATCGCTCCGGCAGGAGGCGATATTTCCATTTATCTACCTTTATCAAGTGAAGCCAATCTTTATCTGTCAATAGGTTTGGCACCCACATACGAGCGGAATGCCTCGACATCGTTAATGGATAGAGGCAAAGGCGGACGCTGGGAAGGTGACAATCTTGAAGTTGAAAGGATCATGTACCGTATTGAGCAGCCAGATGCGAATGGCAATGAACGATACGGAAACAACAACTTTGCAGATGCGGATGTTACCTATTCTGATTTACTAAAGGACATTCGAAGAATATCTAAAAAGTATATTACCGTAAATGAGGAGGTAAAAGAGGGAAACGACACCAAGCAAGAAGCCTTAACAAAGGCTGACAAAAAGCCGGGCAAACGTCAAAAGAAACAAGACGAACCGAAGATTGCAGACCTTTTCAGCGACCAGCAAGAGGGAATCTCATCTGAAAGTCAAGAAGCTGTAAATGTAAATACAGTAACCTATAATGCTGAAAATACGGAAATAAACCGTAAATTTGCTGATGCAGTAAAGACTGATATGCTTTCTGCTCTTGACAGCGGAACAAAGCCATACAGGAGCATACTTGATTTGCGCAAACGTGCGAGCGGTCTTGGCATGGAAGTTGACAATGACGGACGTACCGACATTCTCCTTCAGGAACTTGTAGAGGACGGACTGGTGAGAGCAGCCCGTGAGGTGGTGAAACGTCACGGAAGTGACAGCAGGGAAGCCTACGGCTTTATCTGCAAGCTGTATGAAATGCAGCCCACCATTGCCGCACGGAGCAGCAACCGCATCAAGATGCAGCAATACTCCACCCCACTCCCCATGGCATGGAATGCGGTCCGCTTCGCAATGACCGGGAAGAAAGACGGCAAGGTGCTGGAGCCGACAGCCGGAAACGGCATGCTGGTGTTTGCTATACCCGCCGGACAAGTACACGCCAACGAGCTTGATGGCACACGACTGGCCAACCTGCGTGAACAAGGCTTTGCACAGGTGACGCAGCAGGATGCCACAGAGCCGTTCGAGGGTGGGAAGCAATATGACGCGGTGGTAGCCAACCCACCGTTTGGCAAGCGTGAGGCTGTGGACTATGACGGAAAGCTGATAAGCGGTCTTGATCCGCAGATAACGCTCAATGCCCTCGCCAGCATGAAGGATGACGGGCGTGCGGCCATTATTATTGGCGGTAACATGGAGTACGCTTCCAACGGTGGATTGAAAAGCATGAAGCCTTTCTTCACCTATTTATACGACCACTACAACGTGAAGGGCGTGGTGGACATGGACGGTAGCCTGTATGCCAAGCAAGGTACTACCTACCCCACCCGAATGATACTGATAGACGGCCGGAGAAGCGAGGAAGAACGAGCGCAGAGTGCCGTATATCCACCTGTGCAAAGTAAGGCCATCCGCAAGGGAGACAGCTTTGAAGCACTTTATGACATCATTGAAGAAATAATCAACTCAAAGGAAAAGACAAATGGAACAGAAATTTTACGTAGCCAGCAAGGGCAACTCTTACCTGTCGCTGACCAACCATCCCGGAACGCTGACAGAGAGCGACATACTGAACAACCTCGAAAGGATGATGCAGGCAGACCTGGAGGAAGAACTTCCGTGGAAAGAACTCAGGAGCCGGGCGAGGTGGTTCTACGAGGAGAACATAGAACGGATATTGGAGATGGTGAAACCCGGCGAAGAACTGGAGGAAATACCGGAGGAGGAAGCCGAGGAGTATCAGAACCTGACGTTCAGCGAGTGGAAACAGTGGGAGTTTCCACGGAGCGAGTGGGATTAGAGCCGACAAGCACCGAACAGCCGAAGAGACGCACCCTTACCGAAGAAAAAAGTGCGTACAGACCACACAATAGTGCGTTTTCCCTGCAAAGCGTCGCTCCCGCCGCCATGGTGGAGGCAATGGACCGCACCCTCTCCCTAATTGAAAAGAAGTACGGGCACATAGACGAGTTCGTAAGAAAGGAACTCGGTTATGACACGACGGACGAGTTGCATCAGGCACTTGCCGCTGAGCAGGTTGACAGCGTGGCAATGGCCATCTATCAGATGAAGCAAGGGCAGGCACTTATCATTGGCGACCAGACCGGCGTAGGAAAAGGCCGTCAAATGGCCGCACTTATCCGCTGGGCAGTAAGACAGGGCGAGAAACCTATTTTCATTACCCAAAAAGCCGACCTGTTTTCCGATATTTACCGAGACTTGGTAGACATTGGAAGCGGCGACCTTGTGCCGTTCATATTCAATTCTCCGTCAGCCAAGGAGAACAAAGGCGAGATGGTGGATGCAAACGGCAAGGTCGTGTATAAAGGATTGTCTGATGCGAAGATGAAAAAAGTATTGGCTACAGGCAAGCTACCTGACGAATGCGACTATGCCGTCCTTACCTATTCTCAAGTGAATACAGGTGACGAGGTGAGCCAAAAGGAAATGGAGGAAGCCGCCAAGAAGAATAAGACCCGTTCCAAGAAAAGCAAGAGTGCAAAGGATGGGAAAGCCACACCCAAAGCTACCTTCCTGCGTGCCATTGCCGAGGACAACTACCTGTTCCTTGACGAGAGCCACACTGCAGCAGGTTCGAGCAATACGGGTGCATACTTGCAAAGTATTCTCCGCAGCGCAAAAGCGGCCACGTTTGCCAGTGCGACGTTCGCCAAGCGTCCTGACACCATGCCCCTGTATGCCATACGGACCGCCATGAGCCAAGCCAAGGTAGAACCCGACAAGCTGATAAGCATCATCGAGAAAGGCGGAGTGACCTTGCAGGAGATAATGAGCCGCGAACTGACCAATGCCGGGCAGATGGTACGCAGGGAACGCGACATGAGCGATGTCGTGACCGACTGGAAAACGATAAACGACCCTGAAACCGTCAGGCGAGCGAGAGAGAACTATGACCGCACGATTGCCGCATTCAATGCCATCATCAAATTCCAGGAGGATTATGTCAAGCCGATGGTTGACGCAATGGACAAAGAGCTTGCGGTCATGGCGGAGAGTGCAGGTATTAAGAGGGGTACGGATAAAATGGGCGTAGATAACGTTCCGTTTGCCAGCAAGACCTACAACTATACCAAGCAACTCATGCTTGCCCTTAAAGTGGATGCCATAGCCAATGAAGTAGATACTGAGATTAAGGCAGGCAGACACCCGGTCATCGCATTGGAAAGCACGATGGAAAGCAGTATCAAGGACTATTCCGCAGGTGAAGTCATTGTAGAGCCGACCTTCAGTGCCAGTCTTTTGAGAGGACTTGACACCGTGATGCAATATACCATCAAGGACGAGAACGGGAAAGAACAACACGCACGTTATTCGCCTAAGCAGTTAGGCGAAGCCGGGGAGAAAGCTTACTATGAATTGCAGGACTTCATCCGGGAGAGCACCAGCGACATTTTCATCAGTCCGCTTGATGCCATTATCGAGCGTCTGCATGAAATGGGCTATAAGATTGGTGAGCTGACAGGGCGCAATATGTACGTGGAGCGTGATGATAAGGACCGTGTTGTCGTGAAGCGCAGGACGGACAAGGACAAGAAGAGGATGCAGCGTGAGTTCAACAACGGTGAACTTGACGTGCTTATCCTAAATAAGTCCGCCTCGACCGGTATCAGCCTACACGCATCGGAGAAGTTCAGCGACCAGCGCCAACGAACAATGATTATCGCCCAGCCACTCAGCGACATCAACGACTATATGCAGATGATTGGTCGCATTGACCGCACAGGGCAGGTACACAGGGGATATTACATCAACCTCGGTTTACCAGTTCCTGCGGAGAATCGCTTCCTGATGATGTTGTCCACCAAGTTGAAATCGCTGAATGCCAATACGACCACCTCACAGGATAGCGAAAGCAACGAAGTGGAAGCTCCCGACCTGTTGAACAAATACGGTAGCCAAGTAGTCGTGGAATACCTGCGTGACAATCCCGACGTCTACGATAAGATGGGCAGGCCATTGAAAAAGAATGGTGAAAACGGCGGTACCGTTAGTATAGCCGAGCTTGACGAGTACAAGCCGCAAGAGGATGACGCACGCAAGATAACCGGCAATGTGGCATTGCTGACCACCCAAGAACAGGAAGAATTTTATGATGATGTGGTAAGGCGGTATAACGAACTCATCAAGTACCTGAACGATACGGGGAACAATGATTTGAAGATTACCGTCATGCCGCTCCGTGCCAAGACGTTGGAAAAGCGTGTGTCATCTGAAGGCATCGACCCGACTGGTGCCAATCCCTTTGCACAAAACTCATACGTTGAGCAGGTTGAAATGGACGTACTGCGCAAGCCGATGAAAGCAGCCGAGATACGCAAGACTATCGAACAGGTCAATAAAGGGAAACGTCCGGAGGATTACATACGCCAAGTCATTTCCACCATTGAAAAGGAAGACGAGGCAAGAATTTCCGCCGAGGAAATCCGTTATGAGCGGTCAAAGGTAAGGGCCCTGGAAGATATTGCCAAGCAGACCGAGAAAATAAACCGCCAGCAGAAACGTTCCGCAGAAGAGAAGCAAGCCGCCATTGCCGACTATGTGAAAGAAACCAATGAAAATGTGGAGGCAAAGCACAGTGACAATCTGGTGCGTCTCAACACGAACAGCGATATGTTGAAGCAGCGTCTGCATATGTTTGAGGTAGGAAAGTCATACCTTATGCCTGACAACCTTGAGACTATGGCGTTTGACTTCTCCACACCGGCCATATTCTGTGGCTACAAGGCAAAGGACAGCAAGATAACCGCCTCTACCACGCTTGCTGTATTCGCGACCCTTGACGGGCGCAGGCGGGTTGAAATCAAGCTGTCTGATATAGCCGCATTGCGTAGCATATACAAGGGCACCAATGACAATTGGGATGCCGCACGCTCCACCACGCTTGAGAACTGGGACAGCCAGATTCCGACCGGCACACGCAAGACCGGCTATATCATGACGGGGAATATCCTGCAAGCCATCGCCGACACACAAGACGAAAGAGGAGGTTTCCCCGGCCAGCTTATCAGTTACACAGACATTGACGGGAACGTGCATGACGGCATATTGATGCCCGACAAGTGGAACAGGTCCATGTTGAAAACCAGTGGTTCGCCCATCATCAGCCGATTAAAGCAGATAAAGGACTACCAGCCTGTTACCAGCCATGATGGTAAAGTGGAGATTACAGGCAGCAGTTGGGCGAGAATGTATTACCTGACCGTGCCCAAGACGAAAAAAGACGGTGCCGTTTATTACGAAAACAAGACTTTGCTTCGTGCCGTCCATGGCGGCAACTTCTATCCTTACCGGGGGAAGCTGCGTGCGGATATCACAGAAAAGAATATCGAAAGCGTGGTAAAGGAGTTGTCGAAACTTGGTGTAAAGGTGAAGGAAGATACCAAAGAGGACGATGCGCTGTATCGCAAAGCTGACGATGAATTGGCCGAGGTCAACGAAAGGTTCAACGAAGAGTTGGAGGAGCTGACGGAATCTAATGCAGATAAGGTAGTGTTGTCGTTGGGTAGGCCGTCCGCCATACTCCGTGCGGCAGGCGTAGAGGACAAGCCAATGAAGCTGTATGGCAATAAGGTCATCAAAAAGATAAAAAAGCACGGCTTCAAATTAGATGAGTTGCAGAATTTGCCGGAAGCTGTAGCCGACCCTATTGCCGTGTTTAAGAATTATGGTAAAGAAGGGAATCGTTCTATCCTCACGGAATTAAAAACTGAACAAGGAAATTTCCTAGTCACTCTTACCTTGGGAGAAGGACACGATGTGGACTTTAATGTAGTCACATCTGTATTTGGCAAAGGAGAAAGCAATATTATTGATTGGATAAAAAGAGGTTTTGCCACTTATATAAATAGAGAAAAAGCTCTCAATTATCTGCATCACTCCGCCCTCAAAGCGGTAACCTCAGATAACCAAGAGCTTATATCTGCTGCAAATATAGTGAGAAACTTCGAGAATCCAAGCGTTGAGGCCGAAATCAATCTCCGAAGCGGCGATGGCGCGTTTTCCGACGATGACTTGTCCATAGCGAATGACCCTGTGTCCAAGTTATTAGGCAAGTCCACGAGGAGAGCGCGGCAGCGCAAGGCATTTGCCGAGCGTGAACGGGAGCTCATGATGGAGCGTGTACGGGAATTGGCGGAAACGCTGCATCTTGACAATGTGGACATCGTAACTGATGCATCCACCTTGCAGGGTAACCGAGCAAAGGCCAAAGGCTTCTTCTTGCGCAGTACTGGGCGGATAACCATCGTGATACCGAACCAAACAAGCGTGTTCGATGCGGAACAGACGCTGTTGCATGAGGCTGTGGCTCACTATGGATTACGTGAACTGTTCGGCGAACACTTTGATACGTTCCTTGATAATGTTTACCAAAATGCTGAAGATGAGATAAAGAAGCGTATCGACCGAATAGAAAAACGTCTTTATCAGACAGATATAGAGGAACGCACAAAACGAAAAGGTGGTGGTGTGTTTGCACGTGCAGAGGCTGTGACCGAAGCTAATAATAAACGTAGGAACGGAGATTATCGTAAAACGGCTACCGAAGAATACCTTGCATCGCTGGCCGAGGACACGAACTTTGAAAATGTCAATGCAAGCTGGTGGAGCAAGATAAAGGAGCTATTCTTGCGTATGCTGCATAAGATTGGCTTTGAAAACTTCTCCGGCGTAACATTGTCGGACAACGAGCTACGCTATATCTTGTGGCGCAGTTATGAGAACCTTGCCGAGCCGGGCAGATACCGGAGCATCTTGGGTGAGGCAGCAGATGTGGCCAAGCAGAATGAGCTTAAAGTGGGCAATTATGCAGTTGCTAAGGAGAGGGTGCCTCATGTTGCGGACGGGATGGCTAAGGATGAGGATGTGACTGAGGTGCATAATAAAAGTGCCAAGGCTGAACGCCTCCGCAAACTGCGTGAAAGCACCCCCGTAACGATTATGGGAGAAGAATACAAAGGCAAGTATGAGCTGAACAGAGACAGTGCCAAGCAATGGATAAAGGATAATCTAAGAGGTACGTATGTCAATGAAGACACCGGTGACAAGATAGAATTGTCAAAGGTGGGGGCAAATAAAGTTACTTCACACGGTGAACGTGATGAGGCTCATTTAAAATCTATCGTAGCCATACCTCAGCTGATCGAGAAGTCCATCTTTATTGCGGAACAACCTAATGAAAAAGGCAATGACAAATATGATAGTTACAGATATTATGTCTGTGGTCTAAATATCGCAGGAGAAGATTATACCGCGAAAATTGTCATAGGTGTAAAAGGGGACAGCAAGTATTATGACCATAGGCTTACTCGAATAGAAAAAGGGACTTTGATAGATAACCTTAACGGAATGGCAAAATCCGTAGTTATGAATCAAAATCCCCTTATTTCCGGCATCAAAGATACGAAGCTCCTTTCAATTCTGCAAGCGGACGAGGACATTATGTTCCGTGACGGGGATGAGATATCTTATGAGGGTGTAAGGGCACGTGCCACGTATGAGAGCCGTGTGAGAAGCGGCATGTTCCAGATGCAGGAAGCCTTGCAGGACAGCATGCAGGGTCTGAAAGAAGGGATGCGCGCGGTGCTGGCAGCCGAGGGAGATGGCAAACGGATTGAGGAAGTAGAAGGATTTGAGAACGCGTATCTGGGTGAGAACCGCCTGTCATCGGTCAACCAGGCGGAGGCGGATGCATTTGCGCGTCTGCTCTTCAAGCCGCTGACAGATGTCGTGTCCCGGCTGGCGCACTCAGAGGAAGAGCGTGTGGAGCTGACAGACTATATGATGGCGAAGCATGGGCTGGAGCGCAATGCTTACATGCGGCATCGTGAGGCTGAGAAGGCGGCACTGGCTGATGTGGGAACGAGGCCCAAGGAGCCCCTGTCTGAAGATGAAGAGGGGTATGACGAGAAGAGGGAAGCCGTGAAGGGCTGGGAACAGCTACTGGAGAAACAGACCTTCCAGTATGAGAGCGAGGACAGACGCGACTATGCCGGTCTGACCGCCCTGACGGAGACAGGGGATGTCTGGGCGGCAGAGGAGCAGGCACGCAACATGGTGGATGAGTATGAGAGCCGGCATGACACTGCCGAGTTGTGGAGGCGCACGAAGGATGTAAACGAGGCTATCCTTTCGAAGCTATACGAGAGCGGTATGCTGGGACGTAAGACGTATGAATACATACGCTCGATGTATGAGTTCTACATCCCGCTGCGGGGCTTTGACGAGAAGACAAGCCGCGAGGCGTATGCCTATCTGACGGACAGGAACAGTGCCTTCAATGCCCCCATCAAGAAGGCCAAGGGACGCCGGAGCAAGGCTGATGACCCGCTGGCCTACCTGCAAAGCATGGCTGAGAGCGCGATCATGCAGGGCAACCGCAACGTGCTGGTGAAGCAGCGGTTCCTGAACTTCGTGCTGAATCATCCGAGCGACCTCGTGAGTGTGAGCGAGCTGTGGTTGAAGCTGGACGGCGTGACGGGTGAATGGCGACCGGTGCTGCCCGAGATAGACACGGATGACAGTGCCGAAACGGTGGCTGAGAAGACGGAGGCGTTTGAACGGCGCATGGAGCAGCTCGCCAAGGATTTCCCGGATGAGTACAAGCGTGGGAAGGATGCGGAGAATATCCCCTACCGGGTGGTTGACAGCCGGGACCTGCACGAGCACCAAGTGGTCGTGAAACGTGGGGGAAGGGATGTCGTGCTGACGGTGAACGGGAATCCGCGACTTGCCCAAGCCCTGAACGGACAGACGAACCCGGACAATGACGTCTCGGGTGGCATCGGACGTGTCATGCAGTGGGGCGAGGCGGTAAACCGGCAGCTGAGTGCATTCTACACGACCCGGAACCCGGACTTCGTGGTGTCGAACTTCCTGCGTGACGCGTTATACGCCAACAGCATGGTGTGGGTGAAGGAGGGACGGAACTATGCACTGTTGTTCCATAACAACTTCCGCAAGGTGAATCCGGTACAGATGAGGATTCTGTTCGGGAAGTATATGGAGGGGACTCTGGATGAGCAAAACCCGATGGAACGGATGTTCAAACAGTTCATGCTGAATGGTGGTGAAACTGGCTACACCCACCTGCGGGACATCGACGCGCGGAAGAGTGCCATCAGGCGTGAGCTGCGGAAGGCGAACGGGCAAATCCCGCTGCGCACGGTATGGGATGCGCTGGGAGAACAGTTTGACCTGATGAACCGGAGCGTGGAGAACTGTGCGCGTTTTGCTGCATTCATGACTTCACGCCAGATGGGACGGAGTGTCGACCGGGCAATTTATGATGCCAAGGAGATCAGCGTGAACTTCAACAAGAAAGGCAGCGGTGCGAAGTTCCTTGATGCGAACGGGCAGACTTACCTGGGCCAGGGTGCAGCCTTGGTTTCGGTATTCGGACGAAGCGGTTTCGTGTTTTGGAATGCCGCTATCCAAGGGTCGACGAACTTCGGGCGGCAGTTAAAGAGGCATCCGGTGAAGGCCCTTACGGCGATGGGAACCATGTTCCTGCTGGGTGCTGCCGTTGCCGCCCTGGGAGCGGGCGGTGGCGGTGATGACGATGACAAGAATGCCTACTTCAACCTGCCGGGTTATGTGCGCCGCTCGAACCTGATGTTCCGTGCAGGCGACCAGTGGATATGCATCCCTCTGCCGGTTGAATACCGTGCAGTGTACGGCATGGGCGAGCTGATGGTGAGCTCCCTGTCCGGACGCGATCGTCTGTCTGCCGGTGAGCTGGCGAAGGAGATGGCCAAGCAGATGACACAGGTCCTCCCGCTGGATGTGCTGGAAGGTGACGGTGGGCTGGGGGCATTTATGCCGAGCGCCGTCAAGCCTATGTATGAGGCTTACGTGAACCGGAGCTGGACTGGACTGCCTATCTACAAGGACACGCCCTACAACCGGACGATGCCGGAGTGGACGAAGGCTTACCGCAGTGCGAATACCTCACTGGTCGAGCTGTCGAAGGTGCTGAACGAGGCGAGTGGCGGTGATGCTTATACCTCGGGTGCCGTGGATGTCAATCCGGCTGTGGTGGAGCATCTGCTGAAGGGGTATTTCGGGGGATTTGCCTCGACGCTGGACAAGCTGGTGAAGACGGGTGAGACGGTTGTCGGTAGCCGCGAATATGACCCGCGGAGCATCCTTCTGCTGAACCGTGTGGTGAAGAACGGGGATGAACGGACGGAGTCCCGGGCCTTGAACGAGGCTTACTTCCGGCTGAGGGAGGAGCACGACAAGTTGAGGAAACGATTAAGGAATTATGAACGGGATACTGTGAACGGCGTGTTTGATTATGCGGAGAAGATTGACTTCCTCCATAATTCGCCTGAATACCGCAGGTATGAGATATTCGAAAGCTATCGGTCTGACATTGACGATCTGTATAACCTTCTTAAAGAAGCCGATGCCAACGGCGACAAAGAGGCGGTGAAAGACATCGAAGCCCAGTTGAACGAAGTCAAGAAGATGATGATAAAGGACATGGACGCGACTCGTAAATAGTTAAACAGTCTCATATGCTTGGAATGGTTATTTTTGCTGGCAAAGCATAAGTAACATTCCAAGCATCCTAAAATGAAACGATATGCAGCACACGAATAAGAATACAAAACTGTTCCCGATGAGCCGAATCACGCCGAAACGCGGCGATACGGGAATAGACACCGTGGCGTTCTCGCAGAAGAACTTCGGCGACCGCCGGGCATTTGACGTGCTCATGGAAGCGCAGCATTACTGGAACCAAATGGACGACTTCCGGCATAACAGGGAGCGTAACAAGCGATACACCTACGGCAAACAGTGGGATGACGTGATATGCGTGGACGGCAAGAGCATGACGGAGGAGGCATACATTGAAATGCAAGGCAACATCCCTTTGAAAAACAACCTCATCCGAAGGTTGGTTCGCAACGTGCTTGGCGTTTACCGCAGCCAAATGAAAGAACCTACCTGTACCGCCCGTGACCGTGACGAACAGAAGCTGGGTGAAACGATGAGTACTATCCTTCAATGCAACATGCAGCTGAACCGAATGAACGAGGTGAACGCCCGGACGATGGAAGAATTCCTGATTTCAGGCTTCATCGTTCACCGGAAAAGCTACGGTTGGCGGAATAACAAGGAGGATTGCTGGACAGACTATGTTCAGCCAAACAATTTTTTCATTGACAATAATATGCGAGACTTCCGAGGGTGGGATGTGACGTGTCTTGGCGAAGTGCATGACGTGAGTTTCGGACAGTTGTGCGAACAGTTCGCCCATACGCCACAAGACTACCGCAGGCTGAGAGACATCTACAAATGGGCCGCACGCAGGGAGTATATCGCCAGCTATGCCGAACGGTTCGGTTACAGCCGTTTGGAAAACTACGATTTTCTGCTGACTAATGAGCCGGGAAGATGCAGGGTGATAGAAGTATGGCGGAAAGAGCAGAAACCCCGTTACCGATGCCACGATTATCAAAACGGCGACATTTTCAAGATAGACATCGAGGACTACGCTACGGAAGTGGAGCAAGTGAACCGCGGGCGTATGCAAATGGCCAAAGCCGCAGGAATGCCTGAAGAAGAAGTCCCGCTGATCAAAGCCACGTGGTTTGTGGATGATTACTGGTACTTCTACTACCTTTCACCGTTCGGCGACATCCTGAAAGAAGGTGAAACGCCCTACGAGCATGGAAGCCACCCCTACGTGTTCAAGGCATATCCGTTCATTGACGGCGAGATACACTCGTTTGTGTCGGACGTGATAGACCAGCAGCGTTACACCAACCGATTGATTACGCTGTACGACTGGATTATGCGTGCATCCGCCAAAGGCGTATTGCTGATGCCAGAAGACTGCCTGCCAGACGGGGTGAGCATGGAGGACATAGCGGAAAGCTGGGCGGAGTTCAACGGTGTGATTGTATACAAACCCTCGTCAAGCAGACAAGTTCCACAACAGGTTGCCAACAACTCGACGAATATCGGAATCACGGAGCTGCTCAATCTGCAACTGAAATTCTTTGAGGACATCAGCGGCGTGAACGGAGCACTGCAAGGTAAACCCGGATTCTCAGGGCAAAGTGCATCCATGTATAACCAGCAGGTACAGAACTCGACAATGGCTTTGCTGGATATGCTGGAGTGTTACAGCCAATTCACGATAGACGGTGCTTATAAGGACGTGAAGAACATGCAGCAGTTCTACGATACGAAGCGTGTGTTCAACATTGCAGGCAAGAGCGGAGCACAGATTGAATACGACCCGAAGAAGATACGTGACGTGGAATTTGACTTGTCGATTAGCGAAAGCACTTCTACCCCAGCCTACCGACAGATTGCCAACGACATCCTGATGCAACTGTTCCAATCGCGGGCTATCAGCGTGGAACAACTTCTGGAATTCGGCGATTTTCCGTTTGCGGACGAACTATTGCAGAGCATCAAGGCACAGCGTGAGCAAATAGAGCGAGGCGGAACGCCCGACGGAATATCACCACAGTTGATGGCGCAGGTGCAGCACGGTGCAAATATGGATGCCGTGAACAGGCTGCACAATGCAATGACAGCAGCATAATTTAAAGGCGGACAGCACCTCTATTTGAATGATGCGTCCGCCTTTATTCAGCAAGTAAGATTAGCCGTAAAGGGGCTTCAATGTAACAGCGAAGCCCAAAGCGGCAGCAATCTTGGAAAAAGTCGTTATAGACGGAATGGTTATTCCACGCTCAACCCGGGAGATATATGCCTTATCTACCCCGACACGTTCGGCAAGTTCGGCTTGCGTCACCTTTGCTTCCTTTCTTGCGTCAAGAAGAAGTTGGGCGTTGAACTCGGCGATAGCCAATTCTTCGGCCTTTTTCCTTTTCTCCGTTCCTGGAGCACCGATACCCTCGTCAATCCAAGCATCCACATCGTAGATGTCTTTACTGATTTCTTTTAGCTTCATAATACTCCTTTTTAAGTTTCAATGCCTTTTCTATTTCTTTGCGAGGAGTTTTCTGCGTCTTTTTGTGGAATGAGTTGAACAATACGATTATGTCTTCACCATCATACATGAAAAATATCCTGAACTCATTTCCACAATGGCTTATCCTTAACTCCAGCACTCCTTGCTCTATATATTTGATATAGTGCGAAGGTATTTTCTCGTCCTGTTTCAGAAGAGCCAGCGCACGCCGTATTTTCTGTTGTTCAAGAATAGACAACTTTTCTACAAACTCTTGAAACAGTCCTTTGTATGCTATGATACGTTTCATGCTGCAAATATGGCAAAAGTTGTACAATTATACAATTTATTTAACTGCTTTTTGAATGTTTTGCCAATATCTTTACCTGTGTTTTATTGCCACTTGTAACCTGATAAGTGGCAAGAGGGTCATTTGTCAAAGTATGTATGCCCTCCAAGTTCTGTTTATCCTTTGCCGTGTACTTCATTTCTTTTTGCTTTTGGATTTCTTGATGCAAGCGTTATACCAATCAAGGTATTGGCGGCGTTTGATATTCTCTATTTCGGTAGATATTGCGCATGAGCCGTTACGGTAAGGCGTGAAATAGAAACATTCCCTCTCGAGGTCATAGACATACGCCTTGTGCGTGATATACCCTTTTTGTTTGAGTTTGCGGAAGTTGAACCTATCCATGACGATTAACTTGCAACCGTCTGCTGATGCCGGCATGACATAATAACGTTCGCCGGTTTGCTGATGTGCCTCGTCAGCTTTTCTCACTGCCTCCCGTAAGTGGAGGGATGCTTTTAACTTTTGAAAGATGTTCATAGTGTTAAAGTATTAAATATTTATATTGTTGCGGCTGAAATAGCCTTTTTCTTCTTTCTGACAAGATGCTGCTCCCGTTTGATGAATTTGGGCGGTTCCATTTCGTAGAAACAGATGTGCAGCCCGATGGCCCGTGTCATGAGAAGGTCATCATGCTTGCCAACTACCGCACCGAAAGCCCCGTTGGGCTTCTTCTCATAAACCAAATACTCATCGAGGCAACGGCGGTCACGCTCAATGTAAGCGTTCTCGCGGATGGCCTTCACGAGCGTAGAAATGACCATCGGCTTGGTGGCCACGTTGGTATGGAAGCCGTATTTGGTGGGTAGTCCTGCCATAATATCTTCTTCGGACTGCTTGCGAGCATAGAGGTTCGGGTAGACGTTCTTTATCTGATTGAGGATAAACTGCGACTGGTCGCCGTCCACGTCCCGTTCCTTGTCGTGAGTTTCGAGGGTGTTACTTTCAATGACCAGCAGGGAATTGTCGTAGAAGGCTGCAATCTGTGCCGCCTTCCATGCAAGCAAGTCGATATCACAGTGGCCGTACCATTGCGCCACGACCACCGGCTTGCCTCCGTCCGCCATAAACAGACGGTCGAAAACGACGATAACTGACCAGTCCGCCTTATTGGAGCGACCGCCCACATCGACCACCGTCAGGTAACGATTGAGTACCTTTTCCGATTCGTCCACCTCCGGCAACTCCCACACCCAAAGCATCCCTTGCCTGTCCTCTGAAAAGCGCAGGTTCTTCAGCGCATTCTTTCCCTCGTCGGCATCGGCATAAACATCGCCCACGTAGCGCGGCTTCTTGCAATAGCGGTCGAAGTCCTCGACCTTATATTTGTCGAACACCATCGTACCCGAATGTACGAACGCCTCTATATCATCAGACGGATATTCGGAAGCCATTGAAGCATGGTCGTTGTACTTGGCACGTTCGAGGATATACCAGTTGATGGCTTCTAGCGTAGCCCCTTTCTCCCACAATGCCCAAAGATAGCGTCCGCTTTCCTCACGTGCAGAAGAGACGTTGGCATTCTCTCGGTTGTCGTACAGACGGGCTGCAAAAGCTTTGATGTCGTCTAGCGGCTGTGAATATTTCTCAATGTCGAACCACGACACGAACATCGCCTCAAACTGCGAGTCACCTTTCTTTGCCGCATCGTATTCACGCTGGAAGAAATTGCCCGTTCCGTTTGCCGTGCTTTCGTAGACAATCATCGTGTAAGGTCGGTAGAGGACACCCGAACAGGCGGAGCGCACGATATCCTCCGGTTTTTTCCCCTCGGTGGCTTTCCACAAGCCCACCTCGGAAAGATGAACAAGACTGTAGTCGCCACCACGGCAACCATCAGGACGTTCCGCCGTGCCAATCTTTATTTTGCAATTACGTTGCGGAACCCGGTAGATGCTGCCCGACTTGCCCACACCCACCAGCTTCGGTTCATTCTCTTTGTAGGCTTCGCTCAGCTCATGAAGCATTTCGACCGGATATGCCTTGATCATGCGGTCGAACATGTCTTTTATTTCATCAGAGCCTGTTCCTTGGTGCGCAATGATGAGCGAGTTCAGACCCACCGTGTGGATAAGTTGCAGCCACGCCATGTAAATCTGTGAAGTGGTAGAGCCTCCCCACTGGCGAGCCTTAAGCAAGACTATGCGTATAGGCTTCCCTGCTTTTCGCAGCTTTTCAAGCCTTTCAACGAACCGCCGTTGCGGACGTGTCAGCCTGAAAAGCACATCGTCGCCGCCGTCCTTGTTCTTGATATAGACCAGCGTGGCCGCCCAGAAAGCGAAGTCGTAGCGGTAGCGCAGGCGGACAAACTGCTCGATGACCTTCAGGCGGTCTGCCTCGTTGTATTTGACTTCCATGCAATCTGTCAGGAACGCACGGATAGAGCCACACTCGACAAGCTGGCGAACAAGCGGCACTTTCATCATTTCGACCGGCACCCATTGCGTTTGAATGGGAAAATCGTCGATTACGATTTTCTTCCGCTCCCCTACCGAACCATATCCGGTAACGGGGTCGAACTTGGCGTAGATCTCCGCATTACGCCGTTCATTTTCTTTGATAATCTCCTGTATGGCCTTTTCCCGTACCGTCATCGCTTTATGTGTATTGGTTTGTTTAGCAAGGCGGCCATGAAGCCGCAGAGATAACAGTACAGATGCAGCCAGGAATTGGTGTTCGGCATGAGGAAGCCGATAGCGATGTAGAAGAGCATCCAGCATTGGAAATACACCCTACGCAGCACCTCGAAGGAGATCGAGCCGAACAAGACATAGACCACGCCCGAAAGTCCAACCGTAGGACTATCGAAAGGCAAGAATGAACCGAGCATATTTACCGGCACAGTAACGGCTATAAGATAAGCTGTGAGCATCCGTTTCCACGTAACATTGTAGAGAAACGCCAATGAAAGCAAGCACCAAGCGTTCAACGCTGCATGAAGCACACCTGAATGGAAGAAGGGATATAGCAAACGCCCAGCCAAAGGGGCATGCGCATAGATGCCAACCGAATGCCAGTCGGCAATGTGGAAGCACGACAAGACTGTCTCCCCCAATGCAATCACAACAGCCGTAATCTTTTCAACTTTTCCTTCACCCATTTCTTACGAGCCTTACAAATCATGATTTTCGCACTTCCCGGAGCGAGATAAAACTTAGGTGCAGGTTGCGCCACTACAATGCAGCAACATTCCTTGACAGTGAGTTCCGGTCTCCTTTTCTTCAAATCAAGCACTCTTTTCAGTATTTCCTCGAACATCTCACGTTTCAGCGGACGCATCCCCTTCAACGGAACACCTCTCAGCATGGCGTATATGACCTTGGTCGCCCGTATTTCGCTGACCCAAAAGCGCATGGATTCCATGTTGATAATAGCAGCATACACATCGGGCATACGGATATAAGCGCAGGACGAAATGTATTCGTCATACGCCCGCATAAGGTCTTGCATACGCTCTTCGGCGTATTCCATCATTGCTCCGTGGTGCTTCATAGAATCCGTTATCTATGTTTCAAAGTTAAGTGTTGGAGCGTAAAAAGTTATACCGTGTATCCGCTTCCGTTACTCTAAATTTGCATTGTTACAAATCAAGAATCAATTAAAAATCAAGAATATGCCTGATAAGACAACAGTTAAGAGCAACCGCGACCGATACGCGGAACGGGCGAAGGCGGCACATCCCGACCGTGAATACGCAGACGATGAAGCCTTGTGGGGGCAAGTTAATGAAGATTACGACGGTTACGACAAGGAACTGGCCGGGTACAAGGAACGGGAAAAAGCCTTCTCTGACCTGTTTACCAGTGACCCGAGAAGCGCGGCCTTCCTGACGAACTGGCGCAAAGGCGGCAATCCTGCCGTGGAACTGGTGCGTATGTTCGGTGATGACTTCTTAGAGGAACTAAAAGACCCTGCCAAGCAGGAAGAGCTTGCCAAGGCCAGCAAGGACTATGCGGAGCGACTTGCCAAAGAAAAGGAATTTGACGAGCAGTATCAAAAGAACATCTCCGAAACACTGAACACCCTTGAATCCATGCAACAGACAGATGGTGTGAGCGATGATGAGATTGACCGTGCCATGGAGTTCCTCGTAGGCATCGTAAAGGACGGCATTGTCGGGAAATTCTCTCCAGAAAGCATACAAATGGCCTTCCGTGCAATAAACCATGATGCGGATGTAGAAACCGCTGCACGGGAAGGCGAAGTGAAAGGTCGGAACACCCGAATCGAGGAACGGCTTCGCCGCAACCAGCGCGGAGACGGTACCGCCAACCTTGACGGAAAGAACGGAGGCGGCGGCAGGGCAAGGGACATGCCCGACCTGGGTGCATTGAACCGCTATGACGACGGCGGTCAGACCATTTGGGAGCGCGGAGGGGAACGACGAAGACCTGTCCGATGAGAATCAACTTAAAGAAAACAGTTCATAATCAATAACCAATTAAAATCACAGAGAAATGAAGATGTTAAAGAAAAGTACAAGTTTTCTGTATCACGTGATGCTGACGTTGCTGGCATTCGTGATTGGCGCATCGAGCGGCGTGACGATGGCCGCAGCCAGCAATCTGCCCGATGCCGGTAAGACCAACGCAGGTGCGGAAGGTGACGGAGGCAGTGACTCTACTGCCGGTATTGCCACTGAGACACAGGGACGTGTGGACGGCGACCCGAATTTCTACATGGCGGACGTAGACAAGCGCATTGTCAAAATCCGCCCTATGGCAAGCCCTATCGACCAAATCAGCCGCTACGCCAAATCTACCAGTTGCGACAGCTTCGAGGTGAAGTATTACAGCGTGGGTACGCGAGAAATCAAGTGTATGACCACCGATGCCGTTACCGCCATGTCAAGCGGTGCCAGCACGAAACTTCCGGTAAGTGATGCCAACATGTTTACGCTGGACGACACTATCCGCGTAGTCGGTGTCAAGGGCGTGACTAATCCCGACACAGGACAGGCATACGACGCAGAAGACCCCAACACGCCTGACCTTGTGCTGTGCGTGTGCGGCAAGGACGCGACAACGAACATGCCGACGGTGTATGCCGTGAACGGCGCAATGGATTCGTCGAGCAAGCAACCGATATGGGTTCCATCCATTCCACAGAACACGGTACTTGTGCGCATGGGTAAGGCGTGCGGCGAGCTTGACGTGCAGACGGGGCGCTTCAACAACATCCCGATGCCCGAGACGCAGTATTGCCAGAACTTCATGATTCAAATCGAGCAGTCCACATTTGACAAGATTGCCAAGAAGGAGGTGAACTGGAGCTTCTCCGACATCGAGGAGGACGGCATCTATGACATGCGCCTTGCGATGGAGAATACTTATCTTTTCGGAGTGAAGAACGCCATCAAGCACGTGACGAAAGACGGCATGATTACGTGGTTCACCGGCGGCTTGTGGTGGATGGCAGGCAAGGATATCGAAGTAGGCGAATGGGATGCCGACAAGCAACGTGCCATCATTTCGGATGACAACTTGGTTGACATCACGAAAGACCTGTTCGTAGGCACGGGCATCGGTAACAAGCGCAAGATTCTGTTCTGCGGCTCGGACATGCTCTCCGCCTTCTCGAAAATCAAGAGCGAGAAGTTCCGCCTGAAGGAGACGGTGGAAGTGTGGAACCTGAAGTTCAAAAGCTGGGATACCGACTTCGGCGAGGTGCTGACCATCCATCATGAACTGTTCGACATGAACGGCATGAGCGACTGCGCCTTTGCGATGGATCCCGAATACCTGTCGAAGAAAACTCATTTAAGCTGGGCTCGCAACGTGCTTGACTTGCAAAAAGCCGGTATCCGCCGCACGGATGCGGTAGTGATTCAGGAGGTAAGCTGTCTGTACCTGCGCTACGCAAAGGCACACGCCCGCATGAGACTGGCCAAAGCGCCCGCATGAGACTGGCCAAAGCGCCCACTACGTAGTGATTCCGGAGATACCGGTAGTTAAACAATATGTAATAATTCAGGGAGGGAAAACCTCCCTGAATAAACCTTTCAAAGAGGATAGTATATGATAAAGCAATATAAATCAAAGACCGCAATCAGCGTCAATGTCGTACTGCCAAGCAAGAAGAGCATACACATTGCATTTGCCGCCCAATCGGACGGTAGCAGCGTGTATGTGACCGACAATGCCAACATCCAATATGCGCTGGAGCACCATTACAAGTATGGCAAGCTGTTCAGACTCGTGGACGCAAGGGACGATAAAGAGGAACCCGAAAGCCATAATCCCGAGACAACGGATGAAAATCCGGAGAGCAAAATCCGGACAGTGGAAGTGAGCGACTTGGCGGCGGCAAAAGACTTCTTGGCCGATACGTTCGGCATCAGCCGTACTTCGCTGCGATCGGAGAAAGCCATCCTCTCAGCGGCACAGGAGCATGGCATTAAGTTTGACGGACTGTAAAATCATAGAAGATGGCCATATACCAACTTGATGAGATTGCCAAGGATGTACGCATCGCACTTGACCATAACATGACAAGCGACGTGCTGGCCGAGCTGAGGGACGTGGATACCCTTTCGCTGGATGAAATCATCCAATCGAAGATTACAGAAGCCGTGACCCGAGTGCACAGCGAAGCCCCTTCGTACCTGCTTGATGGAGGTTACAATTTCGGGGATGCCGTGTATTGGGGAGAGCTAGAAAGCGGCTGGGTGTTGCTGCCGGAGGATTTCATGCGACTGGTGGTGTTCCAAATGGACGATTGGGCACGAGCCGTGTACCATGCCATCAGTGAGGACGACCCAGAATATGAATTGCAGAGTAGCCGGTTCAAAGGCATACGGGGCACCTCCCAGAAACCGGTATGCGCCATCGGCATACGTCCGGAAGGGAGGGTGCTGGAATTTTATTCCTGCAAAAGCACGAAGGCAATGGTAAGCAAGGCCGTTTACCTACCTTATCCTAGAATTGATGACGCCGGAGGTATTGAAATCTGCCGCCGGTGTTACATGGCCGTGATTTACACTGCGGCTTCATTGGTATTGACAACATACGGCGACGTGGAGAAGATCAACGCGTTGGCCGAGCTAGCTAAATCTGCATTAATATGAGTTCGATAAGGACAACACAAGTGGATGGTGACGTGGCAGTTGGTCGCAACGTAAACATTGGAGGAAAATTCACCACACAGGGCAGCGGACATGTGAAAGGGGGCTTGAAAGTGGACGGCTGGTTGGAAGCAAAGAACGTGAAAGCAGCCAGCAAGGGCATGTTTCGTAGTGTGGAAGAGCTCGATGCCGCCTATCCCAACCCCAAAGAGGGATGGTGGGCCATTGTGGGCAAGTCGTTGCCAGGAACCATCTACGTAGGCCATGAAGGCGCATGGACGGACACCGGCGGAACGGGAGGCAACCCAGAGGTAGACTTGGATACCTATTACCAAGGGCTTCAAACTTCCATAGAGGAATGGGAGGCGACCGTGGAAGACACTCTGGATAACATGGAAGCCGGTATGGCTGAAAGGGAAAAAACGATGAACGAACAGTTGAAAACCATGTCGAAGAACATCGCCTCTCTGCAAGCCTCTCACGTGGTGCTGAGCGAATCAGCGTATACAGCCTTGGTAGAGAAAGACCCCGCGAAGCTGTACCTCGTTTATGAAGATGAGGAAGGAGGCGTGGGATGATACGCATCGGGGGACGCAAGATTGAAGCCGTTTATGCGGGGCATCGCGCGTTGTCGGCCATCTACCAAGGCACACGGCTGGTATGGCAGGCCGTGCGCTCCTGCTTCGGGGCGGGCTTATGGGTGAACGTAAAGCCTTGGCTGAACGAGGAAGGTTGGAGGAATAATTGACAATCGTTTCAATTGACAATGGACAATGGACAATCGTTTCAATTGACAATTGACAATGGACAATTGACAATCGTTTCAATGGACATCCTATTCAATTGACAATGGACAATGTGTAACGTGTTTTATTGAAAATCAATCAGGTTATGGCAAAACTATATGACGAGAAGATAACGAAGGCAACGGACTGGGGCGGCGACGAGTCGACCGGCGGGTTACCGGTGTCGGGAAGACGTGTGCAGGAATTTATCAAGGGGGAGCTGGGACGGCGTGCCGGGGTGTTCCATTACGACACGGCGAACAACCGGTACCTGGTGTTTGCCGACGGGGAGAGCCGGGACCGGTACCTGGAGAATCCGGACCTGAAGGACCTGCTGCTGGGTGCATTCGATGCGCCGTTCAATTACTCGGCGAGGATTGAACTGCACACCCCGATGTATAACGCGGTGCAGGCAGGCTCGAAGGGCAACCGGGTGGAGTTCAGCTTCGACACCCAGAACAAGCAGGGGCAGTCGATGGGTGAGAATGTGCTGTGCACGTACACCATCCGCCGGGGGACGTACAAGCAGACCGTGACGGAACAGTATGCTCCGGGGAAGGTGGTGAGCTTCCCCCTGGATGATTACCTGAACGAGGGGACGAACCATGTGACGGTAGCCATTCAGGGAGTGAACACCCTGGCTGCCACCAGCCTGACGCTGACCTATCGCGTAGTGAACCTTAGCATCTCCTGTGAGACGGATGTGGCACGGGTGTACGACCTGAGCGAGGGCGCACAGACACTGGAGGCCGTGGTGAACGTGAGCGGTTACGGAACCAAGGTGGTGGAGTACTATCTGGACGGTGAGCTGCTGCCGTCGTCGAAGGAAGACGATGAGGTGGTGGAACTGTCGTCGCGCCGGACGCGCTACATCCCCCTGACGGACCTGCAACAGGGAACCCACAGCCTGCAGGTGCGGGCACGGACGAACGTGGAGGGTGAGGACTTCTTCAGCGACACGCTCTATCGGGAGTTCATGGTCTATACCGGCGCGGGGAGCGATACGCTCTTTGCCATCGAGACAACAATTCCCGCGAAGGAGGGCATCGCCCGGGAGCGCAGGCTGTACGGCCTGGCACAGTACGTGCCCTACCGGCTGCGTTTCGCCAGTTATACTCCCACCCCGGCACAATCGGTGACGATGACGGTAGCCCTGGACGGGACGGTGTGCTCGACGCTGGTGTCTGCCAACGGGATAGCCAACGAGGCGGTCGTCCTGCCCAAGGCCGACGGGGCGCACACGCTGCGCCTGAGCGACGGGACCGTCACGCACGAGGTTCTCTGCGACGTGCAGTCCACGAGCATGAATATCGGGGAAATCAGCAACGGACTGCGCCTGAGCTTCGACGCGACGGGACGGACAAACCACGACGAGCATCCGGAGGTGTATGAGACGGGCGGGCAGCCTGCCACCCTGGAGGGATTTGAATGGAACGAGCGCTCTGGCTGGGACGGCAACGCGTTGCTGCTCGCCGAGGGGAACTCGCTGAGCTTTGCGGAGCGTCCGCTGGGCGGCGACGTGACGGTGAAGGGGCTGACGCTGGAGATGGAGTTCGCATCGACCGGGGTGCGCGATGACGGGGCGGTGCTGCTCGACCTGACCGACAATGCCGGCACCGGACTGCTGGTGACAGCCTCCCGCGTCAGCCTGACCTCGAAAGCGGGCGTCCGGGTGGAGACCCCCTACAAGGACGGGGAGAACAACCGCATAGCCGTGGTGGTGCACCGCCGCACGGGGGAGTCGCTGCAGGGACTGGTGATGATTTACGTGAACGGCGTGCCGGAGCGTGCCGCCGCCTACCTGCCGGGAGACAGCTTCCGGTGTGAAAAGGCGCTGCGCATCGCAGGGACGGCAGCTGCGGGCATGCGTTTGCGGAGCATCCGCCTGTATGACGCTCCCCTCTCCTCGGACCAGCTGCTGAACAACTACATCCTCTACCGGGAGAGCGTGGAGGAGATGACCGCGGTGTATGAGCGGAACGACATCTACGAGGAGGGGACTACGGACTTCTCGCCCGAACGGATGGCGGGACGGCTGCCGGTGATGGTCATCACGGGTGATATCCCGCTGCTGGAGAACACGACCGACAAGAACCTGCAGACGGTGGTGGACATCGAATACCGCAACCTGCAGGACCCGTCGCGCTCGTTCACACTGAAGCGTGCCGCCCTGCGCCCGCAGGGTACGTCGTCGATGGGATACCCGAAAAAGAACTTCCGCTTCTACACCCGGCGGAGGGACGACACGGTGCTGCTGGATGCTGACGGGAAGGTGGTGAAGGACCGCCTGTATGCCTTCAAGCGGGGAGCACAACCGGTGGACTGCTGGTGCCTGAAAGCGGACTATGCGGAGTCGTCGGGGACGCACAACACGGGTGTGGCGCGACTGTGGAACAAGGTGATGTATGATGCCGTCGTCGACGGGGAGTACCGGCTGCGCACGCAGGCCCAGCAGGCGGCGGTGAAGGCGGGCTATGAGTATGACGTGCGGACGACGGTGGACGGATTCCCCATCGCGCTGTTCTACAGGATGAGCGAGAACGACCCGCTCATATTCATCGGAAAATACAACTTCAACAACGACAAGTCGACCGAATCGGTGTTCGGATTCGAGGGCATACCGGGCTTTGACAACAGCCGGATGCAGTGCTGGGAGGTGCTGAACAACGGCAACCGGCTCGCGCTGTTCCAGGACGTGGAGGACTGGGATACGGGTTGGGACAAGGCGTTCGAGGGACGCTATCCTGACGGGAACAAGGATACTGCCGACCTGAAGGCATTCGCCGAGTGGATGGTGGGCTGCAAGGATGACGCAGAACGCTTCCGCACGGAGAAATGGGAGCACCTGGACGTGTGGAAGGTGGCTGCCTACTATGTCTACCTGATGCGCTTCGGCGCAGTGGACCAGACGGTGAAGAACGCGATGTTCACGACCGAGGATGGCGTGCACTGGTTCTTCATCAACTACGACAACGACACGGTGAACGGCCTGACGAACGACGGGCGTCTGATTGTTCCTCCCACCGCGACGCGAGAGACGTTGGGTGCGGACGGGCAGCCGTACTATGCCGGTGGAGAGTCGGTGCTGTGGAATCGCCTGGAGGAGGATGCCGAGTTCATGGAGGTGGTGCGCAAGGTGGACAACGCGCTATACACGGCGGGGCTGCGCTATGACAAGGTGATCGAGATGTTCGACGTCCTGCAGGCAGGACGTTGGGTGGAACGGGTGTACAGCCGGGACGCGCAGTACAAGTACATCGGTCCGTATGTGAACGAGGGTATCGACAACCTGTTCATGCTGCAGGGCACGCGGTCGCAGCACCGCCGGTACTGGATTGCCCGGCGCTTTGCCCACTTCGACGCGAAATACATCTCGGGTGGCTATAAGGCGAATTCTCTGGAGATAAAGTGCATCAACAACACGCCTGCCGGACAGGAGTTCTCCATCACTGCCGGGGCGGAGATGGAGTATGGCTATGGCATCAACAACGTGCCGCGCGAGGGGAATATCGCCCTGCGCGAGAACGAGACGCACCGGTTCACCACGACGGAGACGCTGAACCTGGGGGACCCGATCCGTATCTATGCGGCGCCCTACCTGAAGGGGCTGGACCTCTCCGCCATGGCAGACCGCATCTCCATCCTCTCGCTGGACAAGGTGAGCGAGGAAACACTGGGCACCCGGCTGGAACGGCTCGTGGTGGGGCATCCGGAAAAGACGAACACGGTCCTGACCGCGCTGTCGGGACTGGGTAAGGCTACCAACCTGGAGGAGTTGGACGTCCGCGGACTACAGGCTCTGCACACCCTGGACCTGTCGAAGCACCGGCGTCTGAGGAAGCTGTATGCGGCGGGCAGCGGACTGAGCAGCCTGACACTTCCGGAAGGCGGCTCGCTGGAGGTGCTGTCGCTGCCGGCGGGTGTCACCCGGCTGGAGCTGACGAGGCAGCCCATGCTGGCAACGCTGGAGGTGGAGATGAGCGGCGTGTCGTACATCGACGTGAAGGGCTGTCCCGGGCTGACAGGTGACTTCGCACGCTGGCGCGACTGGCGCAAGAACAAGGCAACGGAGGATGCCTCATGCAGTCTGACGCTGCACGGGGTGAACTGGCACGACGTGGATGCCCAGGAACTGATAGATTTCCTGTCGCTGAAACGGACGGCTACCACGTTTGACGTGCGCGGACGTGCCGCCCTGCGGGCCATCACGCAGGAGCAGGTGTCGCAGCTGTCCGCCCTGCTTGGCAACGACTGCTTCGAGCCGGGCGCGGTGTTTTCCCTCTCCGCCCCGGAGAGCCTCTTCATCGTTGGCCGCACGGAACTTAAAGCCGGAGAGTCTGAACAATACCGTGTCGTGGCGTTCGGCATGAAAGGGAAGATGGAGGGGGAAGTGGAGTTTAAGGTGATGTATTCTTATTCCTTTTTAGACATCACGAGAGATGGACTTGCTACAGCCAGAAAATTTATTGGTGGAAGATCTAGTACAAATATCCAAGTTCTATTCAAGCCTGTCGGAGAACTGAGCATCACAAAAGTGTTTACGGTATACACAACCGGATTTAAAGGTCTAGAAACGGCAGAAATTGACGGAAGAGCTCTATTGAAGAGTGGAAAAGAAAATGTCTTTACCGCTAATCTGTCCCCAACTGACTATGAAACACAGCTGACCCCCAAGTGGACATTGTCCGGCGAGGGGGCAGACACACGGTTGCAAATAGTAGACCCAACACCAACCAGTTGCAAGGTCAAGGTGCTGGATGCAACACCGGGAGAGTACTCACTCAAGCTGGAACTATCACAGGATATGGGCGGAAAAACCATTGTCAGTGATACCTTTAGTGTTACAGTTCTCGGAGAAGATATCGTGATGACCTCCGTCTCCAATCCAAGGTTTATGTACGGCGTATATAAAGCCGGATTCTCAGCCTCCAGAGACAAGCTCACACAAGAGGAGGCGGATAAAATAATAGAGTTTCCTGAAGGATTTTGCAAAAACAGCTCATCTTCAAAACCTATAGAATCTATAGAGCCATTGCAATATTTTCACAATTTGAGAAGAATCGGGAAGAACGCATTCTCGGGATTCGGTGGAGAAGGCAGACTCATTATTCCTGACAGTGTGGAAGAGATTCTCGATGAGGCCTTTAGATTAACACGAGATATAAGCGGAGAAGTGATACTACCCAAAGGATTACGCATTCTCGGAGATAGTGCCTTTTGGGGTAGCGCCATTGAAAGTATTACCATACCGGAGGGGATCACTGAGATCAAGGACCGACTTTTTTATGGCTGCTCAAATCTGACTCGAGTAGTATTACCTACAGGAGTAACTACTATTGGCTATGAAGCTTTTAGGCATAGCGGAATTGAATCAATAGAAGTTCCTTCATCTGTCACAGAAATTAAAGATTATGCTTTTTCCGGCAGTAAACTCAAGAAGATAACCCTCCCTCTGACGGCTATAAAGCTAGGGCAATACTGTTTCTCTAATTCTAAGCTTGAGTCCTTCCATCTAACTGCGAATATAGAGGCTTCTAAACAAATATTCGAAGACTGCAAATCCTTGAAAGAATTGATTATAGGAAATGGGGTAAAGAAGATTCCGTACCTGATGTGCTACGAACTAACCTCATTGACCAGCGTGATTTTCCCGGAAGGATTAACAGAAATAGGTAGTAGCGCTTTCAAAGGATGCACAAGACTGACCAACGTGACCTTCCCGGAAGGACTGAAAAAAATAGGCGAACATGCTTTCAAAGACTGTAAAAGAATAACCAGTGTTACCTTTCCGGAATCAATAAACCGTATTGATGGGGGCGCGTTTATGAATACAGGGGTTACAGAAGTAACATGGAAAAGCCTGCCACCCCAACAAGGCGTCGGATTGAAGATATTTGATGGGTGTACTATTGATATAGATAACTATCACTATCCAGAAATTACTGACCGTATCCCGGACTATTTCTTCTCTAATGTACGGATGAAGAATGGGACGTTCCCTATACCGGAAACCGTAACGCAGATAAGAAGAGCATTCAATTACTCTATCGGGATAACACATCTGTCCATTCCGCCAGCAGCTATCAGACCTTATGAACTTCCTTATTATACAGGTACAGACATCGAAGAGTTCTCTGTCCAGACTGGTATTAAATCATTAGGAGGAGAATTCGCTGATTGTAAGAAGCTACGTAAAGTGACTCTACCGGAAGACATCACTTCGTTAAAAGATACATTTGCCGGCTGCTCTGCATTGGAAAGTATCACTATTCCGGAATCGGTCACCTACTTAAATAACGCTTTCAAGGGGTGCGTCAACTTAAAAACTATTATATGCAAACCCCAAACTGCCCCCCGACTTAGTCGTACCTCATATGATCAGACTGTGGGTGGATACTATGTAGATCGGTATGGCGCTTGCTTTGGAGTCAATGACACAAGCTATACAGGGCGGAATACTTACAGCACTGGGGAAAACCGATTAATTGTCCCAGTTGGAGCTAGTTGTTATACTTGGGGAGACTGGGGCGACATCCTGTTGAACAAGGAAAAATGTGGCTTCACTCTACAACAAACATTATGAGTATGTATACGAAAAAGAATCATCTTTATGCAGAGGTCGGGAAATACCTGAAGGGACCCGGCTTCATCGGGTTTGACGTGGAGGGGGATGCTTCCGCCTTCACTGAACACGACATCGACCTGACGGACCTGACGGTGCGTGAGGGGCTGCTGGTATGCTCCGGGGGAGACATCGTGATGGCATACCATCCGGAGTATGGATATGACGAGTACAAGCGATACTTCATCCGAATGCGCTACTCGAACGATGACCAGATAGCCATCATGCTCAACCGTGAGAACGGTGGCGAGGACCTGGAGGAATATGAACGGATGCAGGCGTGGCGCGAGTGGTCAGCCGGCATGGCAAAGAGGGTGCTGGCACTGTCAGTGGAGGGAATAGGAGGATAAATAGGATTGACAGAGGTACGTTCCGTGGATTATACATGCGACGTCGTAGTTATCAATTATCAATTAAAAAAATATGGAACATTTAAACGAATGGGTAAGCATCGTGGGCGGGATGGTATCGAGTATCATTCTACCGCTGCTGGGCGCGCTGCTCTACCACGACCAAAAGCGGCGCAAGGAAGAGGCTACAGCCCGCGCCGCCGAAGCGGACAATATCACCAGCTACGCTGCCGAGTGGCGTAAGAACTATGAGGAGGAAAAAGCTACCAACAAGGAGCTGAACGCGAAAATCGACCAGCTCTATGCCGAGAAGAATGACGACCGTGGCAGCATCCGCGAACTGATGTCTCGCAACCAACAGCTGGAGCTGGAGAACCAAGCCCTGAAATTCAAGAAGTGCGAGGTACGCGGCTGCAAGGACAGGAGACCGCCGAGCGATTACTGATTTTTTAGTTAACGAGGGGATGAGGAATTAGTTGGCAAGGAGACCCTTGTTAACTGGTCCACTGAACTTGTCTCCTCCCCCCCCCCCCATAAAAAATTCTAAAGACCTATGATAGTATTGATAGACAACGGCCACGGGGCGAACACCCCGGGCAAGCGGTCGCCCGACGGGCAGCTGAGGGAGTATGCCTATGCCCGCGAGATTGCAGAGCGGCTGGAGACGGAACTGCGCAAGCGCGGCATCGAGTCCGAGCGCATTGTGAGGGAAGAGCTGGACGTGCCTCTCTCAGAGCGCGTTCGCCGCGTGAACGAATATAAGGCATCAGAGGCAATCCTCGTCTCCATCCACGTGAACGCGGCTGGCATGGGCGACGAATGGAAGCAGGCTCGAGGCTGGGAGTGCTGGACTTCTCCGGGGCTGACGAAGGCGGACAAGCTTGCCACGTGTCTCTACGACGCAGCCCGCTCTTTGGGCTTCAAGACGCGTGAGGACACTACTGACGGAGACCCCGATAAAGAGGGACACCTTTATATATTGAAACACACACGCTGCCCGGCTGTGCTGACAGAGAATCTCTTCCAAGATAACCGCGAGGACGTAGACCTGCTGCTGTCGGCGGCTGGAAAGGCTTCCATCGTGGATCTGCATGTGAAGGGGATATGCTCTTATTTACAATTGACTTAAATCCCAATCGGTCATTAGACCGCTTTAAGTCTAATGATTTGGGTTAAAACGAATGAAACGTTATGAAAACATTGCCTTGGATAATTTGCGCCACGTTGCTGGGTGCACTCGTCTGGCAACGGTTCGGGAGCATGCCGGAGCGACACGAGACGGTGTGGGACACCATCCCCGTTTACGATACGATAACTCACCGTGTGACAATTCCCCGCGACAGCGTGGTGTTGCGCTATGAAACGGTGCGCCTTCCAATAGTGGACACGGTGAGGGTGTGCGACAGCGTGTTTGTGTCGGTGCCCATCACGCAGAAGCATTACCGGGGAGACGACTACGAGGCTTGGGTGTCGGGCTTCTGTACCCGGCTGGATAGCATCCGTCTGTTTCCGAAGAGATACTACCTGAAGCCCAAGGAGACGAAACCGAAGCGGTGGGTGCTCAGCACCGGGGTGTCGGTGGGATGGAACCCTTCTACAAAGCAATTTGAACCGGTTGTCGGTTTGAGCGTGGGGTGGAAGATTTGGGAGTGGTGAGGAAGGTATATCGAAACGAACTGTCCGGCCCACGCTTGTAAGAAGATAAACTATAGGGAGCAAAAATCTCCTATACATTTGTACAAAAACCTGAGAATATGGAACTATACACATTGCGCGTGAACAAAGACATGGTGTATGAGGAAGTAGCACAGACCACTTCGTACACCGGTGCCAAAATGGATGACGTAACGGCTTACGAGCGCATCTTCACCACAGATGAAGACAAGGCGATGCTGGAACGTTTTTGGAACGAGAGCAAGAATGCCATTGCTGGAAGCCTGAAAAAGTTTCTTGAAAGTGAAACGGAAATGGACGGCACCTATATGCTGACCTTGGAATTATCGGCATCGTTTGACGATAGCCTGTTGGAAAGCATGGAGCGCAGCCTGTTCAGCTTCTTTGTGATGAACATCACCGCTAAATGGTACACGTTTACTAATAAAAATGAGGCAACCGACTATGCGACAGGAGCGGCCACGAACTTAGAGGACATCATGCGCAAGGCTTTTTTTAAGAAAAAGCCACGGAGACCCACATATAACTAAGTTAAGAGTGAAGAATTCAAATTTACGACTATGGCTGAGAACAAAAAGACACTGACAGTCACCCAAGAGGTGAAAGAACTGATGTATGACATCATGAACAAAGCCTACCTGACCGGTCAGGCACGAGAAGCCGGAGGCATGACCTATGAGGCCAGCTCAAACATGCAAGCCTCGGAGGACAACGAAAACAGCTACCAGTTGAGGCGAAGCCTCTCCAACGCATTCAGCAGCCTGAAAAGCCTGCTCGGTGAATACTTGGACGAGGACAAGACATCCTCAAACGACCGTATTCCCACGGAGATTGACAATGACGGGCAACTGGTATTAGCGTTCAAACTGCCCTCAAACTATAACAATGCCTCCGCTGACAGTCTGGGAAACGGCATCCATGCCTACTTGGTGGATATGGCCCTGTATGAATGGTTCACCATCACGAACAAGAATGACGCAGCTGATTATCTAACCCACTCGACGGCCAGCCTTGAAACCGTGAAACGAGCTTTGTACAAGCGAAGCCGACCTGAACGCCCGACATACGCTTAAATGAAGAATGATGAATTAAGAATGGTAGATTATGGCGTACTGTTGCGGGAAAGAATCAAAACATAAGGAAGTAGTCCTGACTTTCAAGCGTGCAGAGCTAATCTATGATGCGAGCAATTACTCGTATGTAGAAGGGGACATCATTCCGGAGGGCAACGAGTGCAGGCGGCACCAGGTGTTTGACATCGCACAGGATGGGAATGTGAACCGGGTGACGCGGGTGCTGAATACCGTCCATGCGGAATGTGTGGAGATGCTCTACCCCTACACCAAGGAAGAGATTCCGGACGGGCAGGAAGCGTTGGACGATGTGCTGAAGGAGCCTGAAGCCTACGAAATCAGGCTGACGCTGCCTGCAACCTTTTCGCTGACCACCTTGCGGTTGCTGGAGCAGCTAATACATGAATACCTGGTGTGCAGGGTGCTTGCCGACTGGATGAGCATCACCAACCCGGAGAGCGAAGCAAACTGGCAACGTAAGTTTACCACCTTGCGTAACAAGATAAAGTCATCGCTGGTTTCGAGGACAGGCAAGGTAAGGCGGAAACTGAAACCGTTTTGAAAGCAAGAGCCGAGGTGCATCACGCATCCCGGCTCTTTTCCATCATACAATCTTAAACCTTAAAACTAACTAACAACCAATATCTTATCTTGGCTTATTGGTAAGGCGCGGCGTGAACTGAACCGTGCAGCCGTCGATGCACTCCGCCTTGTCAAGCTGGCAGATGAGCGCAAGGCGGAAGTATTTGTACGGCGAACCACGGAAGCCACGCAGATACTTGTCCGTGCTGCTCCAGACGATGTGCCAGTTGAACAGGTCGCGCGAGCCGTAGAGGATTTGCGCCACGTGCCCAGCCTGAAAATATCCGCGCTGGATGACGGTATCTATTGTTTTCAACACATCAGGATAACCGAGTTTGAAAGGGCGCGTAACGACAAGAGCCGTTATGCCGGTAGCGTCAGATAGCGAGAAATTGGCCAGCGCATTATCGTTCAGCATTGCCAATGCGTCAGGGTATGAATTGACGTTATCGGCAATGTTGCTGTGTGTCATGCCCCACAACTTTGATTTCAATGAATAGACATAAGCATAAGTGACGGACGGATTGTATACAAATATACGTTGCCCTGTATAGTCGTAAATCATGCGACACCCGGCAAGGAACTCACGGAACGGGAGTAGTGAAACATTTTCGAGCGTTATGCGCTCCTGTTCTTTGGCAAAATGATTGAACACACCGACGAGCTTATCAGCGGCGGACAAATCGGACAAAGAGAAAAGGTCACGGCTGTTGATGCTATCGGACAGGCAGACGGTTTCCGAACCGCTGATGAGCATTATGCCCCGGTCGGTGGCAAAAAGAACGGCACTATCAATCTGCGTGATGCTATCGGGATTGATGCAGACATCGCGCGTGATGGGCTGTTTGGCAGAGTATGTGCCTGTGGAGGAGACCTCCAATGCCCAAACACCGTCCGTGGAGAAGGCATATAGGGGGAATTGGCCAAACTGACCCTGAGAAAGAGCCTTTGCCGCCGTACTGATGCCGAGGATTGGACCGGTGCCTACGGTATTAATGCCAAGCGTCGGGAAATAGAAAGGAGTATTGACTTCAGATGTATAGATTTTATTGGGGTTATCTACCAACGGCTGTTCCGCAGGTGGAACAAACGAAACATCTGTTTCAAATATAAGGTCTTGAAAACCGCTGAACCAATAAGCTCCGTTTAACATGGGGTGTTCCTTCAACGTAACTTCGGCGTACTTCTTCGTGCCGTCAGCCTCGGCAATCTGCTCGATAATCATCTTGTAGGCTGACGGATTAGGGTAATAGAGCCAATGAAACGTGGTAGCCTGTGTTGTTCCTTCGGCGACGCATTGTACCACTTGCTGCCCACCGCTGTCGTTGCAATATACATAGAACGCATAGCGGTAGTTAATTTGATTCCGGTGTCCATCCCAACGAGTGACAAGTGTCTCGGCAGGGAAAGCGTGCAAACGCCTTGTTATGTGTGCAATGTTGAGACGGGAATTATAGATGAAAGAGTAACGTGGAATAAGGGTATCGTGTTCGTTAAGAGCCTCCGTCTCGATATGCGGCTGCGTAGCGAGGTTGGGCACCGTATTTGGCTCCATCTTTACCAAGGAATCCGCTTCCAAGTCATCGGGCTTGATGGTCGCCACTTTCCAGAATATGGATGCTGAAGAGAACTTCTCAATATATTCCTTTTTCATGATGACAGGGGTTTGTAAATGGATGTGGTAAGACTGCTTGTCGCTCGACTGCACCCAATAGTCTTCGTGTTCGTTTCCCAAGATACCAAAACCGGCATACCGCCGATCCATCGATTCAGTAGCAGGCGTTTGGCCGTTCCACACTTCGGAATACTGCCCGTCGGACACGTAGGCAGCAATGGGTGTGGATACGTAAAAGCTAATGCCCGTGATGACGTCTCTCCACTTGTCCAACTCGGCTTTCCACGTTTCCATGTCGGGCAGATGGTAGTCCAGTGCCGTGGAGAAGAAAGATACGTAAAAATTGCAATCTGCGCTCTGTTCAAGCTGTGTCTCCACGTTGACCGTTCCCCCGCTGTTGGGAATCATCAGCACAGGCGGCGAGAAGAGCATGTCGCCGAATACCGTTTCATATCCCCAGCGCGCAAAAAAGGGAAAAACAAAGTGGTTACGTTCTGTCTCATCGTTCAGTAGCTTGTTCACAGAGGCTGGAAGCGATTCGTTCACTGCCGCGCGGTCTTCTTCAGTGAGATAATATCGTGTCCCAATAGGTTGCGAAACATTCTTCACGGCGGAATAGTCACCCTTTATTCCTATCTTCATAGTTTTGTTTACCAAATTTCCCTGCAAACCCAGCGTGAGGGGCAGATGCGGCATCTGCGTGCCTAGGTGAACATAAGCATCCTTGCGCCAAAGGAAATAGTGCATACCATCTGAAGCCAAGACAACAAGCGTGTTGCCAATAGCATTGTAACCATGCAGTTCCACCCCATCGGGAAAAGTGTGTAAGGTTTCCTGTGCTTGAGGTACTTCGTCGGTGAAATAGCCCAAGCGAAAGGGAAGTGAGGTAATGGGCTGCGTGGAATATCCCCCACTCCCAGCATAATAAAAGTCTCTTTCTACCTTGTATTTGAAAATTTCGTCTTGAGGAATGCTTACCGTGACGCTGTGTATGGCATCATATGTTTTGGCAGTTTGCGTTTTGTAAGTACCGGCAGGGAGTAACAGGGTCTCGTGGGTGAAATGAATGCCATCGACATCTGTCCATTCAATTTCAAGTGTCAGGTCGGAATGGAGGGGATATTGGCAGGTGACGGTCTGGTCAGCATAAACAGTAATTACGTTGTCCATACGGCCCGTTTGGCTTACGATATAGTGACGAAAAGACGAGGTCTGATGAATAAACTCCACTTTTTCTCCGTCGTCTAACTGATATACAGTCTTTGGCGGAAGGACGGGACGCAGTGCGCCGTCTTCGGGCAACATGCCCAACGACAGGGAAAGATTCCCGTCGTCACATTCGTAGTCAGACGGGATGGCTGTTAAACCGTTATATTTAATCTCTTGTATCATGGTTTTAATATGTGTTTGCATATTATAGGTAGGGCTATGCCCAAGCATGGCAAAATGACGGGCATCCCCAAACCGAGCGGTACGGAATCGGCTACACTCCCACTCTGCTCCAACATGAAACGACAAAGACGGGATGACCAAGCCCGAAAGTGATTGCTACGCGGATTGGTAGGGAAACAAGTGGCTTCGTGTCTGCCGACAACAGGGGCATGAAAACGAACGTAGAGGTAATATTCCCCCTCATCGGCCATGATGTCGAGCACATCTCCTTCCTGGATAGACAAAGCCTTGACGACACGGGCGGAAATATCGATGCGCCCATTGGCGTGAAAGGTTATGTCCGTTTTGCGCGTATTGCCAAGGATGCTTTGCATAAGCGGGGTTGTTTAATGGTTGGAACGTCTATCTGATAATACACTTTGTCTTGTGGCGTGCGCTTGATGGAAACGGATAGCTTGACCGGGTGAAATGCAGAAAGTCCGTATTCGTAGAGGATGCGCCCGACTGATGGGCAGAGTGTTTCAAAGCCGATACAGCGGTACTTGCCGTTGTACTGGATTTGGCAAAGCTGGGTAGGCTGAGCGATGCCGTGATTTGCCATAAATCCGAATGTGCCGGTTCCCGGTATGCGGAACATGAACACGGAGGTATCCCTGCCCTCCTCTGCGTTGCTCCTGATGTGCTGGAACAGACGTTTGGAAAGCGTAATGGAATTGTCAGCAGGGTCGGCTATCACGTAGTAACGAAGCGACTGCCATTTGCGTATAAGCTTAAAGAATATCATATTGCGAAAATAATCTATTTAGGCAGAGCCGGAGGTTTATGTTTTAACGACCGGCTCTGCAACTGTTATTAGTATTCCTTGCGTGAGCGAAACGAGATGGTCTCAATATATCGGAAGGACAATGTACCCATCAGGCTATCCCGGTGCTTATCTGCATCTTCCTTAGTTCGGAATATGAACGAGCAAATCTGCATTTCGGCAGTGCCTTTCGTACCGACGATATTGGCGTAGTACTTACGTCCAAAGAGAAAGGCGATGATTTCTTTCAATACTGTAGTTTGCATAATCACTTTATTTTTAGGTTTTCTATTTCAATGAGTATATTCTTTTTCATGATTTTTAAATTGCTCTGTTATTTTATTACTCGCATAAACCGTGATAGGGGGACATACAGCTATATTCGTCCTCCGATTCAAACATATCAAGCTGTGCATCATTACGATTTACGTAGTCAAACACTTCTTGCACCGTTGGATATTTTCGATTGGTACAAAACCTTCTAGGGATATAACCAGGGGAGAAAAAAGAAGAGCCTCGTTTTGTTTCACGATAACTTCTCTGTTCGGCTTCAATCAATCGGTTTGCTGCCCAAGTGTCCTTAGAAATCAGCTGTACTTCACGCTTGCGACACATAATACACGGGAAACATCCTACACGGGAAAAACCTCTCCGGTATAGTTCATTCGGCTGCTGGCCGTGATCCAATATGTAATCAATTACCTGTTGTGCATCCCAGTTAAATATCGGACGAAGTACCAAAGCATCATGCGTCTTACACCAAGACAATACATCCTTCTTTCGGTAAAGCGATTTACCTCTTGTGTCTCCGAAGTATTCTTTAAAATAGGCACATTCGGCATCCATTGAAGCCCGTGATCGGCTTTCTTTTGCTCTAATTCCTTGAATGACAATCATACTCTCATCTTGCAAGAGCATCCAGTCAATCATGGGAATTATTTTCAATTCGCGAGTACAGAACCGACTCTGTGAAGAAGGAAATCTGTTACGCTTAATTGCCATATCGACAAAGTCGGTGTATTTCTTTGACTTTAACACTGTCAAATTCACTCCAAGTTGTTCAGCCACCTCTTGGACGTGTTGGTAGGTCAATGGGTGTTCCCAACCTGTATCACAGAACACTGCTTCCACATGTTTCACTCCGTAGTTTTCAACAGCCCATATAAGACTGGCTTGACTGTCCTTACCACCGCTCCAACTTACTACTGCTTTCATTTCTCACCTCCTTCCACAGTCCTGTCTGCGATTGATAGTTCCTGGAGAATCTTCTTCACCAATCCGTGAAGGGGCAGACACCAGTCCTGTGCGATGTCACCGATACGGTCGTCGTAGTGGTTCTCACGGACATAATCCTGGACTTCGGCGCAGAACTGCTCGTCTGTCAGCCCTCCTTCACGATCTGAGAACAAATGAAGTGCGTGTGCCAACTGTATGCATTCTGCATGAGCAATCCAGTCGTATATGCCGTCATCGTCCAGCATCGTAGCCCGGTCATACTGTTCTCCAGGCTTGATGAGGTCGCCACAGAACATGCACCGATGTTCCTTTCTGGCGACGGGGGTTGTGTGTCTGAGTGGTTTCATCTTATTCAAATTTTTCTTTTAAGGGGTTTCAATTAAATCGTCGGCGTTGGGGATGCGGTCCAGCGAATAGAACGCCTGCTTGTCGTAGATTTTGGCAGCGGCGTTTTCAAGACGGCATCCTTTCGAGGTACGCCAGCCGTCCATGAACAGGACGGCGTCGCAGCCGAGCAGGGCTTTGATATCGTTGCCCATGTGTTCGGCATAGTCTGCGGGGTCGGGCGACACGTCTAATGGTGACACAGGCGTGTGGCCTTTGGCTTGGATTACTCCGGAGGCGTAAATGCAACTGGCTTCGACATCCTCGATGTCGTGGCCGGTGATTGGTAGGCTGATATATATTTTCATCATGATTGATTTAGTTTGGGGTTATCTGTGACTTTTGCCTCGCAGCTCGATGACGTTGAACATCTCGTTGATGCGATCGGCGATGTATCCCCCGTAGCGCTGCTGCAGCTCGGGAAGGGAAAGGTTCGTCGTCAGGTGCGTGAGGCACTCTGAGCGGAGTTCGTAACGGCACTGGAGGATGTACTGCATGACGTTGAGTTCGGTGCCGAAGTACTTCGCCGGGAGGGGCTCTCGCCCGAGCTCGTCGAAGCAGACGGTGCGGGGATTTCCGCCGTTGTAGGTGTAGAGCTCCAGGGCGTCCCGTCCGCGCAGGGTGTAGCCGTTGGCGACGTAGGATGCGGAGTCGATGCGGAAGCCGCCGATGGGATAGTCGCCTGGTGTCCTGCCGCGGATGTACCAGTCGTAGCGGTTGAGTATCTGCATGAGGGTGCTCTTGCCGGTGCCGTAGTCTCCGGTGAGCAGGAATCCCCGCGCGGAGTCGTAGACGGGACTGCAGCCTTCCGCCCAGCGGAAGAGTTCGTTGAGCACCTTCCGGGAGGCGTCGTCGGTGCGGAAGCCGGGACAGATGAAGTGGCAGCACTGGCGGAATATGTCCGGGCGGTCAGCTGTCGGAGCCGACTTCATAGGCGGCAGTTGTGCGGATAATGCACTGCCCAGTGGCAGTGTCTGACGGGTTCGTGTTTCCATCGTGAGTGGTTTTGATGTGGTCGTTGTAATTGCCTTCGAGAATCTTCACGTAGTTGTTGGGGCGGAAAATCCAGTCGAAGTCGCAGGTCCAGCCTTTGTCTCCGCCTCCCAGGAGGAAGGTGGAGCGGTCGATGTGGTCGAAGACGGTCGTGACGGAGGCTGCGCCATGCTCGGCGATGCGTGCAGCGACAGCCTTGCGCCGCTTGTCGGTCAGGGTGCTGACGCGCGGCAGCCGCCCGGCGAAGCGGGCGTTAAAGGTCTCGACGACCTCCTGAAGAGGGTCTTCGGGAGGGGACGGCGCGGGGTCGTCCCCAGGGGGGACTAGAGGGGGAATATTCTCTTCTTCTCTATGTCTTATTCTAAGCACTGATTGTTCACTGAATGTTCCGTGAACGTTCACTGATTGCTCCATGAAGGTGGCAATGTGGTCCATCTCGCTGTCTAACAAAGCCTTGGGTATTTCCAGAGAGTCGTAGTTCGGTCGGTTGATCACTTGATGCCGGGTGAAGGTGGGCAGATATATGAATCTTTCCCCGTTGTAGGTAAGCAGACATATAAATCCGTTTATCACGAGCTCGTTTAACCAACGCTCAAACTGTTGAATCTGTATCTGGTCATACGGGAAGACCTTTGACTTGAGCCAGACGGTGTCGCCAATCACCACCCCCAGGTCGTCGGCAAAGACCCATAGTCCCACGTAGAGCAGGCGTGCGTCCCGTGAGAGCCGGCGGACCTTGATGTCGTCGAAGAACTGCGGTTTGATGGTGCGGTATCGTGCCATGGTCATTCACTGTCATTTAAATAGTCCGTCACTTCGCGCATGAAATCATCAAATGAGCGACAGACTACGTATTTATACTCATCGTTTTCACTGATAACTGACTGCCACCAACGCTGACTGGCGCTTTGGCGGCCTTTGGCCGTTTTCATTTCTATGAGCAATGCGCCGTAACGGTGGTTGCTTTTGAGGAGGATGAGGTCGGACACGCCCGGAACCACACCCTCGGCCTTCAGCTTGGCACCAGTCACGGCATCGCGCCGCCCGCCGTTGGGCACGGCGAAAAGCCTTCCCCGAAGATGAGGATACTTGAGGTTGAACCATCGCACACAGGTTTGCTGTATACGGTGCTCCTCGTCGGAGGGAGCTTTGCGCCGTGCCCCAGCGTTGGAGCGGGCCAGCATTTCATCAAGCGTCATCCGTGGCTTCATGATCATGTGTCTTATCAATCACTACATCCTCGCAGCCCGGTGCGCTGATAATGACCTTCTGCCCATCGGGGATGCCGTCAATGAACTTCTTCGCCGCGCGTCTGCAACTTGGCGAGCTTGCTACGGCATCTGACGCTTGCTGAAGCGCATCGTCCTCGTCAGTCTTTGCCTTGCCGTGCAGCGCATCGGGAGCATAGAGGAACACATCCATGATTTTGGTTTCCTGCAACGCCTCGCATTCCCAGTCGGCCAACGAGCCGTGCATGAATTCCGTGAGGCGGGAACGTGCATGGTCGATGTCGTTTGCCTGAATGAGGTAATAGAACGCCTGTTTCTTCTCCTTACCGGTCTTTTCGTCGAGTGTCATGAAGTTGACTTTGGCCTTATACCACTTGTCGCCACCCACGGTTTCTACCAGTTCGGAATAGTTGGTAATCTTTTCGGAAACCACAGCGAACTCGCCGCTGATGAAGGCGGACATTTCACCTATGATGCGGCTTTCTGCCTCTGTAAAAGAGATCGCATCTACGATATAAAGCTCCGTCACTTTCTTCTGCATCCCATTTTCAAGAGTTTTTTCGTAGCGGATGCCACATTCAAATAGTTTCATTTCATCAGGTTTTTAAGTTCATTACTCGGTTTGAAGCTCACGGTGCGGTGGGCAGGAACGATGCACGTTTCGCCCGTGGCAACGATACGTGCCTTTTTCTCCTTGGCGAAACGGACGGCGAAGGTGCCGAAGCCACGGAGGTAAACGTTATCACCGGATGCAAAAGCCTGCGAGAGAATCTGCATCGTGCTTTCGACGGCTTTTTTCGCTTCGGAACGGCGGAGGCCCGTCTGTTCCGAAATCTGTTCAATGAGTTGTTGCTTTGTCATTTTCTTCATTTTTTGAAAGTTTGTTATTCAGTTTCTTACTTAATCTTCTCAGCATCTGTGCCCGGCATGAGGAGCGCAGCCCCGTCTGGGTATCGTAGAGCTTGGCTGCATCATCGAGGTATTGGATGATTCGCCGCACATCGGTCTTGCATACATCCATATCAGTCTGAATTTAGGAACGATGAAACCAATTCGTCGAAGTACATTTCATCGGTGGGAATGTCATCGTCGGAGTTCATTATCTCTGCGGCGATAGACTTCTTCTGATGAATGAGCGAGTAGATGGTCTGGTCGATGGTGCCACGTCCAAGCAGGTAGTAGCACGTCACGTTGTCCTTCTGCCCGATACGGTGCGCCCTATCCTCGCACTGACAACAGTCTGCGTATGTCCATGCAAGTTCGACGAACGCCACGTTGGAAGCAGCCGTAAGTGTCAGTCCCACGCCAGCCGCCTTGATGGAGCAGATAATAAGCTGCACGGCAGGATTGTTCTGGAAAGCATCGACCGCAGCCTGTTTGTTTGCCGGATTGTCCCGACCTGTCACGGTAACCGATTTTGGAAATGCCTTTTTCAACTCGTCCACAATGTCGTGGAGCGAACAGAATACAATCAGCTTCTTGCCACTGTCCAAAAAGGTCTTTATGAAGTCCACCGCCTGTGCAATCTTGCCTTTGGTGGCCAAAGAGCGCAATGTCATGAACTTCACCAAAGCTTCCATGCGCATCTTCCGGCGAATCTCCCAGTCGGAGCATTCCGTATATTGCTTCAGATATTCGGCGAGGTCGGCAGCGGCAAGGTTGTACTCCGGCGCGTTGCTGATGTCCACATACAGGTCAACGCGTGTCTTATCGGGAAGCTGTGGCAGCACCTTTGCCTTTTCGCGGCGGATCATGCAGGTATCATATAGTCTGCGGCTCAACACGGAGAGCGGAACGGCAGGTTCGGCGTCCTTGTCCTTGGGGTCAGTGCAGTAGTCGGCCTTGAACTGTGTAGCTCCGCCGAAGTCCTGCAAGCGACCCATGATAGAGAGTTGCGACACCAAATCTTCGGGACGGTTGACAACCGGCGTTCCTGACAAGAGGATAATCCACTCTTTACCGACGGACAATCCTTTTGTGAAGATGGTCTGTTGGGCAGACGGGTCTTTCACGCGGTGCGACTCGTCGATAATGATGGACTTGAACATCTTGATTGGCGGGCAGAACACCACATCTTTCAGCCGGAAGGTACGAGACGTGCCCCCCGATTTCCCATCCGGGCGAATGTCCCACACGAAATACTTGCGGAGGCTCTCGTAGTTGACGACCGCCACCTGGTGCATACCCATGCGGAGCAGGTAGGGCCAAGTGGTGCGCACGGCATTGTCAAGGACAAGGGCTGACTTGTCGGTGAACTTCTCGAACTCACGCTGCCAGTTGATTTTGAGCGACGAGGGGCAGATGACGAGGCAGGGATAGGCACCGGCCGTATCCACAATGCCGATAGACTGCAACGTCTTGCCAAGTCCCGGTTCGTCGCCTATGATAAGCCGCTTGTGCTGTAAGCCGTACATAATGCCCTCATGCTGGTAGGGGTACGGCTCAACGCGCAGATGATGTTTCAGTTCTTGCATGGCTTGTATCTCCATCCGTTAAGTTCGTAGACACGGCGGCGGGCTTCCTCGCGGTCGTAGTAAACAGGTTCTTCGGGGACGGCGGCAAGCGTGGATGCCGTCGCCGATACGAAATCGTAGCGATAGATGCGGAACACCCGTCCGCGAGGCATGTAGCAATATTGTCCTACTTTAGGTTTCATATATTCTCATTTAAATCGTTCTATTTCGTCGAGCAAGTCCTGACGGTCAAGGCCGGTGATGTAGCGGTGCAAGACAAGGTCGATGCATTCGTTGTAGAAGTCCTCGAAATCCTTCTGGTCCATCGCCGCGAACGAGATGCTGAGGTATTCGATTTCGAGTTCACCATACTCGTTCCGGTTGCTGGTGAAGTAACCCAGGTCGCGCTTAAATCGGCGCAGCATGTCCTGCTCGTTGCGGATGTTCCATCGCTCGACGAGCGGCAGGGGCAGGTTGTCGAAAGTCAGTCGTAACAGCGCGAAGAACTTTTTATGGAACTCGTAGTTTCGCGGAAGGCTGACGCGGCAACGGACCGTAGAGCCTTGTTTCAATCTCTTCTTCATGTCCAAATCGCTGTCATAGAGCGGCACAAGGCCATAAGGAGTTACACGACAATAAATATCCATATCACGCTGTTGTTTTAGGGGTTAGGAGCCACCATTGGAAGGCCAGTTCCTCGTATTTCTCCCGGCCGCGTGTGTAGATGGCATCGTCCCGGTTGATGAACTTCTTGAACACCTTGCAATTCTTTTTGCTAATGGCATAGATGAAATCACGTTCTGAGTGAGCGATGTCCATATACCATGCCCGCGAGCGGTCCCAGTCGAAGAAGTCAACCGCCTCGTCGAACTCCGCCTGCGAGCGGGCGAAGGTAGTTTTCAGGTCGCCGCCGAAGCCGAATGCGGACAGGTACCAGTCCCACTTGCAACGGGTATCGAGGTGGAAGGGCCAGTCGCAGTAGGTGAACTGCTGCCCGTGGTTGACCATGAAACGTTGCGTGTCCGCCTGTTCGAGCACGTTTGCCAGGAAGGGGTCGCGCCGCGCCTCCATGCGGAGAGAACGTTGCATCTCGCGGGCGTGTCGGAACTCGTCGTCGGTGTACTGCACGTCGTCGACGGTGCAGCGGTAGTAGTCCACCCGTGCCGGTTCGGTGATGAGCGCATCGACCAACGTGCCGAAGCGGAACGCCGCCTCGCGGTTGCCGAACTGCGGACGTGGGTGGAGGATGTCGCGCAGGGCCGTGAGGTCGCTGTTCGACACCTCCGTCCGGTTGTAGTATTCATCAGGGTTATGGTTTGCCATGATTACTTTGCTTTTACTTCGTCGACGTATTCAATGCTCTCATTCTGAATGAAAATCTCGTCCTTGTTTGCCCGCTTCTCGCAGAAGGTGATCTGCTTCTTGAACATCTTGGTCAACTCGTCAACAGGCAGGTTGCAGCCCTCCTTGCTCCACCACAGGGAGATGACGGGCATGATGCCTTCGGGGTTGAGGATATTGATTTTCTTCGAAACCTTTGTCTTGGGCCGGTAGGTGGAAGCGGCTGCCTGATTTTCGAAAAGCGAAGTCATTTCTGCCGTTTTGCGCTCCAGTTCCGCCTTGCGTTTGTCCTCCGCCTCGCGTTCGGCGCGTTCCTTCTCCATGCGTTCGGCCTCGGCGCGCTGGCGGGCTTCCATTTCGGCTTTCATTCGAGCCGCTTCCTCGGCGTTTGCCTGCGCTATCTTTTCGAGGTTGGCACGCTTGGAGGGGAGACGGTCGATGGTGTAGTCCACCGTATTACCTACCTCGGCAAGATACTGGTCTGTCAGCTGTTTGCAGAGCTTCTGCTTCACCTCCTTTTCGACGTCAGCCACCTTGATGCCTGACGGTATGCGGCAGGAGGTGTGGAGCGTGTCAATCCATGCAGGAACACAGTTGTCGGTCGTTCCCTTGATCAGGTGTAATCTCTTCAGTGAGCTGTCGTAGTTATCGAGAGTCAGACCGTTATCAATGTCATTAATCTGGTTGATCGTGTCGTTCACCATTTCCTTGAACTTGCGCTTGAAGTCGTCCTCCACGTCCAGGCGGAACTTCCGCGCTGCCTCCTCCGCCTGACGGCGTGCCATCTCCTCGCGCTGACGGCGTTCCTCCTCAGCGCGTTTCTGCGCGGCGTACTGGTTGCGGAACTGCTGGAGGTCGTAGGCAATGGTGCCGGGCCTGGAGGGGTCGACCTCGTTCTCCAGGGTGGTGAAGGCGGAGCGTACTTCGTCAAACAGCTTGGTGACGGGCGAGCGGCGTTCGTTCATCGCCTTGAGGGTGCGGCGAGCCTTCTCGATGAATGATGCCGCCTGCTGGTCGAGGGTGTCATTCATACCCTGCGTCCGCACGGTGTTGAGGATGGTGAGGCCGAAGCTGATGCAGCGGTCGTGGGATGTCTTGTTGTCGTTGTAGGACTGGGGGGCAGCCTGTACGATGGTTTGTATGTTTTCGGGACGGATGATGGCCAATTCGTTGTTGTTCATATTGTTTTCTTTTTTAGGTTAGGTTTTGCATAGTCAGAACACGTCATCGTTGTTTCCATTAGCCGCAGGGTCTACCGTAACCCCGGCAGACACATCTGGAGCCGGTGCAAACGACTGCTCCTCTTGCGGCACAGGCGCATTGCCACCGGACATGCCGCCGTAGGGGTCGAAGGACGTTTCGGGCTGGTTGTTTTCTTCGAGGACTTCGCTCTCGAGCTGCGTGCCTTTGCCGATGGCTATCTTGGGGTACGTTTTGAAAGCGTGCTTGATGCACTTGGCCTTGAGGAAGCCGGTGTCAATCTGGCCACCTGCGGAGGTATAGAGCTGATTAGGGGTTTCGACGTATCGGCGCGCATCGTTGTCCCAGTAGCGGTTGGCCTTGCCGGAGAAGTCGGAGAGCCGTTTCCAATCCTGCTCGGTCATCACGGAGTAGTCTACCGTACCGTCGGGGCGGGTGATCTTGAGAAAGCAGGCAATGATGCGGTCCGACTGACGCGGGATGCGGCAGCAGTAGTTCACATACTTGCGTCCGTCCTTCTCGCCGAACTCGAAGCCGTCGCCCTCGTAGACGATGACGGGGTTGTCGGCATGGAGTATCTGCCCTGCCTTGGCACGGAGCACCAACTCACCGTAGCCGGAAATGGTGAGGCTGCAACGGGATTCGTAGATGTTCTGGCCTTGCTGGTTCTTGCCGATGCAGTAGTTGCGTGGAAGGAGGTAGCAGAGCGCCTGTGCTCCGGGTTCGAGGGTGAGTCCGCGGACGGCGAGGTCGATGAAGGAGAAGAACACGGACATGCCGGTACACTTGCGCAGCTTCTCGTTGTCGCGCAGCTGGTTGTTGAAGTACATCGCCTCCCGTTCATACGTACCCTCTCCCCCATCCTTCCAGATGGCGTTGTAGACGTTGATGAACTGGGATCGCACATACTCGTTGCGAATGACATCGGTCGCTTTGAGCGACTGGATGATCTGGGCTTGGTTTAATGTTTCTTGATTGTTCATAATCAATGAGTTTATAGGTATTACAAATCGAAATAATCTTGCTGGGTGCGCTGTGCCTTCCTCAACTCGGTGACAAAGTATTCAATCTTACCTGGTCGGATGAAAGGATTTACTTTTCCTTGTCTTTTCCAGCGGTCTACATTGCTGCGCCCGAACATTGCATACGCTTTGTTTTGGCTGACCATTTCAGGTTCGTCGCGCTGCTCCTTGAGTTGGCGTACTACTTCGGATGCCACATCGCGGACGAATGTGGCGTAGGTCACGGACTTGTCGGAGAAATCGAGAGTAAGCATGGCAGGACACATTTAGGGGTTTTCACGAAGCTCTTTGAACGCGATGCGCAGAAACGCCCACGAGAGGGCGATGAACACCAGGCACGTGAGATAGCCGAGGAACGAGGTGACGTGCCCCAAGGCGAGGTGACCTATTACGCTGGCGATAACGCAGAGGAACAGCACGGCGGCGATGATCAGTTGAATGAATGAGAATGTTTTGTCCATAATCTTTTTGTTTTAATTTTCTTGTTCCCGCCCCGGTAAGCTCACCCGGGCTGGTGGAAGGCGTATCTTCGCGGGGAATCATTAACTTTGTGGTGCTAACTTTAAAGATTAATGATTATGAGTGAATTCAATGGTTTGAGTGAACGCTTGAGAGCGTTGGAACGTGAGGTTAACTCCATGCAGTGTCCCGATTGCGGTGGGCTTCATCAGTGTCGTCTCCGTTTTAGAAACGGGAACATCCTCGTGCAATTTGATCGAGGCTTGCTCGGGGCTCCCTGCTGGGGGTATACGTCTTTCGTCCACCAGAGGATAAGGGACTTGAAAGCCCAGTATAATATTCCTCTTGAGCCGTAGCGGAGCGACAGCGTGATAACCTCCAGTTTTTCTTCCGGTGTGAGCGGCCGATAAACGAGACACCCTCTTTCGCGCATGTCTTCTATTTTGACCGCTTGCACTTTTCTCACGTCTATCGAGAGGCAGCCCCATTCGCCTACGAAAATGCTGCATATGTCTTGTGAGGCATTCATGTTCTTCATCAGTGTCATGCTGTTTTAATTTTCTTGTTCCCGCCCCGGTAAGCTCACCCGGGCTGGCGGAAGGCGTATCTTCGCGGGGAATTCTTAACTTTGTGGTGTCTAATCAAAAAGTCAAGAGTATGGAAAATCTTATTTCAGAATCTGAGTTGCGTTACCTGGAAAAGGTGATTGCATCTGAGACGTGCCCTCATTGTGGCAAGTCGTGCGCCCCCTCAATTGCTTTCTCCCATCGTTTGAACATTGACCGTTCTTCCGGAGTGTATATGTGGTCAGTGAACAACTGCTGCTGCGAGGAGCGGAAGAGGGACATTATCGACTTCTTGACGAATATTGCCAACAGGCGCAGGATGCCAAGGTTCCCGTTCTGATGCAGCACCCATAGTGCGCTGAAGATTTCTGTTGTTCGTGCTGCCCGGATACCGTCCGGTGTCAGCACGAACATTTTGTAGGGAGGGGTGCTTTCGACAAGGATCATTCTGTGGATAGCCATGGTTGTAGGGATTAATGATTACGAGGAATTGCGGTCTTACCTGCTTTCTGACAACTCCGGGGAATAGCCCCGGTCTTTATCCATTCCAACATTTCCTGCGGAGAACTGAACAATCCACGGTTTCCTGATTGTATGCAGTATTTCCGCAGGTTCATGTCATTTTCATGTAATCCCTCTTTTAGCCATTCCCATAAATCGAATAAAGGAATCTCCCCTTTGTAGTTCTGCAACAGCCATAAGCGTAAGGATTGCATCTGAGACGTGCCCTCATTGTGGCAAGTCGTGCTGTCTTGTGAGGCATTCATGTTCTTCATCAGTGTCATGCAATTCTGGTTGCTGTGATGGTGCGCTGCTCGCGGTTGGTCGCGGTTGTAAACTTCTTGTCCCACTGCAATCCGAAGCTGACGCAGATTGATTTGAGGTAGCTGGCACGGCTTACTGAAACCGTCAGCTCTTCGCCCACTGCCAGGTCTGACAACTGACCCAGCAGGGACTTCTTGCGCTGATTTTTAGGTTTTTCGTTCATTGTTTCGATGTTTGTTTATAACTTTATGGTGCAAATGTAGTGTTTGATGAACATAAATACAAGTTTATTGAACATTATTTTCCAGAAAAATAAAAGTTTAACATGCAACCAGATTGTAAAACTATGGACTTCAATCTATTAAAAGAACTGATCGAAAAAAGTAAATTGAACAAGTCTCAAATCGCAGATATGGCTAACATATCACGTACGACTTTAGATAATGCACTCAATGGGGCTGATATAAAAGTATCTACAATTGAAAGCCTTTCAATAGTGCTCGGTGTAAGTCCCAGCGTCTTTTTTGGTTCCAACAACAATGACGAGAATTTGAATATCTACGAAAAAGAAATTAAGCGGCTGCAAACTTTACTGGACAACCAAAGAAAGTCGACTAAAGTTGTGGTTGAGCTTGACGTAACTCCTGATGAGTTTATCAAAATGGGGTTAAAGGATAAAGTTATTCAAGTGTTGAGCAAATGAAGAATGGATTTAAATATACTATGTAATATCTATAACCAATATGAAAATCAATAGATTAAACATTGGACAAGAAGTCCGAGAAAAGGTAGAAGAAAGCAGTATGTCAAAAGCAAAATTCGCTGAATTATTGGGTATTGCCCGTCAAAATATAGAAAAAAAACGTTTTCCAGAAACATAGCATTGACACAGATTTGCTTTGTAATATAAGTGAAGTTTTGAATTACAACTTTTTCAATCTTTATAAATCAGACAAAGATTGTAATCAAATAGATTACAAGCAAAAACAAGAAATAAAAGCAGTGCTTAGCATTGAACTTGGCACTGAACGAAAAGAACAAGTTCTCAAGTTCATGTTTGGCGAAAACAATATTGAAATCTTAAACAAGTAATTTATGACAGCAAAAGAATATTTAATATCTCATTTAAGTGATCCATATCCAGAAGCGAGTAGTGTACAAACACGTACAGCCTTATGTGCTTATGCAATAAGGATGAATAACGAAGTTGATGGATATAGTTTAGCAGATGCTGAACAGCTGATAATGAAATGCGGAATTACGGATGAAGCATTTATAAAAAGATGTACAGATTTTCTAAGTAATGCAACGGAGGCTTACAGATACATATCACGCATTCCGACATTGGATGATTAATGCTCTTTATGGTTATCAACTTGTTGATGAGAGTCGGTGGACCTTCGAAATGGTTATTTGCAATTTCCATGCTGATACCGTTTGTCATCATTACAATAGCAAGAAGCATTGATAATAAAAGAGTAATGGAGGAGAAGAAATGAATAAATCAACTGTCATTAAATTAATTATTGCCTTTTTTGTGCTGGTGATTTTGTATCTGTTCGCATTGAATGGAAGATACTCACACGCAGAACAAGCTGTATACTTTGATAAATGGACAAAGCAGGCATTGATATTCAATCCTGATACGGGGAGTTTTGAGGAAATGAAGTAGGCTTATGGAATTGAAAGCATTCCATAGAATTGTCAGTGATGAGTATTTCGAATATCTAATGAAAGAAGAAATAAAAATAGAAAAATTAAAAGAGACAATGAGAACATTTACCTAATATATCTAATAGGTTGATAAATAAGGGATTTTATCTGCGGCGCAGGCAGCGGTTGAGGATACGCTATAAAATAGCTAACTATCAGTAAGATAGGCGACAAGCAGTTGAAAAACAACAGCTTGTCGCCTATCTTCGTTAATGGGGGTACGTTCATTATGATGCGCTTTTTAGGCAGAATGAACGCCAATGTTTAGAAAATGTTGCTCTGTTTAGAATACCCTGTTTAGAGCGTGTTTAGAGTGTTTAACTCAGTGAGTGATAAAGTGCTACGGCAGTTTTGGTAAGAAGTTGAGAATTTTTAGTAGAAACAATAGGAACATAGAAAAGATATGGCAACATTCAAATCGTGCGTTCAAAAGGAACGCAAAGACGGATTTTTCCCGGTGTATATCCGGGTGACGCACCGACGCACTACGCAGTACATCAAAACGGACAAGATGGTGACACGTAAAGAGCTTACGAAGTCCAATGAGATTAAAGATCCGTTTGTCCTACAATTCTGCACGCAGCGCATCTTGGAGTACAATGAGAAGCTGAACAAAGTGAACATCGAACATTGGACAGCCAAGGAGGTGGCGGACTTTCTGACTAAGGAAAGCGAGGACATCTGTTTCTCGGACTATGCGCGTAAGCACATTGACCGCATGATAGACCGGG
>UMFP01067407.1_pt1 | contig 59362 bp, 36 predicted proteins | sample 1965031 | NCBI WGS metagenome assembly UMFP01 (sample SAMEA4836048, study PRJEB28245) | human gut metagenome | biome: gut microbiome; material: fecal sample | place: Denmark | collected 2008
AAAATTATGGTGATATTATAGCGACACTAAAGGGCTTCTCTGTGAAAATACATACTCGTCTTTATCAACTGATATGGAATGAAGAAATTGCAAATCAGTTTTATACTCTTTACTACTCGGAGAAAGCGGATGAGCAAAAGAAGTTTGCCTTCGAGAAGAATCGGGGGGCGTTTCAGATGAAATATGTTGGTGAAGTGGAATCCAGTGGTGCTAAAACGTCTTTCTTGGGAATAAAAGAAGAAGAACCCTTGCAGATGATTCGTAAAGCCTGCCAACGGGCTATTGATGAAAATGTGGTTGACTTACAAAAGAAATATGAACAGTTTAAAATAAAAGCTCCAATCTTGAATGTGGATCCGGCTATAACAGTGCAGATAGGACAAAAAGAAGGCATCGACAAAAATTCCAGATTTGAAGTTCTTGAAGCCAGAGAAGTAGAAGGTAAGATTGAATACAAACGGATGGGCATTATTAAACCTGTTGCCGATAAAATATGGGATAACCGTTATATGGCAGCAGAAGAGGGGGCTTATGGAGCAGATTTGAAAGCTACAACTTTTGTCAAGGTTAGTGGCGGCGATTTTTATCCGGGGATGCTTGTTCGAGAGATAAAATAGGATTGAAGTCACTTTAATATTCACTTAAATTAATTATTTATGAAAAAGAATCAGAAAAAGAGAAACGGCTTGCATAGTCGGTTCTTAAAGAAAGTCGGATTGTTTTGCTTTATGCTGGCTGTGTTTCCTTCACTGGGCCATGCAATCGATTGGACACCCAAATATGCAGGAGGGATGCATATTGGTTATGGAACGAGTTCGACTGTGAACGATGCGAAGACGTATTCTGCCCGTGCCATGTTGGGAATGCTTCATGGAATCATGTGGGGGGATTATCTTCAGACATCAATTGGTGTAGATGCTCATATGTTAACGCATTATTACAAAGGTCAAGGTTTACGTTTTGCCATGACAGGGTATGTCGATTTGCGAGGCTTTTATCCTGTGACCTCTGACTTTTCGCCATTCGTGGATTTGGCATTAGGTGCAGGGCACTCACTGAAGCCGTCAGGTGGTAAAACTTCTTTCTATTGCGAATTCGGACCAGGTATAAAGTACAAAAAGTTCACTCTTAGTTGTGGCTTACAGAAGTTCGGGAACGATAAAGGCTCTTCTCATTTTTATGTAAAGACAGGTTTTTATTTCTAATATTTAAAGGATTACATTTATGAAAAAGAAAAATAATAACGACGAACTAATTTCCAGAAGACAGTTCTTTAAAAAAGCAGCAGGACTTGTACTTCCGGCAATAGCATTGACTGCATTACCAAGTATTCTCACTTCATGTGAAATTGATGAACCACCTTTGGATGAGGTTAATGGTGGCGGTGGCTGCTCTGATTGCAGTGGGAAGTGTAAAGATACCTGTAGCGGACAATGTACGAGAAGTTGTGCTTCTACTTGTAAGTCAAATGCGGCAAATACAACTGGCTGTAATCATAGCTGCAAGGGAAAATGTTTTGTGGGTTGTTCGAACGTATGTATGCATACAAGTAAATGATAACTGACTAAATGAAGATAAAAGAACAAGATGCAGGTTGGCAGTCCGGCATGGACAAGAACATCACATTCATTGTCACAAAAGACTGCCAGCTTGCTTGTAAATATTGCTATCTTGTAGGTAAGAATACGAAAGAACGTATGCCTTGGGAGATAGCAAAGCAGGCTGTTGACTATATTTTGGAACGGGAAGATGAATTCCGGGAAGAATCCGTTGTCTGGGATTTTATCGGAGGAGAACCCTTTTTGGAGATAGATCTAATTGATAGGATTTGTGACTATATTAAGATGGAAATGTTCCGTCGAAATCATCATTGGTTCAACTCCTATCGCTTCTCATTCTCTACCAATGGCATTAATTACCATGAAGAGAAAGTACAGAATTTCATCAAGAAAAATAAAGAACATTTAAGTATCGGTATCACTATAGACGGTACGGAGATGAAACATGATTTGAATCGTGTGTATAAAATTACAAATAGAGGTTCTTATAAAGATGTGGCGCGTAATATACCATTATGGCTAGAACAATTTCCAAGTGCGGGAACGAAAGTGACAATTAGTAGTGCGGACATTCCTTATATTAAAGAAAGCGTTCTTCATTTATACAGCCTAGGTATACATGAAGTCAATATAAACTGTGTTTTTGAGCCTGTCTGGAAACAAGGAGATGAGTCTCTTTTTGAGGAACAACTTATACAGTTGGCCGATGTGATTATAGATAGAGGATATTATCAGGATTACACTTGTTCGTTTTTTACAGAACATATAGGCAAACCTATGGATTGTGTACTGGATAATCAGAATTGGTGTGGAGCCGGTATGATGCTTGCTGTGGATGCAGCAGGTAATTTCTATCCTTGTACTCGTTTTGCTCAATACTCTCTGCGTAGTAAGAAAGCATGGATTATCGGAAATATTCATGACGGCATTGACAAAAACAAGCTTCGTCCATTCTTAACTCTTGACCGTTGTACGCAGAGTACGAAAGAATGTATTGATTGTGAGGTAGCTAGTGGCTGTGCATGGTGTCAAGGTGAGAACTACGATGCTGCCGACACTCCAACTATTTATCAGCGGAGCACTGCTATCTGCAAAATGCACAAGGCACGCGTTCATGCCAACAACTATTACTGGAACAAGCTTTTCCGTAAGTTGGAATTGGAGGGTGAGTGTGATGAGTTTGGGAAAAGGCAAAAGATGTCAAACAATGTAATCTGTTAACGCTATGATTCAATATCTGATTATACAATTAGACGATACGAGTACGTCTTTCTGTTATTATGAAAATAGCGGTAAGGCACGTAGGCTGATAGCTTTGGATGATTTGAAAGCAGGTATATTTTTTGCTATGAAAGAAAATTTGTCGATTCAGTTTGTGTATCCCGATTACGAACTTCCTGATGAGTATAAGGAAACTATTGAAACTATTGACCATAGCAAGATTGTTCCCGTCGGTTGTCGGGAAGAAGCAGATGTGATGGTTTTCAATGACTGGAACACATTTTTGAGTTTTCAGCTTGCTCCAGGTCAAACTTACGTGCTTCGAACATCAAAAAAGGATTTCTTTGATAAGTATTTGTCTTTAGATTGTATTCTACAAAAGATATATCGTTTAAATGTCGTCTTTACTGATATAGACGACTTTACAGATGTAGACTTTACTATTTACAAGCAAGTATTACAGGCTATTTCGAAGATGATTTCGGCATGTTATGCTCAGGGAAAAAATCCGCAGCTTAATTTGCTGACTGACCGCATCATGTTGGATAGAATGAACAATTGCAATGCCGGATGGGAAAGCATAACATTGGCACCCGATGGGAAGTTTTATGTTTGTCCGGCTTTTTATCTGGAAGGTGAAGAAACTGCTATAGGAGATTTGAAAAAAGGTCTTGACATCAAAAATGCGCAACTTTATCGTTTGGATTATGCTCCTTTGTGCCGTATCTGTGATGCTTATCAGTGTAAACGTTGTATTTATCTAAACAGAAAAACTACGTTGGAAGTAAATACTCCTTCGCATGAACAGTGTGTTGTTTCACATCTGGAACGAAATGCGGCACGTGCATTATTAGCTGTTATTCGTCAGTCAGGGAGTACCTGCATGAATAATGTGGAAATAAAAGAAATAACGTATTTGGATCCTCTTGATATAATAAAGAAATGAGAAAAGTAGTTGGAAAAGTGACGGAGGAAGAGAAGTGTGAAATTCAACAGCTCTTTGAACGTCAGAATGGCTTGAATGAATTGGCTAAAATAGTATCTGCTGATAACGATGCTTTATATGAGAAATTAGTGAAGGACTTAGGCGAGACTGGAGTCAAGTTTCAGGACTGGTGGAATCGTATGGCGGAGTATTATCAATGGGAGAGTGGGGAAGGTGCTCATTGGGAAATTGATTTTGTGACTAACGATATTAATTTAGTTTATGAATGAGTTCTTCTTGAATGAATGTTGTAATTGAGTGATCTTTTAGTATAAACAATTAATAAAATGAATGAATTATGAAACAAATTTTATGGAAAATGGCTGCATGCATGGCAGTAGTGTTATTATCATTTAGTGTATATTCTTGTGGCGATGATGACGAAGATTCGGTGGGGTCACGTGATTTATTACTGGGAACTTGGAATGGTGTGTACTATCTTGACCAAGAATGGGAGGATGGTGAAATGGTGAATAACCATAAAGAGGATTATGTGAACGGTACCAATCGCTATTCTATTGAGTTCAAAGAAGATGGAACTTACGTAGAGAAAGATGTCTATAATCTTTCAGGTGGTACTAATTATTATCATGGTACATGGACATATTCAGGTAATAAGCTTACCATGATTGATACTGACGACGAAGGATATACGGAAGTTTGGACAGTGACCAAGATGACTGAAACGGAGTTAGTCTATGAACTTCGTGAAAAAGAAAAAGAAGATGGAAGCGTATATGAATATTATGAGCAACACGCTTTTGTAAGATAATTTTAGACTAGTAAAAGGTAGTTTCTACATTTTCATAGGAAAAACAGGAGAGTGATAATAAGCTCTCCTGTTTTCATTTGAATACTATTATCTTATATCTCAAAATCAGGTAAATAGTCCGTCAGAATTTTGCTGACTTGTTTACCTTCCACCTGGTCAGTTACAATCGTCGCACCTTCCTTTTTACCTGCGTCATAATTTAAGGAAACCTTTTCAGCCTTATTGGTGACACTGATAGCGGCCTTTCCTTTATCTGTCAGATTACAAGTGATAACCCAATTGCCTACCTGTACGGTATTGCCTTTACGAATCACTTCCATGTCCGAACGGTTGTTCCCGTGTGTGTCCATAACCGTTAAGAAACGGGCGGTTTTGCAAGGAACAGTTGTAGAGGAGAAATGCCAATGATTAGGATATTTCAGGGCTTTTCCCTGAGCATTCGTCACATTCTTCCAGTTGGTAGGAGCACAGAAGAAAGTATCTACAATAGCTTGTTCTGTCTTGGCTGAACTGAACAGGTGAGCAACGGATATACCGCCGGCCTTATTCTTTCCGGTAACTTTTACCTCATCAGGTAGTTCCTGCATTTCCATAGGAAGTTCTACCGTATGCAGAAGATAACTCCATGTCACAGCTTCTTTTCCTTCCAGTTCATCATAGATTACGTACACTCCGGTAGTCCCCAATTGGATGATGTGGCGGCGGAACATGTCTACTTTGTTCTCGTCCCAACCTTTTTCAGGCGTGTACTGAGTGCCGGACAGTTCACCGCGTTTCAGCCATAGGGGAGAAGTCACTTCGCCATAAGCGTTGGAAGCATCTCCGACCATATATGAAATCTTTTCCCCTTCATACCAGCGTGGAATCCATCCGTATCCTTCTGTCCCGATTTTCTGTGTCATTCCGTTGACCAGGATACTATTGTGCGCACGTGTGTTACGATAGGAATACATACAATGATCGTCCGTGAATCCGGTACGGTGTCCGCTGCTGTAGAAGATTGCTTTTCCACCATAGAATGTGTTGAAAGCATTCTGATTGGCAAGCGCATGAGAAGTAGAGCCGTAAGGACTGGAGCGGAATGAAAGCATTGCGTTCTTGGCTATATCTCCCAGAGAAGTATGCATTGTTGCAATTCCCGTTTCGTTGAATACTTTTGCCATGGGAAGTTCTGCCAATGAGTGTTTCTCTTCAGGCAAAGACTTTTTGGTAGTACAGCGATACCAGGTAAGGTCACCGGATTTTCCTAAGAATGTTTTCTTCATAATATCCGGTTCTTTTTCCAATATCGTGCGTGCATAAGCGGCTGCCCAAGGGTTGTTACATTCACGCGCCAATGCGTCTGCGTAACCTACTCGTGTACCATTCGGTTTCATCTTCGTTTCATGTGAGTTACCTTGTCCGGCAGATTTCGAGAAAGGCGGTTGCTGGTAAATAACATAAAGTGCGTTATTATTATACCAAGGGTCGGCAAAGAAGTCGAATCCGCTGATACGTGAGTAGAAAGCGGGAACTTCAATTAATGTACGGAGATTGACATGGAAATAAGAATCACCGTTGTGCCATCCACCGTCGGTGTTAAGTCCCGGCAGACGGGATACCCATTCATTGTAGCAATAATCTACCCAGGTAGAAGACATCGGGAGTTCTCCGTACGTAGCAAAGGCCGCCATATTCAGAATACGGAAAGTCATTTGCCAGACATGATTGTCCGCAATACGATTTTCAAGATGGTTGACGTATTCGTGATAGAACTTCTTGCCGTTGTCGCGGATAGTTCCTAAAAGTAGCTTTTTTTCTTCCGGTGTCAGCAGGTTATACCATGCGTCATAAGCCGAAGTACTCATAGACAGGATAGTGGAACGGTTGAAGTCCCCTGCAAAGTATTTACTGTTTTTCCATGAAAGGATTTCGGAAAGGCGTTTGACACCCTCTTTATAATACACCTCATCTTTAGTCAGCAAATAAGCACGTACCATTGCTTCGATATTCGCTTCTTCACGGTCTACAATCTTCCGGCTTTCACGAATCAGGGCAGAACGATACTGCACAATATTTGTCAGTTTGACAACCTGTGTCGTATCAATCTCTTCTTCCAAATGTTTCAGCGGATGATTCAGGCATTTGTTTGCCTTCGTGATATACGCCTGTGCTTCCGGATTATTCTTATTCCGTTCGATAATGTTATCCCAGTCGTTGGCATCGAGCAGAATACGGGGGTGGCTTTTTGGTAATTTAGCCAGTACTTCTTGTAGTGAAGGCGGGTTGAAAGTACGTGTCTGACCATCTACATAGAAATGATAAACAGGCGACCACTCTTCTTTGCCGTTTTTATCTACATAGGCATGTTGCCAATACCATTTCCCTTTCTCGAACAATTTGAAAGGATTGAAGAAAGCCCACTTCCTTTCGGCAGTAATCACCTCAGACTTAAATTCCGGATCGCGTGCAATACGGATGCGGTAAGTCACTTCCGGTTTGAAATCCTCTTCTTCTACACCGTCAAGTACGGCACCAAGGTGAGGAAATTTGTCCGGCCACATAAAGCGTGGGGGATTGACTGCAATATGCTGTCCATCCAGTGGGGAAGGCGTTTCGCGGACTTCGTGCATCAGTGTCTGTTGACTTGGATGCATGATGCCCTTTTGCGCATATCCGTTTGCAGACAGCAAGAGAGAGAACAATAGGAGAATATAGGTTCGTTGTTTCATAATCATACTTTTTTAAACAGCTCTTTCAGTTTCACTGTCTTATTGTTGATCAACGGGCGAGCCCAAAAACCGATAAAGGTAATGTATCCTGCAAAAACGAGGATGAACAGCATACCTGTACGAAGGGAAGTAGCATCCGCTATCGTACTGACAATCATCGGGCCGCCTGCTCCGCCTACGATTGCCGAACACAGGATACCGGCAAAGGAACCGTGATGTTGCGATGCTGAGTTCAATGCCAGTGAGAATACGATAGAAAACATCATCGAAATGCTGAACCCGATAGCAGGAAAAGCAATTAATGATACTTCCTTGCTTCCGAACAGCGCAGAGAGCAATAATACAATAGTCAATACTCCGGAGAGTTGCAACAATCGCTTGCTGTCAATCAGTTTCAGTAATACCATACCTACCAGGCATCCGGCAGTCATCAAGCCCCAAAAATAGCTTACTGCCTGTGCGCCGTCAGTTTGAGGATTTACCCCGTGATATTGTTCGAGAAACGTACTCATAAAGATAGAAGTTCCCTGTTCCGTGCTCACATAGCAGAAGATTCCCAGAAAGAACAGCCATACATATTTCTGCTTGAATAATGCCAGATATGAATCTTTTGAACCGCTTTTCTCGTCTTCTTTCAATTCGATTTTCGGGAAACGGGATACGCTGACAGCAATCAACATGACTAGCAAAATCAAGGCAAACACCCAGTAAAGAGATACCCAGGGCATTTCTCTCGGAGTGACATCGGCCAGCAAATCAATAAAGAAACCTTTTCCGGCCGTATAAGTCACAGGGTCGAGTTCCCGAATCAGGTACGTATATACCAATGGACTCAGGAAGGAAGCGATTCCAAACATGAATTGTGCCAGTTCGGCGACGAATGCGTAGTTTTCCTCACCGCCTACGGTGCGTTGAAGCGGATTCAATACGGTTTGCAACATAGCCATTCCCAATCCGATGATGAAAGAAGAGGCCAGCAACATCGGATAGGTGTGTATGCAAGCAAAGAGGATAGTTCCGATAAACGGCATCAGGAATCCACCGAATAATACCGGCTTTTCACCGAAGCGGTCAATCAGCAGTCCGGCGGGGATGGACATGATGGCGTAAGCCAGGAAGAAAGAAGTCGGGATAAATCCCGCCATCGCCAGGTCGCTTAGGTTGAAATTGTGAATAATGTCCGGAATGAGTGGGCCCAGGATATTAGTAATAAATGAAATGGTGAACCAGAACGCCATAATCAGCGCCAGCATTCCTAAATTTCTTTTCATAATTTAATTAGATTGGGAGCGGAAAATTGAGTAAATACAAGTGAGGCAGCTCCGATACTTCCTGCTTTATTGCCTAAGGCGGCAGCCATGATTTCCGTATTCACGGCACAGTCGGAGATGGCATAGCGGTGAGCTTTCTCACTTACTTTCCGGATATAGAAATCTCCGGCTTCAGAAAGTCCGCCGCCGATTACAACCTTTTGCGGGCTGAAGATATTGATAAATCCGGCAATTCCATGTCCCAGAAAATCACAATGTTCTTCCAGTGATTCGGTGGCAATGCTGTCGCCCTCTTTGTAAAGGCGGACAATCAGTTCTCCGTTGATTTCGTCATTCGGATAAGAGATACCCGCTTCCGCTATTCGCTGGCTGAAACGGCGCACCAAAGCCGAAGTCGAAGCATAATGTTCCAGACAGCCGACAGAACCACAGGCACAAGGTTCACCATTGGCAATTAAAGGCACATGTCCCAATTCTGTTCCCCGATTGGCATAACCATTGAACAGTTTACCGTCGATAACCACTGCACCGCCGATACCCGTTCCTACGGTTAAGAAAACAACATGAGTGGCGCCCTGACCGGCTCCGTACATGGTTTCGCCCAATCCCATCAGATTGGCATCATTTCCCAATAAAGCAGGGATTCCGGTTTCTGTTTCAATGCGGTCTGTCAAATGCAGGTTTTCCCAGCCTTTGATATTTTCCGCACCACCCAAAACGATGCGGTTCGTACAATCCACGATACCCGGTGTCCCGATTCCTATACCGTCAATCTTGAACTCTTGCTTTGATGCAAAAGCTTTCACTTCATTGATGGCGGCAACCAACTGCCCGATGACAGCTTCGGCTGATACATCGGCTTTCGACGGTAACTTCCCTTGAAAATGAAATACGCCTTCATTATCAATAAGGGCGTATTTCACAGAAGTTCCGCCAAGGTCTATCCCTATAGCGTATTCTTTTTCCATATCTGCAAAGTAATGCTTGATACTTATTTCTTAATACTTGAAAATCACACTCTTTCTGCCCAGATTGGTGAACTCCAAGCCCATTGTCCGTCACGTTGGCGGGCGCGTACATAGTAATAATCAGTATCGCGTTGAGGCTCCTTGTCTTCCATGTAGTGCTCTACTGTGAAGCAGCTTTCCGGCATGGCGCGGTTGAAGAGGATTGCTTCGCTCAACCAGCCGATCATGAAGTGCGAACGTGAACCTTCGAGCAATTCGCCCAATGTATGCTCAAACTTCTTGCCGTTGAACTCTGCGATAATCTTACCGTCTTTCGGCATCTCAACATCGAGGATTACTGCTTGCATGGCCGCAGTCGTCGTATTCGGGTTTTTGCTGCTATACATATCCAGTTCGGTTTCCTTGTCGCTGACAGATACGATGCGGTTGACATGTGTGTGGAACTCAGTTTCACCTTCCTGCGGAGAAGTGAAGGCTGCGCCGCGGAAACAAGGAGTCACGCTATGGAGCTGTCCTTTGTCTAATGACAATTTGCCTTGCCAATGTACGTATTGCTCTTCACGGTTCCAACCGAAATCCACTTTAACCTTGCAACGTACCGTATCGCCTTCCGGGGCAACCGGAGTCAACGGGCCGTTCATGCGAGCCAGAATCTGGCCGTTCTTAACAATATCTACATAGTCGATGCAGCTTTCACCCGTTACGTTCAGATAGATGCGACGGCTGTTGCCACGGACTACATCTCCCATAAGAGCATCGTTCAGACGGAAATCTATAAGGATCTTATCACCTGTCGCAGCGCATACGTGACGGGTGCGGAGCGCTTCCCAGATGGCGTCACGGGTTAGTGACGGAGCCAGTACGCCGATACGTCCGTCGCCATAACTGCCCGGATAACCGGAGTGTTGGTCGGTGGAAGCCATAATACCGAATTTATTACCTAGCTCAAGACCATACTGGATAGTTCCTTCCCATTGACGGGGGCCCATATCATGCAGATAAGGATAATCGCCCTGGTCGCTTTCTGCCAGACCGTGGCGGGAGTACATTTCTACGAACGGAGTAATATCACCTTCAGTAAAGCAATTCCAGTTGTAACCGCGATAACCGCCCTGATAACCCATGTGGTGCGGAGTAACGAATACTTTGTGTCCTTTGGCTTTTTCTTTCCAGTCTTCGATAGAAGTACATTCTACAAGCGGCGCATCCAGGTCGTAGTTCAGTGCGACATGGTCACCATGCTCCATGCTGTGAGCTTCGTATCCGACGAAAGTCAGGAATTCGCCTTCCTTGTTATACTCATTAGTCATTCGTACATATTTCTCGTAGCCGCCTTCACGCAGACGTTTGAAAGCCCCCGTGTGGTAGTCGATTACCCATTTCAGACGAGGGTCATCTGCTCCGGGAATATCCGGCCACATGGCATGAGGGGTTACACTGACAAAATCCAATTGTCCTTTCGCCGCTTCAAAAGCATCGCGCATGTCGCCGTGTCCGTATGTGATGTTACAGTGGTTATGTAAGTCGCCCCAATACATTTTGAGGTTGCTTGCCGATGGCATGATTTTCTTGGCATCCTTGCTTCCTGGTGCACAAGAACCTAGTAAACTGCCTGAAGCTGCCAATCCGAGGAAAGACCAGCCTGTGTTTTTTAAAAACTTTCTTCTATCCATGGTTTTAGTAATTAGTTTATCTGTTTTTCATTTGTCGACGGTCTCCTTTGAAAAGGACTTTCTCTTTTTCATCAGGGTCGGTGTCGTTATATTGTTTTTGGGTATCCTGAAGGAGTTGCATCAATTCTTTTTGTTTTTCTGCATATTCCGGTTTACCGAAGACGTTGTTCATTTCTCTCGGGTCGGCTTTCATGTCGTACATTTCCCATTCATCTATATCGTTGTAGAAATGGATGAGTTTGAAATCCTGGGTACGGATACCGTAATGACGTTTTACGGAATGTTCAGCCGGATATTCGTAGTAATGGTAGTAAGCGGCTTTGCGCCAGTCGGAGGGAGTTTTGCCTTCGTTTGCCAATATCGGTTTCAAGGATACGCCTTGGATATCAGACGGGATTTCCACTCCGGCAAAGTCGAGGAAAGTAGGGGCAAAGTCTACGTTCATGCTGATGGCGTTGCTTGTGCTTCCTGCTTTGATAGCCTTCGGATAGCGGATGATAAGCGGCATACGCTGACATTCTTCATACATGAAGCGTTTGTCAAACCAGCCGTGTTCGCCGAGGAAGAAACCCTGGTCGGAAGTGTAGACAATGATTGTGTTGTCTAGTTCACCGATTTTTTCAAGATAATTCATCAGTCGGCCGATATTTTCATCTACTGCTAATGTAGTAGCCAGATAGTCGCGCATATACTGTTGATATTTCCAACTGATTAATGCTTTGCCTTTCAGGTCGCCTTTGCGATATTCTGCGATACGTTGTGCATATACAGAATCCCATTTGTCCTGTACTTCGGCAGGCATACGCTTATATACGCTATAAAGACGGTTTGTCGTATCTTTCAACATCTCTTCGCGGGTCAGTAGCTTGAGATCCCAATCATCGGTCAGCGTGTGCTCGATGGACATATCCTGTTCGCGCGCTGCCCTTCCGCGTCCTTCGTAATCGTCGAACAGGTTGGCAGGTTCGGGGAAAGTAGTATTGTTGAAGATACCCAGGTAGCGGGGAGCAGGCATCCAGTTACGGTGCGGAGCTTTCTGGTGATACATCATACAGAACGGTTTGTTCTTATCCCGGCCTTCGAGAAATTCAATGGCTTTATCAGTGATAATATCCGTCGCATATCCTTTTTCTACGATATGCTTGCCGTCTTCCCAAAAGTCAGGGTCGTAGTAATCGCCCTGTTCATGCTGACCGCTAAGGATGCTCCAATGATCGAACCCTTGTGGTTCACTGATAAGATGCCATTTACCAATCATGGCAGTCTGGTATCCGGCTTGTTGGAGAAGCTTGGGGAATGTCTGCTGGTCACCGTTGAATGTACTTGCGTTATCGGTGAAACCATTTTCATGACTGAATTTACCGGTAAGGATACAAGCTCGTGAAGGGCCGGAGAGGGCGTTGACTGCATAACAGTTGTCGAAACGGATACCTTCGTTGGCAATCCGATCCATGTTGGGAGTCTGAATCAAGTTTCCGCCATAGCAGGACATGGCTTGGGTGGTATGGTCGTCCGTCATCATAAAGATGATGTTCGGTCGTTTAGTTTCTTCTTTCTTCTGATTGCCGCAGGAAGCAAGGCTTAATGCAGCCAATGGAAGGAGTAGGGTAGAGGGATAGTTTCTCATAATAAAGAGTCTTTTTGAGGAGAATGTGATACTAATAAACGAATAATAGCCGGATATGACTGTCATTCAGGGGATGCGTAGTGACGAAAAATCTCCTCTCTTTATAACGTAGAGAGGAGATTCTTCGCTACGCTCTGATGGACATTGATCAATGTCTTTTTATCAGAGTTTATATTTTAGTGACTGTTTCTTTCCATTTACTTTCACTTCTACTTCCAATCCGTTTTCATCGAACGCTTTGTTCTTGAATTTAGCAGCAAATTTAGGGGCATCTGCGCTTTTCTTAACAGGATAGATGACAGTGATATAACGTACAGCTTCTTCTCCGTCTTTTCTTACGTTGAATGATACGTTCATACGTTTGTAACGTTTGCGGTAAGCAGTTGAACACCATCCCGGTTCTTTCTTCATGCTCATACCGTCAGGACCGAAACATTGCAGTTTCATGTTGCTTCCATCCTCAAACTGAGTAAGGAATGTCATGTCTTCGCGGCTGTTGGCGATTTCGCCTTTCGGCATTTGGTAATGAAGATTGATAGAACCTTTGGCACTACCTGCCATTTCGTCCACAATTACAAAATAAGTATTATCAACGAAGAATACGGAACGACGATGCTTCAAGTTCTTGTAACTCGGGTTTTCGGTAACCAAAGTCTGGATGGCACCTTCCGGCTGCCACAGTTTGGTAACTGATTCTGTTGTATCCAGATTCTTGTTGTTCAGGGTTACAGTGTTGTGTACACAAGTCTGACGATGCCAGTTGCGTTGTTCCATCACTTCGCCTTCGCCTGCATATACATACGAACCGGAATCCGGGAACAAGTTCTTGCCATTGAACCAAAGTTCGAATGTACCGTTGTCCGGCTGACAGTGCCAGAATGCTTTCGGACCTGCTTTTACTACCATTTGAGTAGCATCCATTCCCCAGGAATTACGGAATACGAAGAAACCTGATTTCAGGAATCCCTTAGACATATAATCCGGCAATGCGCCCTCTTTACCTTCTGTTGCAAAGTATTTGATAGCCTGATTTTTCGGGAACAGTTTACTCCACGCTTTGTAGTTCTTCACCATTTCTTTCTTAGTTGTCAACTTGGCGTCGCTGAAACATGGGTTTGTGTAATCCGGGAAAGAAATGTTTGCATAGAACATAATCATGCTTTCGATTGTATTCAGATAATCTTGCGGGAATTCCTTGCGGAATCCGTTTACATCTGCAATTCCTAATGCTTTGCAGAAAATGTTGATAGCAGCAAGGTGATAGTGAGGGTCGAGCTCAAACTGACCGCCGTCTTCATATACCTGTACGTGAATTTCACGGTTCAGGATATCGATACCACTCTTTCTCCAAGCCGGAGCATCTTTGAATTCCGGGAAGAAAGCGCCTGCATAAATCATACGCTGAGCTTCAAACAACAGGTGATTACCCTTGTCGGAGTAGTTACCTAAGATATGTACGGCATGTTTGTGGTAGTTCACTAGGAATTCAGTCAGGAAGTCCGGAGTGAAAGAAGGAGAAGGCAGGAACAACTGGAACTGTGAAGTCTGGTCTTGCAGACGGTTGCTCACTTCCAGTGGACGCCATGCGAAACGTACATTTTCTACTTCACCTTTGATTTTTCCGTTGCTTACCAGCTCATATTCTTTCTTGTCCATCTTCACCAACGGATTCTTTTTAATCCAGTCGATGTATTGGTGTGCCCATTCTTTGGCGTATTTCTCGTCACCGGATACACGGTAAGCCTTACCCATCGGAGTGAACCATTTGTGGCGGTGAAGCTGCCAGCGAAGTTCGTTGTCTTTTACCGGCCAGTATTGCCAGTTGATGTCTTCTCCGTAATTGTAAGAAGGCTGATAACCTTTGTGAACGAAGAAGGTGTGCTTCAATGCGTCATCTGCCCACTGTTGTTCTTCTTTGCCGATAGTAACTTTTTTCAGGTTAATATCCGGAGTTTTCACATTAGTACGTGCACGGTAGTAATCGAGTAATGCTTTTGCGGCATCTTCGTCTTTACCTTCCTGATGCAAGGCTTTTACTTTTTCCAGTCCCGGGTAATCGAGGTTGAGAAGTGAAAATACTTCGCTTTTCAACTCCTGGGCGCTAACTTTACCTGCAAAACAAGCAATTGCCAGCAAAAGGATATACTTTAAAATTTTATTCATGATAGATTCGGTATTATGATTTTATGTCTTAGATATTTTTGTAGTTGATGCCTTTCAAGTCCATGAATCTCTTCAATGCTTCCAAATAGTAGTAGTCAGCATAATTCAGCGGAGTGTCAATTTCAGAACCGTTAGGCAGTGAGCCTACAGAGTGCATCAGGATGAATCCCTGGTTGTCGCCGACTTTTGCCAGGTATGCATCACTTGACAAACTCTTCAGAATTTTTTCAGCATAATCCAGGTATTTCTTACCATCAGGAACCATTGTGCTTAGTTCAATCAAGGCAGAAGCGGTGACAGAAGCGGCAGATGCATCACGCGGAGTTTCTTCAGTCACAGGAGCATCGTAATCCCAGTAAGGAATAGCGTCGTCTGTTTTTACACGTTCCATAATCATATCAGCTATCTTTACTGCAAAGTTCAGGAAAGTACTGTCGTTTGTTTCACGGTAGCAAGCTGTGTAGCCATATACAGCCCATGCTTGACCGCGTGCCCATGAAGAATCGTCATTCTTGCCTTGGTGAGTTTGCTTGCGTTCAACAGTTCCGTCGTTGTTGTAGCTCACTACATGCCAGCAGGTATAGTCGGGACGGAAGTGATTTTGCATGGTAGTCATGGCATGCTTGATGGCAACATCCTTGTATTTGCTGTCACCAGTTGCTTTTGCTACGTTGAACAAGAGGTCAAGGTTCATCATATTGTCGATGATTACCGGGAAGTTCCATGTACCGAAATCCCAAGAACGGATAGCTCCGATAGAATCGTTGAAACGTCCGCACAGATTGTCGGCTGTTTCTCTCATCACTGCTGCGATAGTGTCATTGGGTGCAAGACGCTCTGCGTTACCATAACTACAGTTAATCATAAACCCTAAATCGTGTGTACCTTTATAATAGCGTACCGGATTCAGAAGATTAGTATATTGAATAGCTTCCGCTTTCAGTGTGTCGTTTCCTGTCAGCTCGTATGCGTACCACAAAGAACCGGGGAAGAAACCGCTTGTCCAGTCATGAACGCCACAAAGACGGCGTTTACCCAATTGTTCTGCGGTAGGTTGTGCGCGGAGTGAATCTTTAAATGTCAGTGAATCTCTTTCCAACTGGCGGCAAAGGAAATTCATGTCATAACCAGTACGGATGGAACGTGGGAGCTGACCTGTACCGTCAACTTCTTCTGCTGAAAGTTGTAATTGTGCAGAAGCTACATCCAGTCCTTTTTTAATCCAACTGTAGTCTTCCTTTGGAGCTGTCTGGCACGATGCGAGTGCGATAGTAACCGAAGCAAAGAGAACAAGTTTCTTTTTCATGTTATTCATTTTAAGTGATTGTTTTTAGAAGTTTTGTAACTGATACAAAAGTAGTGGAAAGGCTTAACTTTGCGTTGCAGGATTGTCCAAAAGGTGTTTGAACCCTGCTTTTTCAGTTTCGATTTTGTTGAAAAAGGTTTTAATATTCTCCAATATGCCTTGGTTAGGGGCATATTGGAGAGGATTAAACCTTTTATTTTAAAGAGAAATTACTTATTTTCCCCAGCCTGGATTTTGATCAAACTGTTTGAGCAATGACATGTCACGCAGTGGGATAGGAAGTAACTCATGTTTATTCTTTTGTGTATATTGTGAACAAATATAAAGGGTTCCTAATGATTGACACCAACTGGATAACTCTGATTGTGTGTTTTGAATAGCATCATAGTAGATTCCCCAACGGATCAAATCTTGACGGCGATGTCCTTCGAATGCTAATTCATAAGCACGCTCGTCACGTACTGCTTTTCGGAATGCAGTTCCATCCAATCCTGATAAATCAGCTTGGCTATTTGGGGTATTGACATCTGTACCGAAACCACGTCGACGTACCATATTAATAGCAGTATAGGCTTCGGGAGTGGGGCTACCTTTCCATTCGTTCAATGCTTCAGCATAAAGTAACAATACGTCTGCGTACCTCAGTACATACCAATTGATATTGGAATAATTTTGATCAATTAAGTAGTTTTCGTCACTAACATATAATTCTGTGTCCCATTTAGCAGGGAACATTCCATCAACATAAGTTTTTCTTTGGCTATCTTTGGCATCATCTTTGATTATATCTTCAAAAGTTATGTTAGGTTGGTCTTTGATAACCCCTCTTTTGCTTCCTCCGGTATAATTGTAGTCTGCCACAGAAATATATGCTCTTAGATCTTTATCACGGTCTTTCCAGTCGCGTAGGAAAGTCGGTATAACTCTCCAGTTTCCTGCATTTCGCCCGCTTCTAATTCCTGTGGCAGATACGCCATTCCATTTTCCAATACGACCATATGAGTTTACTGATGAGTTTGGAGCATAGAAGCTAATTTCAATTAAACTTTCTGCAGGATCCCAAATTCCATTACAAGTGTTTTTCCAGAGTTGATCATATTCGCTTAAAAGATGATGTTTTCCTGATTCAATTAAAACTTTCGCTGTTTGAGCTGCTTTTTCCCATTTAGTATCATCTTCGCTTGCCCATGTTGCATACACTTTGGTTAACAATCCTAGTGCTGAACCTTTTGAAAGGCGGAAGCTGCTGTTTGAACGTAAATTGTCGTCTACTGCATAGGGCAGATTGTCGATTGCATATAGCAGATCTTCTTCAATGTATTTATATACATCTATCGGATTTGCTTGAGTATATTCAGAAGGTGGCAAGTAGGATTGGCTTGTATTTGTTATTAAAGCTATATTTCTGAACCAACGTACTAATTCAAAATAATGAAGGGCGCGTAAGGCACGTGCTTCTGCCATATATATTACTGCTAACTTATAGTTCTTTTCATCATAAGTTTGTATTTTCTGCTGTAATGCTTCAAGGAAGTCGTTTGCACAATAGACCCCGGCATATAGGCTTGCCCACGTTAATTGTACGTCACTTTGATTGCTACCATATGCATTTGCTGGTACTAAACGAAGACCATCTGTTGAATTCCCCGGTCCTTTCGCTATATCAGTAGGAATTGTAAATAATAGTGATAAATTGTACTTGTACATTCCTTCATCTATCATATTACGATATATTCCCAGAAGTACATTTTGTGCTTCTGATGCATCCTTCATATAATTATCTTTTCCTACTTCTGTATAATTGGTTTCATCTAAAGAACAAGATGTAAAACCTAATATACAAGCTAATGTGAGAATATAATATTTAAGATTTTTCATTGTCTTTGCTTTTATTTAAAATTGAACTTCGACACCAAATGTAAAAGCTTTGCTCTTAGGATAAGCTCCCCAGTCGAATCCGGGCATTAACGGACTGTTTTTCATGTTGACTTCCGGATCGTATCCTGTATATTTGGTGATACAGAATAGGTTTTGTGCGGTAGTATAAACACGTACACGGTTGATATATGCTTTTTTCGTCCATTTCGCAGGTAAAGTATATCCTAATGTTATGTTTTTTAATCGCAGGAATGAACCATCTTCTATGAAGCGTGAATACAGTTCATACTTAACATATCCATCAAGGGCAGGTACGCGGTTAGAAGCATGTGTCGGAGTCCACCGGTCTGCTACTTCTTTCAGTTGGTTGGCACGTTCGTCTTGTGATTGAGTACTGAACATACGTGTTGCGTTATACACATCGTTACCATAACTGAATTGGAATAAGAAGCTAAAATCGACTCCTTTATATTTGAAAGTGTTGGTAATACCACCATACCATTTAGGTTGACCATTACCGATAACCGTACGGTCATTCTCTGTTATCACACCATCACCATCTATATCCTTATATTTTACCATTCCGGGGCGAACGGCTTCACCTGCATGATTACTGATATCCGTGATTCCAGGTTTCAATACCATTCCACTTGGTGTTTGGTTAAAATCAGAATTCTGATACACTCCGTCAAATACATATCCATACATCTGACCTAATGATTGACCTACATATGAGACATAGTCGTATCCTTTGAAGTTTGTATTAAATTTCGTTGCAGAAAGTATCTCTGATGCTCCTTCCTGCAAAGACTTAACTTTATTTCTTACAAAAGAAATATTGAAGTCTGTTTGCCAATTGAAATCACGGGTCTGTATGTTGGTAGTATTTAAACTTAATTCAATACCTTTATTTTGAACTTTACCGACATTTTTCCATTGTTGACCAAATCCACTAACATAAGCTAATTCCTGTGCCAGTAATAAGTCTTTTGTGTTTTTTATAAAAAAGTCGGCAGTTACACTAACGCGGTTATTGAAAAGGCCTAAATCAATACCTAAATTCGTGGTTGTTGAGCCTTCCCATCTCAAATCTTTATTTGCGAGTTGTTTAGGATAAAGTACAGTCGTTTGTTTATTGCCTATACCATATTTCCCCATGGTATATAAATCCATAGAAAGATAGTTGGCAATACGGTCGTTACCTACTGTACCCCATCCGAGACGCAGTTTCAGATTGGAAACAGGCGTGATGTTCTTCATAAATTTCTCTTCAGATATACGCCATGCAGCAGAGAATGCAGGAAATACACCCCATTTGTTGTTTGTTGAGAATACAGTCGAACCATCTGCACGGATAGTAGCAGTTAATAAATAGCGATTGTTCAGATTGTATTGTCCACGGGCAAAGAAAGACAATCGTTTGTTTTCTTCTTTATATGTTGTTACTATACTAGGCGTAGCTCCCATTCCTAAATTGTCATTTCCTAAATTGACCGGGAAATCTCTGGCTTCACCTTTAAGATACTCGTTACTTCTATATGAGAACTCATGTCCGAGCATGACATCAAGGGCATGGATTTTATTAATTTTCTTTTTGTATGTCAGTGTATTACTACTTTGCCAACGAAGGTCTTTTTGCATTTGAGTATTTCCATAAACTCCACCTGTTCTGTAAGCTTGACTTGAATCTTCACCGTAGAATACATCTCTTCGGGTATTGGTTGTATTATAAGTAGCGGAGGTTTTGAATACGAGATCTTTTGTTAGTTTTATATTAACAGCTGCGTTTGCACCCCATAACTCAACTAATCTATGATCAGTTACTGCTTCTGATTGTTTGATAGGGTTGATTTGGCTACTTGACGGGTCTAATTCTATTTCAAGTGGGTCAAATGCTGAATTTAAAAGTTGCTCATTGGTATATTTATTACCACCGGTAGGGCGTGCACGTAACAAATTGGCAAGTACATTAAGAGAACCGGAAGTACCTGAGGTACCAATACCATCTCTGACCATGTTGGAATAGTTGATTGTGGCATTGAACGAGATAGCTTTTGTCAGTGTTTGGTCAATGCGTAATTTTCCAGTTGTTTTCTTAAAACCACTATTAGAGAAAATACCATTTTCATTGTAATGAGAGAAAGATGCAGCATATTTGCTCTCTTTTGTTCCACCCATAATACTTATACTATGGTCTTGTGACCATGTAGGCTTGAATGCTTCATCTTGCCAGTCTATTCCAGGCTCGGTTAAATAGTCTTCAATTGTTTGGTAACGATAAGGTTCTCCTGTTGCAGGATCAGTACCTGCTTGATAGTAAGTCTTTTCGTATCTTTCTTTATTTTTATCGACCTGTAATTGCACGAATTCGTATGGACTGATCAAATCTAATTGTTTGGCAATAACACGATAACTAGCAGAACCGTTGTAAGTAATTACAGGTTTTCCTTCTTTTCCAGACTTAGTTGTTACCAATACGACACCATTAGCGGCACGTGCACCATAGATGGCTGCGGCTGATGCATCTTTCAATACATCGATTTTTTCAATGTCGGAGTTAGCTAGATAGTCAATATTGGCTACTTCAAAACCGTCTACAATAAATAATGGGGCAGAGTCTCCATTTACAGTTCCGACACCACGAATTTTAATATCAAAGCTGGAACCCGGGGTACCATCTGATTGAGTGATTTGAACACCTGCAATCTGACCTCCTAATGTTTCTACTACAGAACCGGTTTTGAAGCCTTCGATTGCTTTAGCTGCAACAGAAGAAACAGATCCTGTCAAGTCGCCTTTCTTCATGCTACCATAACCTACTACCACTACTTCGTCCAGTGTTTTATTGTCTGGCACTAGTTTAATGGAAATTTGCGTTTTTCCTTGTAGCTTTACTTCTTGTGTCAAATAACCGATATAACTAATAGTAAGTACTGAATTTTTAGCAGCTTTAATAGTAAAGTTACCATCTAAGTCAGTTGCAGCTCCTGCTTGTCCGCCTTTTACTTGGACGGTCGCACCAATAAGGGGCATATTTGTTTCATCGTAAACTACTCCCTTTACAGTCACATTTTGAGCAAATGTGATTATTGAGATTAGGAGAGCTAAGAGGGTAGTGTACCCTCTTTTGCTCAGTGTATGATTTGTTGATTTATACATAATTGTTTATTTTCTATTTTATTAGATTAAAAGTTCTCGTCAAGCCAGATGAATACAGGGAAGACTGGGATTGATGTGCCATCGCTATCTAAGTCTGATTGGGTTCCACTAAGTGCTCCTCTAACTTTGGCTATTACTACTCCGTTCGCGTATTCATTATCTGAACCGATCCACTTACCCGGATTAATTTTTATTTGGAAGTCTCCGGGTTGGATATATGCAGGTTTAGCTCCTAATCTGTCAGACTCTAGATAGTATGACATCATATTGATTTTTTGTGAAGATGCGTAATTGGCAAAGACATTATTTATTAATGAACTTGCATTACCTGCAGCACTACTTCCGTGATTTTCATTATCATTGAAACGATAGAACAAATATTCCAAATTACCTCCTCGGAAATCTAGGATCACCTTCGACATATCTTCAAAAGAGTTGATCTTTTGAGAATTCCAGTTAACAACTTCGCATTTACTTTGACTACATATACCAGTTCGTGGATTGGCCTTTACCACAAAAGGAGTATAAGTTAAAATCAGGTTATTACCTGTTTTCTTAGGAGTGTTAAAGAATAATGGAATCCTTTTTGTTACAGGTGGAATTTCAGGGTCAGTATTAGATACAGTTACTTTAATTAAAAGAACTCCTCCTTCAAATTTACCAGTGAAAATATTACCACCTCTATTTTTATCACTTTCACTAGTAGTTGTTGGGTCTAAATTAATTTCACCCGTAGAAGAATTTATTTCTGTATATTTAAATCCTCCAGTAGTACTTGTATATCTTTCATCTATTGAATATTCGACTATAAAATTTGAACCATTAGGCAAATCGCTGTCTAATATAGTTAATGGCTCTAAAGGAATATTCCCTTTATTTATATATCTGAATAGATTGCGATTTGTTGGATTCTTTTCCTTGGTATATTTATGGCTTGTTTTTTGTCCAACTTCCCAAGTGTTTTCAAGATTGGTACCGTAACTAACAAATGTAAACATGTTTGGATTTGTCATAACGGTTAATTTGAAGGTCGTGGTAGCATTTGATTTATAGTTAGATGCTGTCACTTTGATTTCATAAGGAGTATTGTCATTTGCTTTTAATGTGTTGGCTTTGACCATTGATATTTCTCCCGTTTTTTCTTCAACTTTGAAAAGTTTCAGTATTTCATCTGAATTATCTGTGGCAAGACTAAAAGTCAAATCATCTCCTATTAATCCTTCTTCATATGATAACGGTTTCAGTTCTTGGCCTTCATAAATATTGGTAGCTTTATATTTGAAAGTGTTTTCGTCAACAGGATCCATGAAATCAATAATATTAACGGTATAGGCCTCTGGAAAATCTCTTTCTCCATATTTATTGCTGACGGTGATGTCTAATTTGAATATACTACCAACTTCAAGTCCATTATTCTCTTTTAGTGTGATTTTTCCTGTTGAAGGGTCTATTTTAAATGCATCTGTAGTTGGGCTTATAGATTTGATTCTGAACGCCATCTCTTCGGGAGAACCTTGGATAGACATGTCACCAGATGTAAGTTCTACATTATACTCAACGTTTACATTTTTTGGACTATATTCTAAATTATAAGGTTTAGCCACTACACTGAAAGTTACAGCATCTGCGTAAATATATTCATCGACTCTTGTTGTTAATTTCAAGCTTAATGTATATTGTTTACCAGGTTCCAACCGATCTTTGTATTTTGATACTATTGTAATTTTACCAGTTTCTGATACTGTAAAATAATCCAAATAATCCTTATTCCCGTCTGCGGCTATATCATAACCAATGATGGATATGTGTGTGTCTTTTTCTGTTGTTACCTGTGCGCTGGATTCCTCCCACTTCTCTTCATCCAGATTGACAATAACATCGGAAGGGATTACAGTGATTCCTTCAGGAGCAGCTAATAATATATTAACTTGTACAATATCTTTGAATTCATAATATTTCCCGTTAGAATAACAAGATACGCTTATTTTGTACAATCCGGTAGACAGATTTTCAGTGTTTTGGATTGTAATAGCACCTGTAGATTCGTTTATTACAAAACTTTCAGTAGAATAGGATTCATCTTTTAATGTGATATTAGTGATGGCAAAATCATATGGTGCACCACCAATATAACTAGGCTCTTTTAATTCGAAATTCATGGAAGGGCCAATATCTGTGACTCCATAATAGTATAGCGCGAAATTGGACGAATCGGTTTCTTCCGTATCCGTACAAGATACTGCCAAATGTCCTAGCAAGCTTATTGCAAGGAACATCAAACATTTGGTAAATAAATCTTTAAGGTTCATTTCTGTTTTATTTTAGAATTAAAATTTATTTTATTGTGTAAGATAGTTCATACGGTGTACCATCTATGTTTACAGTAATATTTGATACTCCGTTAGGATTATATGCCTTATCCATACTACCTGTGATATTTATACTTTCAGTAGGGTTTGATGTCGGATAAATAACGGTAAGGAAGCGGGCAGCGTTTCTATCACCTTTCGCCATGGAAAGATGGTAAGCCGGACGTGAGAATGTATATTCAGCTACAGTATTATAAGACACGGCTCCGTAAGTGTCTTTGGTAATTGTTATATTAGCATCATCGTTGGTATATACAGTACGAACAAGTATATTTTTATTGTCGCTAAAATTAGTGCGTGCACCTTTTTTATCTGTTTCTATAATCACTTCGTTGTCACTGCCATCGCATAAATTGAAATGAAGTTGTACATCTTCTTCTTTTGTGCCTTCACCTATTCCTTCATCTACTATAACAAAGAATTTCTGTTCGACAAAAAAGACATATCTGCGATGTGTCAGGTTTGAATATCCTGCATTTTCGAATACTACAACTTCAGCATTATTTGTTTTACCTGAACTAATGTATTGTCCTTTAGTGGTAGTGAAATTTTTTCCGGCTAAAGTCAATGTGTTGTGCATTTTACTTTGGCGGAAAGTTGCGCGTCTTTTATTAGGCTCTGCCGCACTCCAACTATAATAGTCACGTACACCGGAATCCGGGAAGAAGTTACGTTCGTTGTAATATAGTTCGAATGTACCATTGTCCGGTTGGTTATGTGACCATGCTTGAAGCTTGGCATCTCCTGAATTGTTATTACTTAAGATCATCATAGTTGAACCTTTAGTCCAACCATTACGGAAAATGTAATAACCAGAGTTGCTAAAGATTTTTGTTTCAATGTCAGGACAGGTTCCACCCGATTTCCCATAACCTGCCATGTATTTAAATTCTTCATTATTTGGGAAAAGGTCATAGAAAGTGTTGAAGTTTCTATTTAGTACACTTCTATTCCATGAAGTCTGACGTGTGTCATTGAATCCGGGGACATAAAAATTTCTATAGGTATAATCAGAAGTACTGAAATTTTTGCCTTCAAAATAATTAGGATATGTGAACTGTACAATTACATTTCCTGCTTTTTCTAATGAACTCTTAATATTTGATGCAAATTGATTATTTAGATTATTGGCATCTATAAGTTTGATGAGGTCACAGCATGTGTTGACAACGTCGATATGATAGCTTAAGTCTAACTCTTCATGCATACCATCATCTAAGAATTGATTGCCAATATAACTGAAACCTGTTTCTGCCCATTTCTGAGAGTTCTTAAACTCCGGATATAAAGTTCCTGCAAATACTAATGCCCTGCCTTGAGTTGCCAGAACATTTCCCCCTTCACTATATCGGTATTGAGTAAGGTAGTCGCAATGATCTGCAAAACTACTCAAAAATATAGATAACCAGTCTGGAGTGAAGTTTTTTGAGTTTTTATAGTATTCAAACAGTTCTACTTGATCTGCCAGACGAGAAGCGGTTTGTAATTGCCACCAAGGTTTGATGTCTTTAACTTCCTCCTCTGGTTTGGGATTTTGAAGTATCCAATCGCTATATACTTCTATCCATGACTGAACATATTTCTCATCATTTGAAGTACGATAAACTTTTGCTTGTGGAATAAACCATTGATGGCGATGGAGTTGTTTTGGATATTCATCACTTACACCGGAAGGGCGGTTATCCCAGTTTAATTTACCATCCTGTTTATTTAATTTATAAGGAAGTCCATCTGTGTCAGTGAAGTTTCTTACGTAAAAACGATATTCTAAAGCTTGATCGGCTTTCTTTTTATCATCCTCTGTTGAGGTGACATTCATTAGATTCAGAAGTGGGTTGGTAGGGACATTTGTCCTCGTTTGATAGTATTTGAGCAAGGCGTCTGCTGCATAATACAAATTTCCATCTTCATAATGAGCTTTGACTTTTTCCAATCCTGGATAATCGAGGTTGATTACATCAAAAAGTCTTTCGTTGATAAGACTGTTAGGCTTTTGCTGTGGATATACATAATCCCCACCATCGCCAATAGTGAGATCATTCTCGTCATCCGAGCAAGCCCCAAGTGTAAATAGAGCGAGTGAACAAATAAAGAAGATGTTCTTCATACTTTATTAGGTTTTAATTATTAAAAGTTATATTTTACTGTTTGCAAATGTAATCTGTTTATTTCTAATCGCTAAGCTGTGTTGTTCAAGCTTTGTTCAAAAATGATTTTTTTGATATTAAATTTGTTGAATCATATATTACTTCTGTTTAAAAAGCCTGCTATAACTCTGATAACAGGCTTATTATGTGCCATAATGTAATTTATGCCTATTATACTTACAAGATTGCTATTGTACATTTTTAGATGTCTTATTGGATGATTTTTAATCCAAAATAGTTTTTGGAAGTATGGGGAATTGGGGAGATGACAAACTCCGGTTCTTCTCCTTTTGGGGAAATGAACACCTCTTCTCCTTTCTTTAAATCAATCTGGTAAGTATTGTTTTCGAGTGCCTGTATTGTGAAGTCTCTTTCTCCTTTAAAGATAGGATTAACTATATCAGTCGTTATAATACAAGGCTCTCCTGCTAGGCTTTTGATATGGATAAATTGTGTCTTTCCCTTTTTTCTGCTGGCAGATACTTTGAACGCCCCTTCCGTACGCAGACCGGAATATGCTATGTCTTTCCATGCATCCGGAATAGCTGGGAAAATACGTATTTTCCCACCCCAGCTTTGAAGTAACATATCATGAATACTTTGAGCACCGGATAGAGGCGTCTCAATAACCGGGCCGCTTTCCTTGTACATGGTAGTAGGGCTAAGGAACTTGCCGAATAATTTGTTCAAATAAGCTAGTGCGTCATTTCCTTTTCCAATAGCAGAAGATATGGAAGAAGCACCTGTACATGAGTAGCCTAGGAGAGCCTTGGGCTTACTTTGCCAAAAAGCGAGTGATTTCTCAATCGTTTCAATATCGCCCGGCTGCTCTTTATTGATAAGATATAGGGGATAGATGGCGAGTAAGTGTGAATAATGCCTGTGCGAGAAGGCATATGGCATGTCCTTCCCAATAAGCAATCCATTTGCATCCATAGGGTAAGGAGTGAGATTCTGAAGAACGTCTTCCCAAGTTTTAGCCAATGGGTCTTGAATATTCAAGCGTTGGGCTGATTCCTGTAATGTTTGGCATCCCCAACGTAAGAGTGCAAGGTCAAAATTACAATCTTCCGTAGTGTCGTACTCGGGAGAATAGGTTGCCGGAAGATGAAATTTTCCATCTTTTCCTTTTTTAAGGAAGTGCAGGTAGTAGTTGATTGACTCTTTCAATAGAGGGAATAATTTATTCCGTAGAATATCATCGTCCATTTTATGGCGATAAATAAGCCAGAGATTATGGCAAGCCCAAGGTAACAGACCTACCTGTGCTTTACCTTTTCCGGGAATACCGACCTCTGTAGTCATACATTCCAAATTGGATGCGACTCCTATTCCTAATGAATTATGGCGATAGCTAGGATGAATATTGAGACGTAACTGGTCTATATGATTGTAAAGCGCATTTTCTAAAGAGGCTGCGAGGTCTAAATGGTCGGAAGCGTTCAGTGCCCAGTAGGTGAGTTGTACATTGAGATTCCACCAGGCATTTGGCCAGGGAGTCTCAGTCAGCCACGGACCAGTATTGTCTATTAGGGCACGGTCGCCACGGGTAGCAGAAGCCAGTTTGTACATTTGAATCCAATAAAAGTTTTCTTTTTGTGCTTCCGGCAATGTAATGAAACTGTTAGGATAAAAAGAGTTCCACCATTTGCGATGTGTCCTTTGCATGGATGGATAGCCTTCACGTATAGCTTTTCGGATTTCAGCTTTACATATTTCATCCGAATTGTTTTGGGGATATGTATGTGTGAGGTTTATCCATAAAGTACGCTCTTTTTTAGCCGACTGAGTTTCTTTCCAGCCTACTGTTGTCTCACCGCCTGCCGATAACTTCTGAATTGATAAATTGATATCTCCTTTTCGGTTGATTACCGGTGCGGGATTGAGTGTATAGTCTTTAGGGATTTTATTGGTTTGTCCCCACCTTTTAAATAGAAGATAGCGTGGACTGTTAGCTTCTGCGGCTATCCATTCCCATTTGAAATCATGTTCTTCTCCTTCTGTTGTTGCTTTGACTACTATTACCATATCGTCAGCGTGGACAAAAGTTTGTAGATGTATAACCCCTTTGGTGGTGATAATATCTGTTGATGCCTCGGCATTCCAAAGGTCAAGGCGCATTTTGCCGCTGATAATTTCTCCTTTGGGCTGCAGGGCAAAGTGTCCCGTAAGTAGTCGGGGAATTCCGAATACATCTCTTTTGGCACGATGGTCATGTACATCACAATTGCCGGTTTCCAGGCGCAAATAATTTTCTCCGGGTTCTTTATAAATCATTAATCCTAATCTGCCGTTACCCAGATAAGCCGATTCATACCAGTATTCAGGTAGTTTCTCCCATATCATATCTTGTCGGCTCATAAACTCAGCCCACATAATATCTTGTTTAAGGGTTATCGGATGAGCATCTATACTGAAAGAATAGATTAAAAATAAAAGGAGGCAATTAAAATATCTGTATCGAACGTTCATAATGTTGTTTTTATATTAATTTTTGAGTTGGTAATCCAGATTATATGTTTCATTATCAATAGTCACCTCAATGGAGACATTATCTGAATTTGAAGGATTATCTGTAAATGTAGCATTAATCTTGTGATTGGAAGCTGTAGTTACCGGATATAATATAGTTATATATCGTACGGGAGCATTTTTCTTCTTCTCCATGATGAGCGAATAGGCTTTTCTGACAGAGTATTTTCTATCTGTCTGATAAGAGATTCGTCCATCAAAAGGTTTTAGAGTCATATTCTGGTTTCCGAAACTACGAATGAGCAGGTTATTATTATCTCCAAAGATTGTATGTGCACCAACCTCTTGAATATCCAGATTCACGTTGTTGGTTGATGTCTCGTCACAAAGGTGGAAATATAACTTGGAATATCCGGTAGCTGTTCCGAATCCTTCATCTATGAAAGCGAAGAACTCGACAGGTCTTTTCACATAGAAGATGGCACGGCGATGCTTGAAGTTGCCATATCCTTGATTTTCCGTTACTATCAGTTGTTGGTTATCGTTTTCTTCCGATAATACTAATTTGCCTTGTGCCTTGTTGATGTTTTCGCTTCCGGTGGCTTCATGCTCTTCTGATTGTCCCAGAACCATCGTGTTGTGTGCCTTGGTTTGGCGGAACCATCTGCGTAGTTCCATTACTTCCGTATCATTTTCTTTCATATATGAACAAACCCCGGAATCCGGAAAGAAATTACGGCCGTTGTGGTATAATTCGAATGTTCCGTTATCGAGCTGGTTGTGACTTGAGTCTTCTAACTTGGAAGATATATTGTTGCTGTGTACCAACATCGTAGATTGGGGAGTCCAGCCATTGCGCAGTACATAAAATCCTGAATATTCGAATGTTTTGATTTTGCTGTCGGGCGGAGTTCCTTTTCCATATGTCTTCATGTAGTTAAGTTCTGAATCATCCGGGTACATTTCAGCGTATTTTACGAAATTCTTATTCAAGACACTTCGTGTTTTTATCCACGAATCATTGAATGCGGGACTGCAATTCTTACTTCCTTTTGTGAAGTAACTGGGGTAAGTAAAATGCATGACGACTTTAGTTGCTTTCAGCAGGACGTTGTCAAGTTCAGGAGAAAGCAGATTATCCGGTAGCTTGTTCAATTGGATGAGTCTTTTTAAATCGTATAGGCCGTCCACTATGCCTATATGATAATGGAGTGAGAGGTCATTCGTCATTCCATCTTTTAAAAATAGCTTTGTGGTCTGTTCATTTATGATGTCGCATCCTGTTTTTTGCCACTGTGGGGCATTTTTAAGTTCGGGAAACAGAGTTCCTGCGAATACTAATGCTACTGCCTGGCTCAGTAGAATATTGTTTTCTCCGGCATATTTGTACAAGGACAAATAGTCGGCGTGTTCTGCAAAGTGTATGAGGAAAAAAGAAAGCCATTCAGAAGTAAAGTTGGGAGAGGATTTGAAATACTCGAATGACTCTGTTTGCCCCATGATACGTGTAGATACCTGAAGTTGATACCATTTGAATTTGTCCGGTTTTCCATCCGGTTTGGGGTTCCTGGTAATCCAGTCGGTATACACTTCTTTCCAAGAGAGAACATACTTCTCGTCATGTGAGTTTTGGTAAGCTTTCCCTTGAAGAGGCATCCAATTGTGACGATGCAATTGTTTCTGATATTCGTTATCAGCACCTTTTGGAGCGAATTCCCAATTGATTGTTTTATCATTGTTCTGCAATGAATAAGGAATCTTTCTGGTTTTATCTTCCAGATAATTGTCATTGACATAAAAACGATATTCGTTTATCGCGTAGTCGGCATAACCCTGTTCCGTTTCATTAAGGGTGGCAGATAGATTCGGATTTAGAATCTCAGTTCGGTTTTGGTAATAGACAAGCAGTTTTTGCATGGCTGCATCGTTATCACCGGCTTTATACAAAGCCTTCACTTCTTCTAATCCGGAATAATCAAGATTGAGAATATCAAATAAAGATTCTTCAGCATCTTCTTTTGGGGGTGTCGGTTCCTCTTTCGGCGGAATGTCATTATTTTCTTTTTGTGGAATATCATTATCTGTACATCCTGCGAATGTAATGATAAGAAACAGCCATATATTAATTCGGAATCTGTTTTTGCAATTCATAGTATAAACTTTAGTTTAGATGGATTTTGATTTTATATTTGAGATGGTTACTAACTCTATGCAAATATATGGGAGAAAGTAGCCTTGTTGTTAATAGTTTTATCGAATAGTATATCAAATTTGTGTAATGATACTGTTTGATATGTATAAAGGCCTGTATTCTTTCTCCAAATTATGCGGAAGTTTTAATGACTTCATCTAATTGAATTGTACAAATCATGCTATCCTTTTAGTGATTTCTCCTAATAGAGTTAATCTGTTGCAGTTGAGTAACTCATGAGTTGCACTTGTATATCTACTCGGAAGGACAAGTGCAACTTGACGATTGCACAACTGCAATTTACTAATGATAAAAAACAGGCGGGAATTATAGGTAATGTGTTGAGTGATAGCGGATTCAGAGAAAAATGCAGTTTCCCGTCTGAAAAAAGCAAAATCATCCTATTGTTTTTTGTAAACTAATCTTGATTTAGTACTGTTTTTAGTCTTAAAGTGTTGATTATGAACTCTGCGACATTTTTGTATTTCCCCTTATAAAACTTAGAATAAATACAAAAATGTCACAGAGAATGGAATTATTAGTTCTTGGAATTATCCTTTAGCCTTCTTGATATATTCCGTAGGCAGGCATCCGAAATACTTCTTGAAACTTGTAGCGAAGTAAGACGGCGTATTGAATCCTACCATTGTGCTGACTTCCGCAACTGTATAGCGACCATCTTTCAATAGTTTGGCAGCTTCATTAAAGCGAATCTTACGTATAAAGTCGATAGTAGATTCACCTGTGATGGCTTTTAACTTCAGGTGCAGATTGGAACGACTCATATTCATTTCCTTGGCAAACTCGTCGGTAGAGAATTCTATATTGTCCATATTCTTTTCTACAATAGCCACGGCACGTTTCAGCAGCGCTTCATCCATAGCGTTGAACGTAATCTTCTCCGGTTCCACTTCCAACGATTTGGAGTAACGTTCAAGCATACGTCTGCGGGTACGCATCATGTTCTGAATCTTCGTAGTCAGTATGGCAAGAGAGAATGGTTTGGGGATATAATCATCCGCGCCCATTTGCAGACCTTCCATCTGATCCTTGATTTCGCTTTTGGCTGACAGGATAATAACCGGAATATGACAGGTACGGATATTCTGCTTCACATTCTTACATAGTTTGATACCATCCATTACGGGCATCATCACATCCGTCACAACAATATCGACTTCATTATCTTTCAGTTTCTCCAGAGCTTCCTCACCGTTTCCGGCTTCCAGTGTATTAAACAGCTCGGAAAGTCCGCTGCTGAGGTAATGGCGGATTTCATTATTGTCTTCTACGATAAGAATTGTCCCCCGTTTCTTGTCACCTGATTCTATAGCTTCATTTTCCACTTTTTCCGTATCAATGAAATACATCTCCTTGGAATTAGTGGAATATACCTGTTCTTCTTCATTCTTGCTATCATTGGAAGCTAATTCAGATGGCTTGTAGGTATTTATATCCTGCGGAAGATATACAGAGAACGTGCTGCCTTTACCCTCTTCGCTATCCAGTTCAATGCGGCCGTGATGTAATTCTACCAGACGTTGTACCAATGAAAGACCGATACCACTTCCCACATGCTCGCTTTCAACCTGATAAAACCGTTCGAATATCTTCCCCTGCTTGTTGATGGGAATACCGATACCTGTATCACTGACTTGCAGTATCAGCCAATTATTTTCCTCTTTCAGGGTTACAGTGATGCTTTGCCCGCTTTCCGTATATTTGAAAGCATTTGAAAGCAGGTTGTTGACTATCAGTTCCAGATAATTAGGATCGAAAAGTTCCTCTTTGTCTTCCAGTTCGGAATGGAGAGTATAGGTTATCTTCTTGTGACGTGCCAGCTTATCATAGAACAGGAAATTGTCCTGTATCAATTGATGGGCATTTTCTTTCTTGACTTTCAATTCGAATACTCCAAGCTCGGCTCGTCGGTAATCCATCAACTGATTGACAAGATGCAACAGACGATTGGCATTTCGTTGGATATATTCCAGTTGATTGCGTGTCCAGCGGTCGCTTATCTTATTGATGATTTCCTGTAAAGGAGCTAAGATGAGAGTCAGTGGAGTACGCAATTCGTGAGAAATATTGATAAAGAAGCGCATCTTCATCTGGTTGATTTCTTCCTGGTGCTCCTTGTCCCTGCGTTCTATTTCCAGTTCCGCTTCCATGCTTTTACGCATCCAGAAGAAACGGAAAACAAAAGTGATAAAGCCGATGAAGGTAGCGAGGAAAAGAAGTATAGCCCACCAAGTCTTGTACCATATGGGAAGAACGATGATTTCGAGGGCGGTAGGAGTCATGTTCCATTTCCCGTCACTATTGGCGGCTTTTACTAAGAAATGATACGTTCCTTGTGGTAGGTTGGAGTAGGAGACAGAGCGTTTGTCTGTCAGATAATACCATTCTTTATCATATCCTTCCAGTTTGTAAGCAAACGTATTGTGTTGTCCTGAAATATAGTTGGATACAACGAACTCGATAGTAAAAGCGGTTTGCCATGATTTCAGAGTGATGCTTTCCGTTTCATTGATATTTTTGGTCAAAATACCAGTCTCGTCATCCGGACGAACTGTTTTGTTGAACAGTTGCAGTTTGGTTATCACTACTGGCGGAGTATAAGGATTGTCCAACAGTAATTCCGGTCGGAAAGTTGTGATACCGTTGATACCGCCGAAGTACATTTGTCCGCTGGAAGTGCGGCAGTACGAGGAAGTATTAAACTGATTGCTTTGCAAACCATCTGATTCCGTAAAGTTACGGAACTTTTCAGTCTCCGGGTTAAAGCAGGAAATTCCCCGGTTCGTACTCAGCCAAAGTCGTCCGAAAGTATCTTCCAGAATACCATAGACTACATTATTAGGCAAACCATTGGCAGTAGTATATCTTTTGATTTTCTTTTCTTTCTCATTAAAGCAATAAACTCCTTCGCGTGTACCTACCCAAACAATACCGTTATTCGCTTCATAAATACAGTTGGTGAACATCTTGGTGACAGGAGACGCGGGAAGGATAGAGGCTCTTTGTATATCCAGTCCTTGTTGTTGAAAGACTGATACTCCTTCTTCACCACCAATCCAGAGCCGTTTGCGTGAGTCTCTGAATAAAGTCGTGATTTGCTGTGAAGTGAATGGAGTACCATCTTTTTCTTTATCTATGGTAGTAAAACTTTGTTTTTCAGGATTGAAACTGACTAAAGCGCTCAGTGTTCCTAAGAGAAGATTACCCCCTTCGTCGGGAAGAATGGCATATACGTTCTCATTAACCAGTTGGCTGTTAATTTGGTTGAAACTTTCCATTCGTCCACTGTTGCGGTGGAGGACAGACAATCCGCCGGCATGCGTACCTATGTAAACAAGTGATTTCCGCTCGTCTACATACACCGCCTTGATGTTATTGGAGCCGATTCCTATTTCCCGTTCATTTTCCTGTAACGCATAATGTGTAAACTGCTGCGTTTTAGTGTTGTATAGATTCAGACCACCGTCATTTGTTCCTATCCACAGGTTCTTGTCCTTGTCTTCTACAATGCAACTTACCACATTGTCACTTAATGAGTTCTTATAAGGAATGCGTTGAATATTCTTGAACCGGTTCCGGATGGGATGATAATAGTTCAGTCCGCCGAAGTAAGTCCCGAGCCACATACCTCCTTGGGAATCCATAAAGATACTACGTACCGAACGTTGCGACAGGCTGCCTCTCTCTACCGGGCTGCTACTATATGAAATAAACGAATCACTTGCCTCGCGATAAATATTCAAATCATTGAATGTGCCTATCCACAAACGATTTTGCGAGTCCAGTGCCAAAGAGCGGATATAATTGGAACTGATACTTTTAGGATTGGAAGAAGAATGGAGATAGGTCTTGACTTCTTTAGTTTTCGGGTTGAGCAGAAGCAGGCCGGCTCCTTCGGTAGCTATCCATATACGGGTAGGGGATTGTTGCAGAATAGACTGGATTCGTTTAGTATCCAATATAGGAGTTACCTTTTCCAGGCTCTTTTGAGGGATGGAGTAGCTATAAAGTCCGTTCTCCATCGTACCGATATAGATTACATCACCATGTCTGTAAAGGGCGGTAGCTATAATCTTATGCATGGCCGTACTAAAAGAATCCTCCACAAATTTGGATTCTTTTATGTCGAACATAATCAGACCTTCCTGTGTACTGATGAGCAATTGTTCCGGTGATATTTCAGCGATACCATTAATCTGTTGTCGCTTGCCTTTCTTCTCGTAGAAAAAGTTTTTGAATTGGTCTTTTTCTTCATCATACCATGACAATCCGTCCCGCGTACCTATCCAGACCCGTCCCTGACTATCTGTCTTTACGATTCGTGAGATGTCATTGGCGATACTGTTAGGATCGTCTTCATTATGCTGGTAAACCGTAAATGCATACCCGTCATATTTGTTCACGCCGTCATAAGTAGCAAACCACATATTGCCACGCTTGTCCTGATCAATGGCGAATACGGTACTTTGCGACAGTCCTTCATTGATGGAAATATAGGAGAAGTTAATTTGTTCCGGAATTTCGGAAAAAGCGGAATTCGTTCCTATGCATAGAAAGAACAGACTGGTTATTATATATTTTAGATAGCTCATTATTAGGTCATAAGATTAATAACGGCATCAAAGATAATAAAATCTTTTCTATACAGTATTATGAGGTATGGAAAAAATAAGCCCGGAACTGCTTCCGGGCTCTCTTGTATAGTTTGATTTCGAAATCGGGAGGATTATTTGGCCAAGTCGCCTATTTCATCCAAATTCTTCTGAATATCTTCATCTGTCAATGAATAGTTGACCAAGTCACCCGCCAGGTATTTATCGTAAGAAGCCATATCAATCAAACCATGGCCGGACAGGTTGAACAGGATAACTTTTTCTTCTCCTGTCTCTTTGCATTTGTTTGCTTCGCGGATAGCTGCCGCAATAGCGTGGCTGGATTCGGGAGCCGGAATAATACCTTCAGACTGTGCAAACAGGCAACCGGCTTCGAAAGATTCCAATTGCTGTATATCTACCGCTTCCATCAGGTTGTCTTTGAGCAACTGGGAAACGATAACACCGGCACCATGATAGCGAAGTCCGCCGGCATGGATGTGAGCCGGAGCAAAGTTGTGTCCTAATGTAAACATAGGCAACAACGGAGTATATCCTGCTTCGTCACCGAAATCATATTGGAATTTACCGCGTGTCAGTTTCGGACAAGAAGCAGGTTCGGCAGCAACAAAGCGGGTTTTCTTTCCTTCCAGTATATTATGGCGCATGAAAGGGAAGGAGATACCACCGAAGTTGGAACCACCACCGAAACATCCGATAACTACATCCGGATATTCACCGGCCATTTCCATTTGCTTTTCAGCTTCCAAGCCGATAATTGTCTGGTGCAGAGTCACGTGGCTAAGTACCGAGCCGAGTGTGTATTTACAGTTGGGAGTCATTTGTGCCAGTTCGATAGCTTCCGAGATAGCTGTACCCAGTGAACCTTGATAAGTGGGGTGCTTGGTCAGAATATCTTTACCGGCACGGGTAGACATGGATGGAGAAGGAGTGACCTGTGCTCCGAAGGTCTGCATGATGCTACGGCGGTAAGGTTTCTGCTCATAGCTGATTTTTACCTGATAAACGGCAGCTTCCAGACCGAATACTTTTGCTGCGTAAGAAAGGGCCGCTCCCCATTGTCCGGCACCGGTTTCAGTAGTGATATTGGTTACACCTTCCTGCTTGCAGTAATAAGCTTGTGCCAAAGCTGAATTCAGCTTATGAGAACCGATAGGACTCACACTTTCATTCTTGAAATAAATATGCGCCGGAGTACCGAGTGCTTTTTCCAGTCCGTAGGCACGTACCAACGGAGTACTGCGGTAATATTTGTACATTTCGCGAACTTCTTCCGGTATTTCAATCCATGCGTCAGTCTGGTTCAGTTCCTGGCGGGATAGTTCTTCCGCGAAGATAGGAAACAGGTCTTCCGCTTTCAGTGGTTGCTTGGTTCCCGGATGCAACGGCGGCATCGGTTTGTTGACCATATCGGCCTGAATGTTGTACCAGTAGTGTGGAATTTCTTCTTCCGGTAGGATATACCGTTTTCTTTTGTCACTCATAATATATTGTGGTTTTTAGTTTTCTGTTGCCAAAAGTAGACAATTTTTTTAATATTCGGATAATTTTGTCAACAAAGAATCGCATTTGATTGTTATTTTAGTTAAGTTTGCACGACCCTGTTAAAAAAGATGATATGAAGATTTATCATAAGTTTTTATTGTATCAGAATAAACTACTAAAACCCTACATACGCATTGTATTGGGATTGTTGGAAGCACTAACTTATTTAGCGTCTCTTACACTTATTATCGGAGTGATTTATGAACATGGCTTCCCCTTATCGGTAGATGAAGTGGCAAAAATACAGACGTTGTATAAAGCGGTATGGATTATTTTCCTGATTGATGTCACCTTGCATATTTTATTGGAATATAGAAGTACGAAAAAGCAATACCGGCGACTGGCATGGATCTTGAGTGTCTTGCTATATCTCACTTTGATACCGGTCATTTTCCATCGGCCTGAAGAAGAAGGGGCTATTTTACAACTTTGGGAATTTCTGCATGGCAAGTTTTATCATTTGGTATTACTGCTGATTTTCTCTTTGTTGAACCTGTCCAACGGACTGGTACGACTGTTGGGGCGCCGCACCAATCCGTCTTTGATACTGGCGGTCAGTTTTCTCGCTATTATCCTGATTGGTACAGGGTTGTTGATGCTGCCGCGATGTACGGTGAACGGCATCACTTGGGTGGATTCCTTATTTACGGCTACGAGTGCGGTATGTGTCACGGGATTGGTTCCGGTGGACGTCTCGACTACATTTACTACCGGTGGTCTTGTTGTCATCATCTTATTGATTCAGATAGGCGGTTTGGGAGTAATGACGTTAACCAGTTTCTTTGCCATGTTCTTTATGGGAAATACTTCCCTTTACAATCAGTTGGTTGTCCGTGACATGGTCAGTTCCAATTCATTAGGCTCGTTGTTGTCCACTTTATTATATATACTGGGATTTACCTTGGTGATTGAAGGTATCGGCATGATTTCTATTTGGTTCAGTATTCACGGTACGCTTGGAATGAACTTTGAAGATGAATTGGCTTTTTCAGCTTTCCATTCTATTTCCGCTTTTTGCAATGCAGGATTCTCCACACTTTCCGGAAATTTAGGAAACTCAATGGTGATGACTAATCATAACGGGCTGTTTATCTCCGTTTCCTTGCTGATTATTCTGGGCGGTATCGGCTTTCCTATCCTTGTTAATTTCAAGGATATAGTATTGTATCATTTGCGTCATTTTTGGAAATTTGTACGTACCCGCAAACTGGAAAAGCACAGAATGCTTCATCTTTATAATCTGAATACGAAGATTGTACTGATAATGACTTTCCTGTTGCTGGTTATCGGTACATTGGCGATTGCAGCTTTTGAATGGAACGCTTCTTTTGCCGGAATGCCCGTCGCGGATAAATGGACGCAGGCTTTCTTTAATGCTACTTGTCCTAGAACAGCCGGCTTCAGCAGTGTCGATCTGGCTTCTTTGAGTGTACAGACTTTATTGGTTTATCTGGTGTTGATGTGGATTGGTGGCGGGGCACAGTCTACTGCCGGTGGTGTCAAGGTAAATGCTTTTGCGGTGGTCGTCTTGAATCTTGTGGCCGTACTGCGTGGAACAGAACGGGTGGAAGTATTCGGCAGAGAACTCTCTCACGATTCTATCCGACGCTCCAATGCGACGGTAGTCATGTCATTGGGAGTACTATTCCTCTTTATCTTTATATTGAGCATCCTTGAACCGCAGGCTTCGTTGATGGCATTGACATTCGAATGCGTTTCGGCGCTTAGTACGGTAGGTTCCAGTCTGAACCTGACTCCCGTGTTATGTGATGCAAGTAAGTTATTAGTGGCATTGTTAATGTTTATCGGGCGTGTAGGCTTGATTACGTTGATGCTCGGAATTGTGAAGCAGAAAAAGAATACAAAATACCGTTATCCGAGTGATAACATAATCATAAACTAAAGATATGAAGTATATTATTATCGGTTTAGGAAATTACGGTCATGTGTTGGCCGAAGAATTATCAGCACTGGGACACGAGATTATTGGCGCGGATATAAGTGAAAGCCGTGTGGACAGTATCAAAGATAAGATTGCCACTGCATTTGTGATTGACGCAACGGACGAACAATCTTTATCGGTACTTCCGTTGAATAGTGTGGACGTGGTCATTGTCGCGATTGGCGAGAATTTCGGTGCGTCCGTGAGAGTGGTGGCTCTGCTAAAGCAGAAGAAGGTGACTCATATCTATGCCCGTGCCATTGATGGAGTGCACAAATCCGTGCTCGAAGCGTTCAGCCTGGAGAGGATATTGACACCGGAAGAAGATGCAGCCCGTAGTTTGGTGCAACTACTTGATTTTGGAACGAATATGGAAGCCTTCCGCATTGATTCGGAATATTATGTCGTGAAGTTTACTGTGCCGAAGAAATTTGTGGGATACTTCGTCAATGAACTGAATTTGGATGAAGAATTTCACTTGAAGCTCATAGGACTGAAACGGGCGGATAAGATAACCAATAGTCTGGGTATCTCTCTGACGGAACTACATGTGAAAAACGAACTGTCGGAGAACGAGAAAGTAGAAGAGGGGGATGAGTTGGTTTGCTATGGTAAGTATCGTGACTTCCAGTCCTTCTGGAAAGCTATTTGATACTTATTCATATTAAATAAACATCAAAGTCATATATTCTTAGACTCCAAACGATAAATGAAAAAGCCGGATAATCAATCGGACTCTGGAAAGACTTCCGATGATTATCCGGCTTTCTTATGACGTTTAAGAAGCAGCGTTGATTATTTCGTCTGGATACGAATATTTCCTGCTTTTACACCGTTTGCCTTTGCAGTAAGCACAATTTCACCTGTTGTTTCACCCGATTGTACAATGGCTGTCAACATTCCGTTGAAAGCATGCATTTTCGGAAGATGGAACTGTTCAAGGTTGGTAGGGTCACCGTTGGCGGCAGCACGATATTTACCGGCTCCTTTGACGGAGAAGTTAATCTGGCGATTGTCGGCAGGGCAGAGGTTTCCGTCTTTATCTACTACTTTTACAGTGATATAAGCCAGATCTTTTCCGTCTGCTGTCAGCTCGTTCCGGTTACTTACCAGTTCGATGTGATGAGGCTTTCCGGCAGTGCGAACCACTTTTTCCGCTACTGCTTTTCCGTCTTTGTTATAAGCTACTACTTTAACTTCGCCCGGTTCATATACGGCATCCATCCACATCAAGCGGTAACGGCTCTTCAAGGAACTGTTGTTTTTGCTTTGTTTGCCGTAGCTTTTTCCGTTGATAAACAGTTCGGCTGTCGGGTAGTTTGTATATACGAATACCGGAGTTACTTCACCTTCACGTCCCGGCCAAGTCCAATGAGGAAGAATATGCAGCGTCTCTGCATTTTTGTTCCATACACTGCGGTAGAGATAATAACGGTCTTTGGGCAGGCTGGCAAGGTCTATAATACCAAACATGGAACTATGATTCGGCCATGAATCGACATCATAAGGTGAGGGTTCGCCCAAGTAATCGAATCCTGTCCATACGAATTGTCCGATAGTCCAATGGTTATCATCGGCCAAGGCAAAATCTTCATCCGGGATATTTGACCACGGACATACTTCCACGTCATACGAAGAACATTGGTGGTCTTCATATTTGGCGCCTTTCTTGTCCTCAACCGGGAATTTATAGACTCCGCGCGAGCTGACGGTAGAAGCTGTTTCGCTACCCAGAATCAGGTTCTGCGGAAGTTGGTCGTAAGACTCTTTATAACGCTGGGTGCGATAGTTAAGCCCCGGAATGTCAATCATAGCCGCAAAGCCGTTGGCAAGTACACAAGTCACCTGATCCATTCCGCAAGTTACGGGACGGGTAGGATCTTCACGGTGGCAAATATCCTGCAGGAATTTAGCTACCTTATAGCCGACAGGACTACATTGGGTAGGTACCTCATTACCGATGCTCCACATTACTACACAAGGATTATTGCGATAATTGTGAAGCATATTCACCATATCGCGTTCCGCCCATTCATCGAAATAACGGTGATAACCGTTTGTGCATTTGGCAATATCCCATTCATCGAACGGTTCAATCATCATCATAAATCCCATTTCGTCACATAGTTCAACGAGTTCCGGAGTCGGCATATTATGCGATGTACGGATAGCGTCACACCCCATGTCTTTCAAAAGAGTAAGTTGGTGGCGAAGAGCAGCTACGTTGATAGCAGCTCCCAACGGGCCTAAATCGTGATGATTGCATACCCCCTGGAATTTACGGTGTTCGCCGTTCAGGTAGAATCCTTTATCGGCTATGTATTCAATACTACGGATACCGAAACGGGTAGTATATGTATCTACCAACTTATCATCCGCATAAATCTTTGAAACAGCTTTGTAGAGCGACGGACTTTCCGGTGACCAAAGTTCGGGTGCGTCTATGATGAAATTCTGTTCAAACGGTTGTCCGTGATTGATTCGGCTTGTATTCTCTTTACGGGTAACGACCTTTCCGTCCGGAGCAAGAATATCCGTCTCTACGCGGATTTGCGTTTTCTCACCGGCATTCTCAATTTTCGTCTGCAGGCGCACGGCTGCAAATTCCTTGCTCACGTGAGGAGTTGTAATCTGTGTTCCCCATACAGGTACATGTACTTTCTCCGTCACAATCAAGTGTACATTGCGGTATAAGCCCGCTCCCGGATACCAGCGCGAAGACTGCGGACGGTTTTCCAAACGAACGGCTAATGTATTGCTCTTACCGTCTTTATTAAGGAAAGGGGTTACATTGCAATGGAAAGAATTGTAGCCGAAAGGCCAGAAACAAGCTTCTTTCCCATTCACATAGACACGCGCTTCACTCATAGCGCCATCAAAGAGTAATGTCACTTCTTTGTCTGCGGGAGTGTCAAAACTGGTGCGATACCAACCGGAACCTACATAAGGCAGTCCCCCGGTTCGTCCTGTCTTTAAAGATGCCTTTTTCTCGAAGTTCTGCGTAACAGCAACATTCTGGAGATCGTTGTTCATGTCGAAAGGGCCGAAAATAGCCCAATCGTGCGGAATAACGACCGATTCCCATTTTGTGTCATTGAACTCCGGCTGGCTGGCCTCTTTAAAATCTCCTTTACTGAACTTCCAGTTCTTCTCGAGCAGCGTCTCGCTGCGCTGCGCTTGCAGGCTGCAAGCGGCTCCCATCAAAAGTACAGTTATCAACTGTTTTTGGTGTTTCATGTTCATTTTCACTTTTCAGGTATAAATAATTTTGGATTCGGGGTAAAGATATAAAAAATGATCCAATAATATTATCTTTTAAAGGCATTAAATGAATTGGTGGGCTTACCGCTGTCGTCAAACATCCCTTTACTATAACCTTTCCAATTTCCGTAACATTGAGGTTCCCAGGTAAATACTCCCAGGCATTGGTCTACTTGTTTCGCTTTGGTAACAAAATCTGTATAGAAGGCTTCCGCTTCTTCGTAATCCCAACTGATACCGATTTCGCACATCATTACCGGAGTATTGTATTTGGTTATTAACGCTTTCATATTGGCAATGCAAGCATCGTTCATCGCTTCCCAGTCATCCGGCGTATGTCCGTCTTCGGCCGATATGTCCGGATAAAGTGACATACCGATAATGTCCCATTTGGCATTGTTCTCGTGCAGGTAGCCGAAAATTCTATTGTACAGGCCGGCATCATTTCCCTGGTCGAGATGAACGATAACTTTGGCTTCCGGGTAGACCTCTTTTACAGCATCGTAACCTGCTGTGACAAAGGCTGCGAAATTCACTCTTCCCGCTTCACTTGTGGTTTGCCCGGTAGGGAATAGCATCCCTTGATGAGTTTCATTGCCTACCTGTACCCATTCTACGTCAATGCCTTTCTCTTTCAATGCGCTGAGCACATCTTTCGTGTGGTCGGCGATAGCCTGTTCCAATTGCTCTACGGAGTAATCCGCCCATGCCTTGGGCTTGGCCTGCTGTCCGGGGTCAGCCCAACGGTCGCTGTAATGGAAATCAATCATGATGCGGTAGCCCAGGTTATGCGCTCTCCATGCTTTGAGCAATACGTCCCCTTTGTTGCACCACCCTCTTACATCATCCGTGTCATTCTCCGGATTTACCCATACACGCAGGCGGATGGCATTCATTCCCAAATCACGTAACAGGGACATGCATTCCTGTTCTTTTTCTCCGGCAGTATAGAATTTATATCCGGAACTTTCCATTTCCGTCAACCAACTGACGTCGGCTCCCCTGGCGAAACCTGACATGTCATAAGTTACTTCTTCCTTTTCGGGGAAAGTCGGCGTGTCGTTATCATCGCTGCAAGCGGTGAAGAGGCTTCCGCCAAGCAAGGCGGAAGCTATAAATAGAATCTGTTTGAATCGTTTCATAATGTTCTGTTGATTATTGTTTATCCATAGTAAATGTCAGAGTACTAACGTCAAGGGTAATTGCATAAGTACCAGTTTCAGAGGGGACAATATTTCCGCTTCCATCGGCGTTGGTCAAATACAGGCTTTCTGCACTTCCCTTTAATGCCCAGTCCCATCCCAGACCGTTGTCTGCATTATTGAGCAGGAAGCAGAAACCGTAGTTGTTGCCTAGATTATCAATGGTAATGGTAGCTTTCCAAACCTTGTTTGTTTCATCGTAGGTCATCAAATCTTTGCTCAAGTCCCAGTTGTTAAACTCACCGTAGACATTGATTTGGGTTATTTCTGTTGCTCCCCAAGTCATGTCGGCGAGACTGGCTGTGACAATGAAAGTACGACATGCTTCCTGGTGGAACCAGATATTCTGTCCGCCGTCAGCCAGTTTGTACTCATCGTTGGTATCGCATCCATACCAAATGCCGGCTGTCTGGTCTGCAATCTTAAAATTGTCCCATCCATTAGTCATCTGGTAAACGCCTTGATAACTTCCGTGATGTTCGCCACTATTGTCGTAAACAGGGTTTAATGTAGCCAACCAGCCTTTTCCGTCCATATTTCCTACACCCTGCATTTCCAGGTAAGAAGGATAAGTCGGTTCACTACTTCCACCTTCTGTAACGCTGACCGTCCATTGCTCCGGATTATTAAGGTCGATAACCAACGTACATTCTCCTGTAGCTGGAACGCTTACCGTTATATTTCCTGCTGTTGCAGCTTCTCCAGTGCTGAATGTCAGTTGTCCGGCAGTTCCACCGAAAGCAAATGGAGTGTCTTTGGCTTTCGTATCGTCAATCGCATTATCGGAACCGCTGACACTGGTATTGTTGTAAAACTTGCCTGTTCCTTGAAGCTGAATGTTGATATTCGTACCTTCCGTTCCCGTAAATACACCTTTCCATTGATTGTCCGCACGACTGTATTGCATGTTGATACCTTCTATGCCGCTTACATTCAGTTCGGGCATCAACAAGGCGTTCCATTGTTTCTGAGCCGTATTTACATTTACGAAATAACATCCCGACTGACCGGGGAACCACATATCCCATGTTCCTTCCGCTGCGTCTGTTGTCAGCAAGAATGGAGTTCCTACTCCGCCGGACTGGGCTGTATGCCAGGTTGTTCCGTCAGCTTCCTGCACGTAAATGCCTTCCCAGGCTACCGCTCCGAAGAATCCGCTGTACTGTCCGTCGGCATTTGCAGAATAGAAATCCTGACCGGAATCCTGACCGCTGCTCTTGTTGATAATGCTGGCGTAATGCATGTCAATATGATAAGGAGTCACAGTGACTGCCACCGTATTGCTATACACAGGAGCGATGTTGCTACCATTGCTTCCTGCCAGTCGGAAATAGAGAGGAGCGGCTTCTTCAGCCGGTGCATCCAGCTTGTAGGCAATGATATTCAGGGCGGCGACTGTATAGCTTTTGGAAACTCCATTTTCCGTAGATTCGATAATGCTGCCTGAAAAATCTTCAGAGCGGGATACTTGTACGGTAGTTTGAATACCGCCGGTCACTTGATACCTCGGGTCGCTGATTTGCAATGTCTGGTCGTTCCAGGCAAGGGACAATGCATAGAGTTTGGCGGTAGCTTCCGTCAGTACGACGGCATTGGTAGAAGCAATCAAGTCACTTTCCACCGGACTGGAGAGATAGAATTTGTCTCCGTCTTTCTCACACGCTCCTAATAGAAGGAGTGCGGAAAGTAAAGCCGACAGGATATTTATTTTTTTCATATTGTTGTATCGAATAAGCATGATTAATAGTTTTCATTGTATAGATTCGGGTTGGCGGTCAACTCGGTAGTCGGTATCGGGTAAATGTTGTACCGGCTGTTTACTGCTGTTCCCTCTTTTACGCCGCCTTTCCATTGCCATAGGTAGCCATTGGTGGTGAATACTCCATAGCGGATTAAGTCTGTACGACGATGCCCTTCCCAGTAAAGTTCGCGGGCACGTTCGTCCAAAATAAATGACAGGTTGATTTGGCTTGCGTCCTTATTATTACTGTCGTCACCATAAGCCCTTTCCTGGATTTGGTTGATATAATCGACAACTTCCGTTGCTGTTGTTCCGCTTCCACCCCGTACTACGGCTTCTGCCATCATCAGATACACATCTGCCAGGCGGAAAAGAGGGTAATCCGTATTGACACCACCGTCCGCCGTGTTCGAAGCCGTTTCTCCCGCGTCAGTCAGGTTCGTCCATTTCTCTACAAAATAACCGTTGCTCTGGTCATCTATCTTATCCAGATTCAGCGTTTGCCCGTCGGTGAAGAACATTGCCCGTTTATCTTCTTCTCCCGTGAACAGGGAAGGGATTTCTCCACGTACACGGAACATGCCCCAACCGCTTTTCACTCCGTAATCTTCCGGTTTCTGCAAGTCCGAAGTATTACTTACCGCACCACAGATAATATAAGTGGAAGAGCCCCATGACACGGTATGCGTAGCGTCTACCGGCAAGGTAAAGATAATTTCGTTAGCAGTGCGTTTGTCATTATCAGCGTTGAATAGCTTGCTGTAATCACCTTCCAATGAATATCCCTGTTTGATGACTTCTTTGCAAGCGCTGATACATTCGGTATATTTCGGTGTGTTGATGTAAACTTCCGCATTCAGATACAGTTTAGCCAATAAGGTGTAAGCAGCTCCTTGGGAAGCCCGTCCGTAAGGACAGTCGGCTTTATCAAGCATATCGCCCGTGATACTGGTCAGTTCCGATTCAATATAGCTGAAAACCTGTGCAGCCGTATATCGCGGTGGCAGATAGCCGACAGTCGGGTCGTTCTCCGTTACAAACGGGATATTGCGGAACAAATCCATAGCATGATAGTAGAACAAGGCACGCATAAAACGGGCTTCGGCACGGTAGTGACGAATTTCAGCCTGTTCCTGTTCCGTGAATCGGGCAATTCTCTCATCCGTAGCATTGCGGAGAAATTCGTTGCACAATGCAATGTTGTAATAAATACGATAGTACATATCCGACACCCAAGGGTCGTTGGCATCCCAACTCAAGTAAGTCAGACCGGTAACATTATCGCCCGACAGCCAGGTAGAAGCCACTTCGTCCGTTCCACATTCCTGTAGATTGAAGAAGCAACGCATATAATCCTGCCCACTGTTACTGTTCAAATCCGGGTCACCGCTTTTTTCCTGACCTGTGGTCACCATGGCAGCGTATATTTTCCCTAAAACGGCTTTATAATTATCGGCGCTTGTATAAATCGTAGAAGATGTTTCGTCTTCATGCGGATATTGATCCAAGTCGCCTATACAGGAACCCAACAGCAATGCGCTGCAAAAATAGAAGGCTGTATATAATATCTTTTTCATGATTCGCTTGTTTTTAAAAGTAATTAGAAGTTGAAACCTACGTTAAGTGAGAATGTACGCGGACGGGGGTAGAAGGAATTATCCACTCCATCGGGCACTTCCGGGTCTACGCCGCTGTACTTCGTGATGCAGAATACATTCTGAACCATTGCGCTGACATTCAGGCTGCATCCCTTGCAAATCTGTCCGAAGTTGTAGTTCAGTGACAAGTTATCCATTTTCAGGAAAGAAGCATTCTCTACATAATAGTCGGACAAGTATTGGCGGGACTTGAATCCGGTTTCCAGATAACTGGTCGACAGGTTGTTCAACTGATAAGAGTTGTAGCTCACTGTTTCCCAAGCTCCGGCATTCATAGCCATGGCATTGTAGACGTAGTTACCGATATTGGCACGCAGGCTGGTGCTCAACGTCCATTTCTTCCAACGTAGGGAAGTGCTGAAACCGAGGATATAATCGGGGGCGGGAGAGTGGTAACGGTATAAATCTTCCGTATTGATTTCCCCGTCTCCATTAAGGTCTACGTAAGCGCCTTCTACGGGCTTTCCGGTTTTCTCGTCATAGAGTTGGTGATACACGTAGAACATATAAGGAGCGTATCCTTCGGTCAACGTCTGCACTTGATAACTGTCGATGTATGGGCCGACCGAAGTATTGGTTGCGGCAGCTCCGGCAACGAGCGACAGGTTCTTTACTTTCATCTTCTGCCATGTCATATTGAAACTGACATCCCAGTTCCAGTCTTTTGTCTGAACGGGCGTAGCGTTTATGCTGAATTCAATTCCCTGACTGTCCACATTTCCCACGTTCGTAGTGATATTACGGTCGAAAGTTGTTCCGGCAGCGGCGGGAACCGTGGCGATCAAGTCCTTGGTCTGGCGGGTGTAATAGTCGAAGCTACCTGTAATCCGGTCTTTCAGGAAGCCGAAATCGAATCCGATGTTCCAGGAAGTAGTCGTTTCCCATTTCAAGTCGGGAACGTAAGAACTCGGACGATAGGTATGAATGTATCCGTTGCCCATACTGGCTTCCGCCCCATTCTGGCTGCCGGTATAGATAGGCAGGTAATTATAGTTTCCGATACCATCCTGCTGTCCGGTCACACCGTAGCTTGCACGGATTTTCAAATTGCTCAATACTTTATTTTCTTTCAGGAAAGATTCTTCCGTCACTCTCCAACCTAAAGCTACCGAAGGGAAAGTACCCCAACGTACATTCTTTGCGAAACGTGAAGTGGCATCCCGGCGGACAGTCGTTGTCAGCATATAGCGTGAATCGAGCGAATAATTCAGACGACCGTAGTAGGAGAGCAGCACATGGCGTTCATCCTTCGCTTTGGATGTCTTCTGTATTTCTCCCAGCGTGTTCATTTCGCTATAAAGCGGAGTGGTCGATTTCCAGTACTGATAATCGTAACCGGCTGTCACGTCAAAGCTACTCTTGATAGATTCGACGAGCTTGTTGTAATTGGCGTATAAGGTGAGCAGGCGGTTCTCTTTCTTTTCGGGGCCGTAGCTGTAATCCAGGCCGGAAGTATTATAGTTCTGTGCCGCTTCTGCCGGAACATATACGCTGCCTTTACCTTGCGCGTAATCATAACCAAGCGTAGCGTGCAGTTTCAGGTCGGGGAAAAAATGAACACGGTAATCCGCATCGACATTTCCTATAAAACGCCTAACGTTACTTTGAGAATCATTCATCTTGATAAGTCCTACGGGGTTCATCACGGCTCCGTTGACAGGAGCGCCCGTGTTGTCCGTCGCTTCCGTATATCCGCCGAAGGTATTCAGTCCTGAATAAACGGGAATGGTCGGATTCATGTTAGCCGCAGCCCAAATGGCGGATGTATTGCCGAATGTATTGTTATTGATAGAACCTTTGGCGTTGATATTCAGTTTCAGGTGGTCTTTGAAGAAAGAAGGGGTCAGCATGATACTTCCCGTATAACGTTCCGCGTTATCGGTACGTAACAGACCGCTTTGGTTATAATAACCCACCGACACACGGAACGGCCAGTTCTTGGCAATCTTTCCGGAAACACTCAGGTTATTGTCCGTACCGAAAGCATTCTGATAAATTTCATCATTCCAGTCTGTGCGGACATTTCCTAACAAAGCCTGTTGTGCTGCACTTCCCTGTGATTGGATAGTGTTGACAAACTGATTGTAGCTCAACATATCCGCCAGTTTGGTACGTGTCTGAATGGAGTTGGTAGTGCTGAATGTGATTTGCAGTTTGTCCGAAGTCCCTTTCTTGGTAGTGATAAGGATTACACCGTTGGATGCACGCGAACCATAGATGGCGGTGGAAGAAGCATCTTTCAGGATAGTCATGCTTTCAATGTCGTTCGGGTTGATGAGGCTCAGGAAGTTTCCGTCGTTACCGCTGATACCGCCCTGTTCCAAAGGAACACCGTCCAATACAATCAACGGGTCGTTGCTGGCATTCAGTGAGGCACCGCCACGCACACGGATAGTGCTTCCCGCCGTAGGCGAACCACTGTTGGACATAATCTGTACACCGGAGATTTTACCGTTAATCAGTTGCTCGGGAGAACTGACCAGTCCCATATTGAAGTCTTTGCTGCTGACGTTCGTAACCGAACCGGTCAGGTCACTCTTGCGTTGCGTACCATATCCGATAACGACTACGTCACTCAATACCTGAGAATCGCTTTTCATCTGTATGTTCAGTACGGAGCCGCTTGCAGGGAGAGGAACAATTTTTGTTTCGTATCCTACATAAGAGAATTGCAACTCTTTGTTGCCTTGTGGTACGTCCAATGTGTAATTACCGTCAAAGTCGGTAACCGTACCGGTAGAAGTTCCCACGATGAGGATACTTACTCCGATCATCGGCTCTTTATTTTCATCAATCACTTGTCCGGTGATTTTCTTGCCTGCCTGTTGGGCAAAGGCAGGAATCGTGCCCCCTAGAAAGGCTGTACACAACATTAGTAGTACAGTCAGATGGCGTAGATTTAAGATGTTCCTGTTCATAATTACTGTGTTATTGATAATAGATTTATTATATTGATTCTTATTTATCTCTCCTCTTGCTTTTCACTAATATATTTCGTATCTTTAAGAATTTTCCGCCTTTTGGAAACAGATAGTCACATTGCATAGTGATAAATGTCATGTTATAGAGTGACATTTGTCTCTTTATAAGGTGACTATTGTCACCTTGCAACGGGATGACTACCCGAGTGCATAAAAGATTATAGTTTACTGCACTCAAAATCCTTATTCTCTGCACTGAAAACTCTTGTTCTCTGTATTAAATAAAAAACTCTTGGATACGTTTATTCCAGCCATACGTCGCCGAGTTCAACCTCTATGGTTGGCTTGCCGGCTCCCGGCATCGACAGTTCCAGTTTCTCTATCTTTTCCGGTCGGAAGGGAATTTCTGTTTCCGGATGGAAATATTGTTTCAGGAATGTCGGATAAGCTATGGGCAATAACGCTGTGTCCGTTTGGCGCAACTCTTTCAGAGCTATCCGTATAATACCATCTACAGCCGGAACAGGGCATAAGCTTTTGTAAGTATATCCGTCCGAAGTGACGAAACCTGCGCTGAATCCTTGTGGAAGGGGCTTGTCGCGATTTACGCGGATGCAGAGCGTAGTGCAGCTTTTCACCTTATCTTTTCTTCCTTCGATTTCATCTTTCACGAATGCGCGGAGAAAGTGTTGCGGATTCTCTCCTTCCGGTGTGAACCGGAATCGGAGCAACGGCTTCTCAACTGGAGAAGAATCAACTAAAGTACGTTGCAGGTCATTCCATTCGGGAAGTGTATATGCTTCTATCCGGCTATCCGTATCTGTTACTTTCAGCAGTTGTACCGCACTGCCGGAAGCGACAACACAAGTAGTCCAGTATGAATCGGAAGTGTAGTTCCAGTCCAATGGAGTTCCTTTGATTCCCGAAGGATTTCCGGTGACGGAGTTTCCTGCGGGATAAGTACGGGTGCTGTCGCCCCGGCAGACGATGATGTTATACCTGAAACAACCTTCTTTTATTTCTGCGGCAGGCAGGATCGCCTGATATGTATAGCCGCTTGTACGTTTCATCTTTATGTACGGATTATGCTCGTTCCAGAAAGAAACTTTGTCCGTGTAGATAATGACGGAATCCGGAAGAACGTTTCCTGCTACTTGTGCGTTAATAGTCAACGCTTTGCCTGCTTCAACAGTTGTTGCCGGAGTATGAGTGACTTTATAATCCATAGTGCGGGGAGCGGGAGCAACAAACTCTCCGATACGAATCGAATTCCATTGGGAATCAGCTATCCAACTCTGCTTCGGGGTGCAACCATTACGTTTCAACAGATAAACACCCGGACGAAGGCTGCGAATCACCCCATCCGTTATCTTTTCTTCTTCTCGGTCATTCTCTTTATTGAGAGCAATAAGAGTAAACGTCCTGCCCAAATCCGGAATTTGCAAAGCCATATCCCACGCACCGTAGATGATGCTGACTACTTCTTTTTCGAGTGACGGTTTGGTAAAAGGGTCATTGACCACTATCGCATCCGGCATTACTTCGAGTCGCCATACTCCCGTCTCGAGACAATCAATGAAATAAGCTCCCGTGCCCTCATAGCCCACTACCGGCGAACTGCCGCATCCGGCGATCGAAACCAACTTTGATGCATCCCTGGGCTGTGTATTTGTCTGATTGGAGTAATAAAATTTCTTCCCATTGTCCAACTCACTCAGATCTTCCGTATAACTGACGCGAAAGCCATCACCAAACAAAGTATCCTGCGGATAACTGCCATAAGATTCTCCTCTTTTCAGACTTCGTGCAGCTTCGGCAGCAATCTTCATGCTGATAGCTTTGTTGGGGGTATAGGCAAGATTCAGAAAGTGAGTCTGATATTCCGTATTGGCATAGGCAATATCCATCGGATCATAGGCAAACTGCGTGATCCATTGGAAACCGGCTGTGCGGAAAGTGCGTACCATAGCCGGATACATATAGGAATACATAATATCCGCCGGGTCAAATTCATAAATCATCCGTGCTTTCTTATTGAATCCTTTCACCTTATCAGCGAAAGGAATGTCATAACAGTCTACGTAAGGGAGAAAATTCCCTTGTTGCGTCTGTCCGGATACCAGTCCGATGGGATACCACTGATAGGTAGTTCCCTGAATGGCAGTCTCATAGTAAGCATCCACCACATATCCGTTGTGACTTACATTATAGAACACAGGCTTGCGGTTTCCTGTCTTATCAATTGCTTTCAGCATCCGGTTGATGTATGCCTTTACATCCTCTTTCGTGCCGGAGTGGCAAGGTTCGTTGTTAATCTCAAAACCTACGATAGAAGGGTCGTCCTTATAAGCCAGTCCCGTATAAGGATTGGTATGTTTCACCAGGTCACGGAGATACGTTTCCTGTGCGGCGATGGCTTCCGGGTTGGAGTGTATATCACATTTATCATATTTGTAAGAGAAGCCACCGGTGGGTATATCCCGTTCCGGGTAACCATTACCAAAGTTAGTCTGTGCGGTAACAACAATATGGATATTCCGCTCTTTGAGTTTGGCAATCAGGTAATCCATGAGGTCAAGATGCTCGTTTTCAAGGAGATTTCCTTGTCCGTCTGTCAGTTCCACGTCCCATAAATGAATACGGTAAGCGTTCAGGCCCAGACGGGCGATATGATATACATCATTATCTATGGTAGCTTTGCGGTCAAGTCCCAAATAACCGAGTGCACGATAGGCATGGGCAAAAGGCAGGGTATAGTTCACTCCGAAGAAAGAAGCTTCCTCGCGGGTATCGCTCCAACGCATCACTCCGTTTCCGTCTCTATATATAATAGGTGTGGAAGTTGATTTCGCCTGCGTACTGCCAAAGGAGAATAACAAACTAATGAAGGTAAGGATTAACAGTCTTTTCATGCTATCAAATTTATCGGTTTATTGATAGCGACAAAGGTAAATTATTGGCAAATCCACAGAAAGCACAGATTGGACATATAAGGATAAAAATAGGACGAAATGCGTCAGAATGCCCCTACGACTCCTCATTTAGATATTGGCGGGGTGTTTTTCCGAACTCTGACTGGAAACATTTGGAGAAATAAGAGTGATTGGAAAAACCTACCATATACATCACTTCAGCAATGGTGAATTTTTTTTGTTGCAGCAACATCGCCGCTTTTTTCATCCGGATGGATTTGATATATTCCACCGGAGACATTCCTGTCAGTTGTTTAATCTTCCGGTAAATCTGTTTGTTGCTGAAACCGGACAGTTCGCACAAGGCATTAACGTTCAGGTCTGCATCGGAGAGATGGTCTTCAATCAGACGGATAATATTCGACAGGAATTTCTCATCCTGTGATTCTGCCTCGATAGGTTTGAGTACAGGCAATGTTTCCAGTGATTTCTTCGTCTGGCTAGCCGGCATTTCTTCCTCTTCGATGGCAGTGACAGGAATGCTCAGTCCTACACTTGTCCCTTGATTCTCTTCGGAAGTGACTCCGTTGATATGTCCGCCATGCAGTTCCGTATACGTTTTCACCAGATAAAGCCCGATGCCCGTACCCGCCTTATGTCCCGAACGGGGGGACTGGTAAAAACGCTGAAAGATATATGGAATATCCTGCTGCGGAATTCCGGTTCCGGTATCCGATACGCAGATATCCAGTTGCCCGGTCTCCTGCGAATAGAAAAGGGAAAGCCGCACACTTCCGCCATCCGGGGTAAACTTCACAGCATTTGAGAGTAGATTATCCAGTATCACACCCAATTTGATGGCATCCATATCCGCGTAAATCTTGGCTTTGTTCGCTTCAAAATGAAAAGTGAGACGGGGATTTTCCTCATAAACGGAGAACAGGCTGCGGCTGAAAGATACCAGCTCGATGCGTGACAGAATAAGCAGTGAATCTGCATTATCCTCTATCCGGTTGAAGTTAAGCACCTGATGAATCAATGAATTTATCTTCATGGCATTGCGCTGTACCTCTTCCAGTGTCTGCTTTTCGTGTGCGGCTTCCGTGGCAGGCAATAATTGGCTGACAGGAGCGATAATCCGGCTGAGAGGTGTCTTCAACTCGTTGGACAGATTGGTAAAGAATGCCATTTTCTGACGTGATTGTTCTAAAATCTTTTCCTTCTCCAAGCGCTCCATCTTCAACCGGTTTTTAACCCGGAAAAAGTTGATAGTCCAGGCAATAAGGCTCAGAAGTAAAAGACCATAGAGCATTTTCGCCCAAAGTGTATAATACCACGGTGGCAGAATCTTTATATCCAATATGTAAGGATGTTCGGAAGGATTTCCGTTCTTTTCCACTTTGCTGATAAATAGCTGATAATCCCCATAACTCAAGTTGCTGTAAGTAATACGGTTCGTATTGGATTTCAGAAAGTTCCATTCCTTATCCATACCTTCCAACCGGTAAACGAACTTATTCTTTTCTTCGAGGGAATAGGGGAGATCGGACAATTCGAAAGCCAGATTATTCTGGTCGTATTTCAATTCGATGGCATTGGTATAGCGGATATTGGGAATATCCGTAGTACGTGGATTCATCAACTGGTTGTTGATGTACAGAGCCGTCAGGAAGATAGGACGCTCAGGATGATTTAACCCCTGTATCTCCGGGCGGGATATGGCAAAACCGTCGGCGCCGCCCAAATAGATATTCCCGTCTTTCGAATCAAACAGCAAACTGGTGAAACGCTTGTCCGTCATATTCTGCTGACGTGCATCCATCGTTTGCCGGTCGATAATCCAAAGCCCGTTCGTGGTGGAAACCCAAATGTGCTCTTTCACCGATGTCATGGACAGAATTTCGTTATTATTGAAACTTCCGAAAGAAATGCTTTGGTGACTGGAATCTTTGGGATTAATGCGCATCACTCCCCCGTGAAATCCTACCCACAGCATACCGTCTGCGTCACATAACAGATAATTCGGACTCTTTTCACCACTCAACTCGTCGGCAAAAAGCTTGGTGACCTGCTGTGTGTGCGGGTTGATTCTGTCCAATCCTTTACTGTTGTATAGCAATACCCATACATTCCCTTCTTTATCAGGCATAATCTGATTGATAAACATACCCGATAATCCGTTGTGAATAGAGTAATTTTGTTCGGCTACATATTGTTCGCCGTTAGATTGCATTAATTTATGCTTGTCTACTACAAAGATTCCGCCTAAACAGGTGGCAATCCATAGATGTCCGGAATCATCTTCGAAGAGGTAATAAGCCCAGTTTGTATTGTAAGTCCCTGTGCTGTCGATAATATTATAGTGTATAAACTGCTGTGTTGCATAGTCATAACGGTTGATACTGCCATCCGTAGCTATCCATAATTGCTGTTCTTTATCTTCGTAAATGTGGCGGACGCGATTGTGGGACAAAGGATACGTTTTATCTCCCATCCTGTACCAGGCGGCTTCGTGCCTGTTCCCGGTGGGATGAATAAAACGGAGCAGCCCGTTCGTACCGCCAAACCAGTAAAATCCCTTTGAATCCCGGAACAATGAGTAGAATTGATTCCCGTCTCCCGTGCCCGTAATCCGGGAAATAGGAACGAATTGCAGGGCGCTGTTATAGCGTGACAAGGAAATTCCATAGTCAGTTCCCAGCCAAATATTATGTTCCTGATCGGAAAAAATATTCCAGACAATATTGTTTGTCAATGACTGGATATTGCGTGAATCATGGATGATGTGCTGTAAAGGCTCTTTATTATTCTGATATACATAAAGCCCGTTATCCGTACCTGCCAATAAATTTCCGTCACCGTCCAATGCCAGTGATTTGATGGAGTTGTTATGGAAAACTTCTATCGCATTCATTTTTCCTGTCGCAGGAATGTATTGGAAGAGATAACCTTCCATGCCGATCCAAATGCACTGCCGGGTGGTATCTTCCAGTAAGGAGTTGACAAACAAATTACTTATCCCCCGGTTGACAGGCAGGAATATGCTTTCAAACTTTCCACTTTCCGGCAGGTAACGGCATAAACCATTATAAGTACCCACATAAATCTGATTCTCTTTCGTATGGATGATGGAATAGATTGTATTATGGGACAAACCACTATGCTTGCCGTCAAAACGGGTCAGTTTGCGGTCTTTTAGTTGATATGTATAGAGCCCGTTCAATGAACCTATCCATAACGTATCCCCCTGAATGACCATCGTGCGGACATCGGTGGGAAAATCCGTCTCCGGCTGTTCGTATTTGTCCGTACGGTAGTTGTAAACAAGTATTCCGTTATCCGTTCCCAGGTACAGATGCGTATTGTCTGCGATAATACCACAGTAAATACGTGTGTTATTACGTTCGCCGTACGTGAAATGCTGTTGGGTGGAATAACCGTCGTAACTGAATAACCCTTTGTTTGAACCGATCCATATCAGTCCCTCGCTATCTTGCAGAAAACAACTGATAACCGAAGCCTCGGCGCCAAGATAAATATTATCGAATTGCTGATAATTCACTTTTTGCCCATATGCACCACAATGGATACAGCCTATGAGAATGAGTAAAAGAATTGCTCTAATTCGTCGGTACATGGTATCAGGTTTGCAGGATTTATTCCGCAAATGTAGGAAAAATGTCGGTTACACTTGTAAATATCCCGCTCTTTTTGTTCCTTTGTTACCTATTTATAAACAGAAAACTTACGTATGAGAAAACTAATTTATTTGCTTTTGTTACCATTGGCAGTGGCTGTGACTGCCTGTGGCGGTAAAAAAGGAACTTCAAATAATGAATCGATGTTGGCGACGATGGACAGTGTGGATGCTCATGGGCTGCAACGTATGCAGACTTCCAAAAGCGAAACGGACTTTAAGTTTAAAGGAAAAGACTACCATTCCATGGTTTCGCGTACGCCGGACGAAAGCCTGCCCCATGTCACCAATGAAATGGGGGATACCTATGTCGACAATAAAATCGTGTTGCGACTGACACGTGGCAACGAAAAGGTATTTGATAAGACATTCACCAAGAATGATTTTTCATCCGTAGTAGATGCCAGGTTCCTGTCGAATTCCGTCCTGGAAGGAATTGTATATGATAAGACCACTCCGCAGGGAATAGTGTATGCCGCAAGCGTATGTTATCCGCAGACAGACCTGTATATGCCGCTTTCCATCACCATCACTGCTGATGGAAAGATGAGTATCCAAAAAGTCGATATGCTCGAAGAAGAATATGATGACGAACCGTCCAATTAAGCCTGTGAGTGGCTATTAACGGTAGAATTACACAAATGTGAAAACATTTGAGACAAAAGAAAGGCAGCCGAAGAGGTTGCCTTTCGTATTTTTGCACCGTCAACAAACTTAATACCAAATAGAATGAAGAAAAACATTTTAGCTATCTGTGTGGTAGCGGCAGGATGTACGGCAATGACCGTCCAGACCAAAAATACACAAACACTGATTCCGCTTACCGAACGTGTAAACGTACAGGGAGATTCGGCACGCGTCGATCAGATAATAGACGGTTGTTGGGTTGCAGTCGGTTCTAAAAAACCGCATGCCATTCAACGTGACTTCACCCGTATGTTCAACGGAAAGCCTTCTTATCGTTTTGAACTGAAAGAAGATGATAACACACTGTCCGGATACGCCAAAGGAGAAACAAAAGGACGTGCGGAATTTTCCTATTGCTATGCAACTTCCGCTGATTTCAAAGGCGAGCCTGCCGATACCTACAAGAAGGCACAGATTATGAAAACCGTATATCATCATGGTAAAGGAGCTTGCCCGCAAGGTTCTTCCCGAGATTATGAGTTTTCAGTATATATCCCTTCTACATTGGGTAGTGATGTTTCGACAATTTTCGCCCAATGGCATGGAATGCCTGACCGCACTTTGGTACAGACACCGCAGGGGGAAGTGAAGACACTGACTGTTGACGAATTCATGGAACTGGAAAAGACTACTATTTTCAAGAAAAACGCAGGACACGAGAAAAAAGTCAAACTGGACAGGCAAGGTAATCCGGTGAAAGACAAACAGGGCAATCCTGTGTACGTAGCCGGCAAAGCCAACGGATGGTTGGTTGAACAGGGCGGATACCCGCCACTGGCATTCGGATTCTCCGGCGGCTGGTTCTATATCAAAGCCAACTCCGACCGTAAATGGCTGACAGACAAAGATGACCGTTGCAACGCAAATGTAGAGAAAGCGCAAATTATGAAACCTGTGACATCTGAATATAAGGCATCCACCATTGCTTACAAAATGCCTTTCGCTGACTTCCCGAAAGATTGCTGGATTACATTCCGCATCCATATCGACTGGACGGTCTATGGAAAAGAAGCCGAAACAATCGTGAAGCCGGGTATGCTCGATGTGCAGATGGACTATCAGGACAAAGGAAAAAAGGTTAGTAAACATATCGTGGACAATGAGAAAATCCTGATTGGACGTAACGACAAAGACGGCTACTATTTCAAATTCGGTATTTACCGTGTAGGTAATAGCACGAAGCCGGTATGTTACAATCTGGCAAATTATTCGGAAAGGTAAATTAGTTAAAAAGGTAAAGAGAGGGTAATATCCGGATGTTCTTCAGTGGGCATCCGGATTTTTTATTTATGTGAATCTGGTAATATTAAAAAATGTCAATAATCATATGCCGTTTGGCATATACGTTCCAGTTATGCAAAAAGATTCGTTCTTTTGCCGCCTGCCAATATGGTATATGTATAAAATAATTAGTGATGTAAATGATGAGTAAAAATGGATTTAGCCGGTGTGGAGAGCTCTACATCGGTCGTTTGCGAGAGGAGGGGCGCCATTCTACGGCGCATGTTTACAAGAATGCCCTTTTTTCTTTCAGCAAGTTTTGCGGCATATCCGATGTGTCGTTCAGGCAAGTCACCCGTGAGCGTTTACGACGCTACGGGCAGTATCTTAACGAATGTGGTCTGAAGCCCAATACGATTTCTACGTATATGCGTATGCTTCGTAGCATTTACAATCGGGGAGTGGAAGCGGGGAATGCTTCTTATGTACCGCGATTGTTCAGTGATGTCTATACGGGTGTGGATGTCCGTCAGAAAAAAGCCTTGCCTGCTGCCGAACTTCACAAACTCTTGTATGAAGACCCGAAGTCGGAGCGTTTGCGCCGTACACAATCTATTGCCGCCTTGATGTTTCAGTTTTGCGGAATGTCATTCGCTGATTTGGCTCATCTGGAGAAATCGGCTTTGGAAAGCAATGTTCTGCGTTATAACCGTGTCAAGACCAAGACTCCCATGAGTGTGGAAGTGTTGGACAGCGCAAGGGAAATGATTGAGCAACTACGGAACAAGCAGGACTCTCTGCCCGATTGTCCGGATTATCTGTTTGATATTCTCCGTGGTGACAAGAGACGGAAAGATGAGCGTGCTTACCGGGAATACCAGTCCGCTCTCCGTCGGTTTAATAATAGCCTGAAAGATTTGGCAAGGGCATTGCGTCTGAAATCTCCGGTTTCTTCCTACACGTTCCGTCATTCTTGGGCTACTACTGCCAAATACCGGGGAGTTTCAATTGAAATGATTAGTGAATCATTGGGGCACAAATCTATAAAAACCACACAAATCTATTTGAAAGGCTTCGGGCTTAAAGAACGTACGGAAGTAAATAAAGGGAATTTATCTTACGTAAGAAACTACTGTGTAGGTCGGTGATTTTAGTGTAATGTGTTAATAATCAGTAAGAGTAATCGCCCGTTACTTCTTAGGTAACGGACTGAGCACACACAACAATGAAAAGGGAAATTATACACATAGACAGGGCACAAAAAAGGAAATTGCCTAATAATCAACGAGAAAGTTCTTGATTTTAGGCAATAAAAAGTTAGAGCATGAAAAATCTATTATTTCATGTTCGGATAGTTTTTTGCGCTTTGTTTCAGATAAAACTAAAAAAAGTGAAGAAATATTTGTGTGCTATCTATGTTTTTGTCTATCTTTGTCCCGAATTTAAATCCGTTACCTAAGAAGTAACGG
>UMFP01063896.1_pt1 | contig 58975 bp, 39 predicted proteins | sample 1965031 | NCBI WGS metagenome assembly UMFP01 (sample SAMEA4836048, study PRJEB28245) | human gut metagenome | biome: gut microbiome; material: fecal sample | place: Denmark | collected 2008
CAGAAGATGTGCCGTGTCAACAAATCAGAAGGTAATAAAAAGCATTGGTCAAGAGGGCTGGCGTATCCGGATGCAAACCTATCCAATTCCAATGTGTGATATGGATACCCTTTTCGTTGAATCCGTAGCAAAGTGTATTTTGCGAATCGCCTGAGAAGGGCCTTCGAATCCACCAAACTGTATTTTGGTGCGAGGAAGGGCACTGTGGAGGGCTTCGTTTGACATTTTGTCAGAAGGATAATTCGGGGTTGTACCTCTTTAAAGTTGGCTCAACCCCGACATTGTGAACGAATGTTCGTCGTGATTGACTATCTCAATAAAGCCTTTGAATGTGCATTTACTCGTATTTGGAGACGTGCAAATACTCGTATTTAGAGTGAATATTTCGAAATGTATTTATGTAATTGGTTGTATATGAGTGTTTTCTGCTTATTTTAAAGGAGGGGTCTGTTATTGATAAAATCAACTCCTACATTATACCTCCTCTTCGAAGCTCATTTCACCTGTAATGAAATATATGAGGATATCTTTGCTCGTTTGTTGCAAAGTCTTTCCGATGGAAAGCTTTTGCAATGGAATGAATTGTAGCTGGACAAGACGATGGATTCCGTCAGTATCCATTCTTTGGCTGTCAAAAAGATTCAAACGTTCGGCTTTGGACTATTTGTGAGACAATCCCCGGATTTTATACACGAACTGATAATCAATTGCTTCAAGAATGCAATGAAATGATAGCCGGAACTTAAAAAACTGCATAAAATGTTTGTGCGTAATAAAACTATCTCTATATTTGCACCAAAGACAAAGGGGATTGTGAAATTCCCGAGAATAGAATAGTTTAGTTAAGTCTAGTTTAGTTTTTGTGTTGGAAAAGCATCGTAAACATCCGTTTTCGATGCTTTTTTTGTTCGCTTATGCCAAATAAATTCGTATTTTTGCCCCAAACAGCTATTAATTCAGCTTTCGCAAACCCAAGCTGCAGCGGACAGGCAGTCGGCAGACCGCCCTCGTCGGTGGGCTGGATGGGTGTAAGCGAAACTTAAATCATTGACAGACAAGAAAGATGAATATTTTAGAACTAAGCGAACAAGAGATTAACAGACGCAACAGTCTGAATGAGCTGAGAGCCATGGGCATCGAGCCTTATCCCGCCGCAGAATATGTGGTCAATGCCTACTCGACGGAAATCAAAGAGAACTTTGACGACAACGCCGAGCCGCGCAAGGTGTCCATCGCCGGACGTATGATGACCCGCCGCGTCATGGGAAAAGCTTCGTTCATCGAGTTGCAGGATTCCAAGGGCCGTATTCAAGTATACATTACCCGCGATGACATCTGTCCGGGTGAGAACAAGGATTTATATACTACTGTCTTCAAACGTCTGCTCGACCTGGGCGACTTCATCGGTATCGAGGGCTTCGTGTTCCGTACCCAGATGGGCGAAATCAGCGTGCATGCACAGAAGCTGACCGTCCTGTCGAAGAGCATCAAGCCTCTCCCCATCGTGAAGTACAAGGACGGGGTGGCATATGACAAATTCGAAGACCCCGAGCTCCGTTACCGTCAGCGCTATGTGGACCTGGTGGTGAATGACGGAGTGAAGGACATCTTCCTGAAACGCAGCAAGGTGTTCAACTCCATGCGCGAATATTTCAACTCCAAGGGATATGTGGAGGTGGAGACACCCATCCTGCAATCCATCCCCGGTGGTGCGGCTGCCCGTCCGTTCATCACCCACCACAATGCACTCGACATACCTTTATATATGCGTATCGCCAGCGAGCTGTACCTGAAACGCCTCATCGTCGGTGGATTCGAAGGTGTGTATGAAATCGGCAAAAACTTCCGCAACGAAGGCATGGACCGTACACACAACCCCGAGTTCACCTGCATGGAGATTTATGTGGCATACAAGGACTACAACTGGATGATGGAGTTCACCGAGAAGATGATTGAGAAAATCTGTCTGGATGTCAACGGAACGACCGACGTGCAGGTGGGCGAAAACACCATCAGCTTCAAGGCTCCGTTCAAACGTGTCACCATGCTCGACTCCATCAAGGAGTTCACCGGCTATGACCTGACGGGCAAGACGGAGGATGAAATCCGCGAAATCTGCCTGAAGCTGAACATGGAAATTGACGACACCATGGGCAAGGGCAAGCTCATCGATGAAATCTTCGGCGAGTTCTGCGAGGGCAACTACATCCAGCCGACGTTCATCACCGACTATCCCATTGAGATGTCTCCGCTCACCAAGCGTCACCGGAACAACCCCGAGCTGACCGAGCGGTTCGAGCTGATGGTCAACGGAAAGGAACTCTGCAATGCCTATTCCGAGCTGAACGACCCCATCGACCAGCTGGAGCGCTTCGAGGAACAGATGCGTCTGAGTGAGAAGGGCGACGACGAGGCGATGATCATCGACCAGGATTTCGTACGTGCCCTGGAGTACGGCATGCCTCCGACTTCGGGCATGGGCATCGGTATGGACCGCCTCGTGATGCTGATGACCGGACAGAGCACCATCCAGGAAGTCCTCTTCTTCCCGCAGATGCGTCCGGAAAAGAAAGCCCCCAAAGACCCGGCTGCCAAGTACGTGGCACTCGGTGTGCCTGAAGAGTGGGTACCGTTGATCCAGAAGGCCGGCTACAACCTCGTTGCCGACATGAAGGATGTCAATCCGCAGAAGCTCCACCAGGACATTTGCGGCATCAACAAGAAATTCAAACTCAATCTCACCAACCCGTCCGTCGACAACGTGGCAGAGTGGATTGGCAAGATTGAATAACGATAGAGAAATGTCAGAACTTCCAACCGGTAAAATAGCAATCATTGGCGGGGGCAGCTGGGCTACGGCGCTCGCCAAGATTGTGCTCACCCATGAAGACTCCATCAACTGGTACATCCGACGTACCGACCAGATAGAGGACTTCAAGCGGCTGGGACACAATCCTTCGTACCTCACGGGGGTGCATTTTGACGTGAGTCACATCCAGTTTTCATCGGACATCAACAAGGTCACGCGCGAGTCGGACATCCTCATCTTCGTCACGCCGTCACCCTACCTGAAGGCTCAGCTGAAGAAACTGAAGACCAAGCTCGCCAACAAGTTCGTGGTCATTGCCATCAAAGGCATCGTGCCCGACGAGAACATGATCATCTCCACCTATTTCAACCGGGTGCTCGACGTACCGATGGAAAACATCGCCGTCGTGTCCGGTCCGTGTCATGCCGAGGAGGTGGCACTCGAACGTCTGTCTTATCTCACCATCGGCTGTCGGGACGAAGAGAAAGCGGAGCTGTTTGCCAAGAAGTTGAACACATTCTACATCAAGACTTCCGTCAGCAACGACGTCGACGGCATCGAGTATGCGTCCGTCCTGAAGAATGTCTATGCCATCGCTGCCGGCATCTGCACGGGGCTGAAATACGGAGACAACTTCCAGGCGGTCCTGCTGTCGAATGCCATTCAGGAGATGGAACGTTTCCTGTCGGTCATCCACCCCATCCCGCGTGACATTGACAAGTCGGTCTATCTGGGCGACCTGCTCGTCACCGGCTATTCCAACTTCAGCCGGAACCGGGTCTTCGGTACGATGATCGGACGGGGATACTCCGTCAAGACCGCCCAGATTGAAATGGCAATGGTGGCTGAAGGATACTACGGGACAAAGTGCATGAAGGAAATCAACGAACACTTCCATGTCAATACGCCCATCTTGGACGCGGTCTACAACATTCTCTACAAGCGCGTCCCCCCGATGACGGAAATCAAACTCTTAACCGATTCGTTTAGATAAAAACATTTATAGTATGAAGAACATCTGCTTAAACATCGACAAAGTGGCGAAGTTCGTCTCCAAGGAGGGAATTGCCGCTTACGAGCCTCAGGTGAAAGCCGCCATGAAGACGCTCGAAGAAGGAACAGGACTGGGTAACGATTTCTTGGGATGGCTCCACCTTCCGTCGACCATCAGCAAAGAGCACCTTGACGACCTGAAAGCTACGGCACAAGTGCTTCGCGAGAACTGCGAAGTGGTGATTGTGGCAGGCATCGGCGGCAGCTACCTGGGAGCCCGCGCTGTCAATGAAGCTCTCTCCAACAGCTTCCAGTGGTTGCAGACCAACCACAACGGTCCGGTGATGATTCATGCCGGGCACAACATCAGCGAAGACTATTTGTACGAACTGACCGAATACTTGAAGGACAAGAAGTTCGGTATCATCAATATCTCCAAGTCGGGAACGACCACGGAGACGGCTCTTGCATTCCGTCTGCTGAAAGAGCAATGCGAACGCCAGCGTGGCAAGGAGATGGCACGTAAGGTCATTGTTGCCATCACGGATGCCAAGAAGGGCGCCGCCCGTGTGACAGCCGACAAGGAAGGCTACAAGTCATTTATCATCCCCGACAACGTAGGCGGACGCTTCTCCGTACTGACTCCGGTGGGTCTGCTTCCCATCGCCACTGCCGGTTATGACATCGAAAAACTGGTGGAGGGAGCTGCCTCGATGGAGAAGCTGACTGCCTCTGACGTGCCTTTCATGGAGAACCCGTCGGCTGTGTATGCAGCAGTGCGCAATGCCCTGTATGCACAGAATGGCAAGAAGATTGAAATCCTCGTCAACTACCATCCGAAGTTGCACTATGTCAGCGAATGGTGGAAACAGCTTTACGGCGAGTCGGAAGGCAAGGACCACAAAGGAATCTTCCCCGCAGCCGTGGACTTCTCGACCGACCTTCACTCCATGGGCCAATGGATTCAGGAAGGTGAGCGCATCATCTTCGAAACGGTCATCTCCGTCGAGCAACCGGCATGCCGTCTCGAAATCCCGAGCGACGCCGAGAACCTGGACGGCCTGAACTTCCTCGCCGGCAAACGGGTCGATGAAGTGAACAAGATGGCTGAGCTGGGTACACAGCTTGCACACGTGGATGGTGGAGTGCCCAACATGCGCGTTGCCGTTCCCGAGCTGAACGAGTTCTACCTGGGACAACTCATCTACTTCTTCGAGAAGGCTTGCGGTATCAGTGGCTACATCCTGGGTGTCAATCCGTTCAACCAGCCGGGTGTGGAAGCCTACAAGAAGAACATGTTCGCCCTGCTCAACAAGCCGGGTTACGAAGAAGAGTCAAAGGCCATCCGTGCCCGTCTCTGATGCTTTCGGCTGCCTCACTGGCGGTCTGTAATAGCTAAAGAATATTCCATAAGTCGTTAATTCGTGTATTTGTTATGCCGGATTAACGACTTATTTTGTAACTTCGGGCTCAAATCAAACGAGTGCAGATTCATGAAAAAGCTATGTTACTTGCTCCTGCTGTTGCTGGCAGGCATCCTCACCACACAGGCAGCCCAGCCGCCCCGCAAGAAGGTGGCAGTTGTCCTGAGCGGAGGAGGAGCCAAGGGAGTGGCACATATCGGCGCGCTGAAGGTCATCGAGGAGGCAGGAATCCCCATCGACTATGTGGTCGGCACCAGCATGGGGTCCATCATCGGCGGACTGTATGCCATCGGCTATACACCGGCACAGATGGACAGCCTCGTGCGGATGCAGGACTGGAGCTTCATCCTCTCCGACGCCGTGAACCGCAATGAAGAACTGCTCATCAAGAAACAACGCTCTGAACAGTATACACTCACCGTTCCCTTCAAGAACAAGCCCAAGGACGCGCTCAAGGGAGGCATCATCTCCGGGCGCAACATTGCCCGTCTCTTCTCCGAACTGACGGTGGGCTATCACGACTCCATCGACTTCAACAAGCTTCCTGTCCCGTTTGCCTGCGTAGCCGAAGACCTTGTCGACGGCAAGGAGTATGTGTTCCACAGCGGCAAGCTTGCCCTTGCCATGCGCTCCAGCATGTCCATCCCCGGCGTGTTCGAGCCGGTGAAATGGAAAGGGATGGTGCTGGTCGACGGCGGCATGATCAACAACTATCCGGTGGACGTTGCCAGGCAGATGGGTGCCGACATCATCATCGGTGTCGATGTGCAGGAAGGGCTGGTCGGTGCCGACAAGCTCAACACGTTGGCCGACATCACGGGGCAAATCATCAACCTGATGGGGGTGGAAAAGTACAATGAGAACGTACAGAACAGCGATGTCCACATCCATGTCAACGTGAAAGGCTATTCGTCTGCCAGCTTCAACGAGCAGGCCATACAGGTGCTTCTGGAGCGGGGCGAACTGGCAGCACGGCGCAACTGGGAGAGCCTCCTCGACCTGAAACGCCAGATTGGCATCGCACCGAACTTCGTGCCCAAACCGCATGGTCCCTTCGTCAGTCGCTCACGCCGGGCACAGGAGAAGATTGATGTGGTCCCCGAAATAGACCCGGGCGAAATGCCTGAGAACACCATCAGCGTGGGTGTCCACTTCGACAATGAGTCACAGGCGGCACTGATACTGAATACGAACGTCAGCCTGAACAAGAAAAAGACCCACCAGGCATCGCTCACCGTACGTCTCGGTCAGCAGATGTCCGGGCGTCTCGACTATACGGCCCATCCGTTTGACCCGAAATGGTACGTCACCCTCAGCTATCAGTTGGACGACAATGATATGGACCTCTACAACGACGGAAGCCAGTTCAGCACCTACTCTTACCTGCATCACCTTGCCCAGGTCAACATCTCGCGCAGCTGGAACAGCATCCGCTGTTCGTTGGGCGGACGTTATGAGTACTTCAACTACAAGCACGTCCTGTTGCCTTCCGGTTTTGACGACGGTACCCTCGACTTGCAGAACCAGCACCTCATCACCTATTACGGGCACATGCAGTTTGACAGCTTCAACCGCCGGACCTACCCGACCAAGGGAATCAAATGGAATGTCCTCGCCGAAATCTATACGACCAACGGCGTCAACTTTGACGAGGGTCGTCTGTGTCCCGTCATCAGTGCCTTCTGGGAGGGAGCTTTCCGGGTGCGCAACCGTTTCACCATCTTGCCATGGATTGGCGGACGTGCCATCCTGAACCGGACCTACAGCTTTGCCATTGCCAACATGATGGGCGGTAACAATCCCGGGCGCTATGTCCCGCAGCAACTTCCCTTTGTCGGTGTCGACTACATGCAGCTTGCCGGTTCCAAGCTTTTCACTGCCGGCATCCGTTTCCGTCAGCGTATGGGCTCGAACCACTATGTCACCCTGACGGGAAATACCGGTGTACAAAACGACGAATGGCAACACCTGTTCCGCGGGATGATGTGGGGAGGCGGCCTTTCCTATGGCTACGACACCTTCCTGGGTCCGATTGAGATTACCTTCAACTATTCCAATGTCACCCATAAAGTGGGTACGTACGTCAGCCTGGGGTATGAGTTCTAATGAGAATAACCACTTGACATTATGTATACAAACGCTATCGAGAACTATCTGAAACAACATTCCTACCATCACATCCATCTGAAAGCCGTCCTCTTCGACATGGACGGTGTCCTGTTCAACTCCATGCCCAACCATGCCCGTGCATGGAACGAGGCGATGAAACACTACGGGATGCATCTCTCCTGTGAGGAAGCCTACCTGCATGAAGGACGGACCGGTGCATCCACCATCAACATTGTCAGCCAACGCGAACGGGGACACGATGCCACACCGGAAGAAATCGAACGCATCTATCACACCAAAACCGAAATCTTCAATTCATATCCCAAGGCTGAACGTATGCCGGGAGCCTGGGAAGCCATCCGCCAGATGAAGGCCGACGGACTGACCATCATGGTTGTTACCGGTTCCGGACAGGCTTCTCTGCTGGAACGTCTCAACCGGAACTTCCCCGACACCTTCCGTCAGGAACTCATGGTGACCGCTTATGATGTAAAGCATGGAAAACCCAGTCCCGAACCCTATCTGATGGCTTTAGAGAAGGCGGGGCTTCATCCCAATGAAGCGATTGTCGTGGAAAATGCTCCGATGGGGGTACATGCCGGGGTTGCAGCGGGTATCTTTACAGTTGCCGTGAATACCGGTCCGCTCCCTGACCGGGTCTTGCTTGACGAGGGGGCGAATCTGTTACTTCCTTCCATGCTGGCACTCAGCGAACAGTGGGAGGAGCTTTATAAAGAGCTGGGGGAAGAATAAGGTGGAAGTCCAGGGCTTACTGAATGACATGGCAGAATAAAAAAATGCGCCCGTGTAACGTATGTGACATTTTTCCCGGGAGCTGTATCCTATCTTTGCCTTCGTAATTAACCAAAGGAAAGGAAAAAGGATATGGATTATACACAGAAAAGCGTAGGACAAATCGTTGCCGCCGACTTTGCGACGGCTGAAGTATTCCGTCGTTTCGGTATCGACTTCTGCTGTCACGGCGAAGTGAAGTTCACGGAAGCCTGCCGGGCTGCCGGGGTATCACCCGAAGATGTAATCAAAGCTCTCGAAGCAGGTGAAGGCGGCAGTTGTGGTTGCGGAAGCGCCGCGCCCAACTTCAATGCCTGGCCGCTCGACCTGCTGATTGACTATGTGCTGAAAATTCATCACCGTACCATCCGTCGGGAGGGTCCGCAGACACTTGACCTCCTCGACAAGGTGGTGAAGGCACACGGTGACCGTCACCCGGAACTGCATGAAGTGCGTGCACTCTTTGCCGAATCGCTTGGTGAACTGGATGCCCATCTGGGTAAGGAAGAAGAAGTGTTGTTCCCCTATGTGCTCGAACTGTTCGAGGCTTCCGAAGCAGGACACCGTCAGGCTCCGATGCACTGCGGAACGGTGGCAAACCCCATCCGTGTGATGAAGATGGAACATGAGGGCGAAGGTGTGCGTCACGCACGCATTGCCGAACTGACCAACAACTATACTGCACCTGAAGATGCCTGCGGAAGCTATCGGCTGGTGCTGGAACGTCTGCGTGACTTTGAACAGGCACTTCACGAACACATTCATATAGAAAACAATATCATCTTCCCCCGCAGTGTCGAACTGGAGGCACGCTGCGTGGCTTGGTGAAGATGAATGCTTGGGTTAGAGATGTAAATTGGGCAGCGCGTCGGGGTAAAAGCCGACGCGCTGTGTTTGTATCCGGGGGACTGGAGGCACGTGCCTTTGGCGTGGTAGACATGTGCCCTGTGTCAATCAGGAGCCTGCCTTTGACAGACCTAAGTATAATACTTAGGGGGTCAAAGTATAATACTTAGGTAGGCTAAGTATAATACTTTGGTCTATCTATCCCTGGTATGTATCACGTCTATCACGGGTAAGTATCGCGTTTATCACAGGTAAGTCAGTAATCCCCGTCGGTAACTGTTGATGAAAAAGAACGACAGACGGAAGGTGAGATGCTTGTGATTGCAGGGCAATATCCGTATATTTGTCGCACATTTTAACTCCAATCAATCTCTTCGGACTCTGATGCTATCGGGGTCTGAAGAAGGAAAGCCCCGCATGTGCCCGTTAACTTGCCAACCGAACCGTGAGCATGCGGGAGCCGACTAATGAATTAATAAACATTTATGATGTACATGAAGAAATGGCTATTGTGCGCCCTCTTGTTGGGCAGTGGGTTGAATTTCCCCGTACAGGTGCAGGCGTATGAGGCGCCCCGGCGTCCTGAGTATGTAATTGTGGCTTCCTACCGTGTGTCAAATGACCCGGAGTGGAGAGACGTCATCGAGGCTTTGAAAAAGAAACACAAGGGGGCGGAAGTCTGCTATTACAAAGAGTCGCCCCGTGAGGCTTTGGGCAACTTGCGCTGGTACAATCCGCGCTACGTGGCAGTGGTGGAGAAACCCGAACAGATCGGGCGTGACTTTGTGGTCGACCTCAACCGCATGAGCCGGGAAGTGGACGATGACATCTATGCTGACTTCCTGTGTGGCATTATTACGGGATATGACGCACAGGCGGCGCTGCGTCTGGTGAACGATACGGAAGAGCCGAAAGTGCTCCGGACAGCACTGAGCACGGTGAGTGTATTGGGCGACGGACATTGGTTCGACAGCTTTGCTTATATTTCCGATGCGCGTCCCGGTCTGGTGGGTGAGCGTGAGAAGGGACAGACGAAGCTCACCGAGACCCTGGTAACCGACAGCATCGATAACCGCATGTTCCGCGACATGATACGCAAGGCGCAGGAGTCCGGCAAGCAACTCCGTCTGCCGAAAGACTTCTCGGTGAGCAAGCCGAACTTGCTGAAGCGGTTCTGCGACTACTATGCAAAGTATGACCCCGATGTGATTATCACGGCATCGCATGCTACGGAGAAGAATCTGGAGATGCCTTTCTCCAGCGGTAACCTGATGTGTCGTGACGGCAAGCTCTATGCCGACTTTCCCGATGCACCGACGGACCTCACGGAGTCGGGCAAGACACGTGTTTATCTTCCGGTAGGTAACTGCCTCATGGGTAACATCGACAATACGAAGAACAGCATGGCGGTCGCCTTCATGAACAGTGCACACGTGGGTATGCTTGCCGGAGGTTATGTCGTGGAAACCTGGTACGGACGGAACGGATGGGGCGGCTTGTGCTACTTCATGAACAATCCCGGACGTTATACCATTCCGGAGGCGTTCTACCTCAACCAGCAGGACATGATGTTTCAGCTTCGTCAGATGGCTCCCGACTTGGTGAACAAGCCGTTCCCCTTTGCCGGCGATGACCCGATGCATGTGGAGCGTGAATATGCGGCAGTGGCAAAGATGAACGGTGGAAAGATTACGACCGATGCCTTCGGGTTCTTCTATGACCGTGATGTCGTGGCACTCTATGGCGACCCTGCCTGGGACGTTCGTCTGGCGGAACAACCCAATCCGAACGACTATGAGGTAAGTTGCAAGGTGAAGTCTGAAGAGTGTGTGGTGACCATCAAGACCGGTCCCAACTACAGCGAAGAACGTCTGCGTGGTTCGGATTTCCGTTCACAACACGTAGGCGAACTGCCTTTCAGCTTCTTCTTCCCGAAACGTCTGCGCAATCCGCGTCTGGCTGAAGGTCAGAACTGGCAGGCGGCAGTCGACGAGAATTTCCTCCTGGTCTATAAGCCCGGCTTCGAACCGAACAAGAAATACACGATTGTGTTGACTACGGATCCTGTACGCTGATACCGGTCCGTGGTTCATCTGACTTGAAAGGCTGTCTCTTCCCGCAGTACACACAAAAAAACTCCCCGATGCGCGTTGCACCGGGGAGTTTTTTTGTGTACTATGTACGTTCCGGAATCGGTTAGAAGAACCGGTAACGGAGGTCTTTCACGTCAGCTTTCTGATAGAGGTCGTTGATGAAGCGGCTTGCCATGTTCTGGTTCATGGTTGCCAGTGAGTTGGCTTCGCTCTTCTCGTCATAGGTCTCTTCCAGCTTGGTCTTGTTGTAGGGTTGGAAGATGTAGACACCGCCATTGCCCTTCACCGGTTTGCTGAGCTGACCGACAGCCACTTTGGCAGCAGCTGCGCCCAAGGTCGGTTCGTTGCTGCGTGTGATGGATACGAATGCCGGAGCAGCGAACGATACGTGTTTCACAGAGTCGGTGCGGATGTCGGCGATAGCCTTGGCTTCGTCAAAGGTCTTCACGGACGCCAGTTTCGCGGTGAGTTGCTCTGCCTTCTTGTCGCGCATGATTTCAGCACGCAGCTCGCCCTGTACCTGTGACACGGGGAGGTAGCCTGCCTTGTTCACACCGGAGAGTGCAACGACCATGAGGTGTTCGTTCTCACGTCCGCAGTTGTACAGCGGGGAAACAGAGTGCTTGTCGGCGTCGAATACCCAGCGCAGGGCTTCCGTACTTCCCGGAACACCGCCTACGACATGCTCATCGCTTCTGAAGCCTTCACGGCTCAACAGACGGTAGCCGTTGTCTTCGGCATTCTTCACGAAGTCATCGTAATCCTGGTTGCCGGCAAGGAACTGGTTGATTTTGTTGTAAGCCTCGTTGTAGGTCTCATTGCTGAACTTCACGGGAACTTTCACGACAGCCACTTTGTATTTGTCAGTCATGGCTTTGCGGTTGACCACCTGAACTACGGCGTTGAACTGTCCGAGGTCGATGTTCTCCACTCCATTTACGCCGAGTGTGTTCAGGGCATTGATGAGTTTGGTCGTGTTGAGGTCGAGCATCTGTCCTTCATACATCTGCGAGCTGATCCACTGCGATTCGCCGGTCTGGTTGTACTTCTTGGCGAGTTCTGCAAAGTCTGCACCGTTCTTCAGCGCGGTCGTGATGCTGTCAGCCAACTTCTTGGTGGCATCGATGGTCGCACCCACAACTTGCAGCTGGCGGAACTCCACAGAGTCGGGAGCAGCCTGCTTGCTGAGGATTTTGAAGGTATTGTAGGAGTCGTCCGTCTGGCTGTAGTAGGGACCATAGACTTCACCGACCGATGCGGAATCCAGGCGGTTGGCAACGTCGGTGGGGAATGCACGCTTGCTCAGAAGCACGTCCGTGAAAGGAACCGTTGACTTCGAGGAACGTACGATGGAAGAATATTCGTTGGAAGCGGCTTTTGCCAGTTCGTTGCTGCTTTCGGTCACTTCAGCTTCCGTAGCCTTGCGGTCGCTCTCGCTCGGAGTAACCACGTAGTCGATGTACTGGATGTTGCGGGTCTCGGCAAGGTTTCTGAACTGCTCCTTCTTCTGGTTATACAACTCCTTGATTTCAGAGTCAGAGATGTTGATGGTCGAGTCAGCAATTGAAGAGTAGGGGAGGATGGCAAGCTGGAGGTCCGTCTCATTGACACGTCCGTCGAACGACATTTGTGCCGAAACAGGGTTGGAGATGAGGGACTTCATGACCAGTGCCTGGTATTTGCTGACGAGCAGGCTCTGCTTCAGATTCTTCTCGACGAAGTTCATGATGAGTGACACCTGTTCGGGATTGCCTTGTGTGGCAAAAGCCTCCATGATGCCTTTGTCGAACATGCCGGTCTGCGGGTTGACGAACGGGGTGCTGTTGAGCAAGGGGCTGGTACCGTCCTGAAGCATCTGCTTGATTTCATCATCGGTAACGGTCAGTCCCAGTTTGTCGGCTTCCGTTTCGATGAGTTTGTAGGTCACGTAGGATTGCCATACCCCGTCGCGTATCTGGGTCAGCGCGTCGTCTGAGATATGGTTGTTTGTCAAGAGTTCTTGTACGCGGGTGTACTCTTCCACCATGTCCTGAAACTCTTGTGCGGAGATTTTCTCTCCGTCTACCACACCGGCATCACGCTGATTCTGGTGCGGCTGGAAAATCTTCCAAGCATCTCCGGCAATGAAGGCGAAGAGTGCAAGGCCGATGACAATGACCAACAGGGGTCCTTTGCTTCTGATCTTTTGTAATGTTGCCATTTGCTTTTATTTTATTGTTTATTATTCATTTGCTTCCGTTCAATGGTCGGACGAACCTTTTCCCCGTACGGCATGACGAGGGGCACACCCCGGGTTTAAGGTTGTTAATTTAGCGCACGAAGATACAAAAAAGGACGATACATAGCCATCAAATACGTAAAAAATTGTGCTACTCAACGACTTTCAGGCGTACCAGTTCGATTTTGGTTGTTGTCCGCTTGATGATTTTGAACTGATACTTCCCGACGTTGACCGTTTCGTTGAGCTTGGGGAAGCTTTGGTAGACGTGGAGTATCAGTCCGCCGATGGTGAGGTAGTCTTCATCTTCGGGCAGGGAAAGCTCGAACATCTCGTTGACTTTCTCAATCTCCAGGCGTGCCGAGAGGATGTATTCCTGCTCGTTGAGCTGCTTGGCGATGTAGGAGGTCGTGTCGTGTTCATCCTCGATGTCTCCGAAGATTTCTTCCACTAGGTCCTCCAGGGAGACGATGCCCGATGTGCCTCCGAACTCGTCGACTACCACTGCCAGGCTCTTTTTCTGCTGCATGAAGATTTCCATCAGCTTCTGGGCTGCCATGGTCTCGGGGACGATGGGAACCTGCCGGATGTGGGAGGTCCAGTCCTCGGGATGACGGAACAGTTCCGACGAATGGATGTAACCCACGATGTTGTCGATGTTCCCCTGGTAGACAATTAGTTTCGAGTGTCCCGACTCGATGAAGTGCAGCTTGAGGTCGTCGAGACTTGTCGAGGTGTCGACTGCCTGTATCTCCGTGCGGGGAACGATGCAGTCGCGTATCTTGATGTTCGAGAAGTCGAGTGCATTCTGGAAGATGCGCACTTCCGGGTCCAGATTCTCTTCATCTTCGTTCGCCGGAAGGCTCGACTGGATGAAATAGTCGAGGTCGGTCTTTCCCAGTGCATTGCGGGTTGCCGTCCGGTCAATGCGGTTGCCTGTCAGCCGGAGCAGTCCGCGTCCGAGCAGCGACAGTACCTTGGCTAGGGGATAGAGCACCACGTAGAGCAGGAACATCGGAAGGGCGAAGACGGTCATGGTCCGGTTGGGGTTGATGCGGAACACGGTCTTGGGAAGGAACTCCCCGGTGATGAGCATGACACATGCCGCTATCACGATTTCGATGAGCAGGAGGATGCCGGGATATGCCGTGACCGTCGCCGGCAGCCAGCTTTCGACAGCTTGTGCCACAAGGATGCCGTAGACGACCAGCGAGAGGTTGTATCCGGTGAGCAGTGCCGTGACGAAGTCGTCAGGGTGACGGTAGTACAAGGCAAGCAGCTTGCTGATGAGGCCCTGTCTGTGTGTGTCTAGCTGGAAGCGCATCTTGCTGGCCGAGGCGAACGCCGTCTCTACGCCGGAAAAGAATGCCGCGAACACCATTGCCGTCAGGATATGGAGATAGATGGTATACATGGGCGGTCAGGAATGGATGGAATCTGTGCGCACCGAGTCTTGCGGAGCGTCCTCCACGGGGAAGATACCGGCGGTGTTGTGGATGATGTAGTCGGTGAACTGCTGGTTGGAAGTGAAGCCGTAGCCCGTCAGGATTTTGTCTATCTGCTGGATACGGATGAAGCGGTCGGAGTAGACCTGCTCCTTCGCCTGGTCCCAGAACAGCTGTTCGGTGTTGAACTTCTCGCCTTTGATGTTCATGATGTCCACATGTCCGCGCAGGTCCCACAGCTTGAGTTTGTCGTAATAGTAGGCGGTGTCTGCCTTTACCTTGGCATCGATGCGCATCAGGTTGTCATATTTCTCCAGGTAGACACCCTTCTCGAACGCCCATTTGCTGGTGTCGAGCCTGTCGTACACATCCCATTGCTCGGCAATGATTTTGTATCGGATGACTCCGGAGTCTGAGATGAGGGTCGAAACGCCTGTGCTGGTCATCATCGGACGCACGATGGAGTCGTTGACGGCGGGAGCCAGTGCCTTCTCGCCGTTGGAGCATGCCGCAAAAAAACAGGCGGCGAGCACGAGGCTTGCCACCAGGGAGAGTCCGCTATTTAAAAGGGTGCTATGTGTCGTTTTCGTCATAATCATTGATTGGGAACGTCGGGGAGAGAAGGTCAGGGATGCAGGGTGACTCCGGTCGTCTGTACGATGGGTTCATAATCATCCACACCGCCGGCGCGGAATGTCTCGTTCACACGTGCCAGTGTCTCGTCCCATATCGGACGGTTGATGTCGCATGCGATGGCAGAACTCTCCCGGATGAGCTTTACAGCTTTATGATAATCGTTGATGAAAGTCGGTTTGAACGTCGGGTTGTCCCGAAGGATTTTCAGGTTGACATCCATCCATGTCAGCAGCAGGTAGCACGAGGGGGTGTCCTCCACACTTGCCACAGCCTCCTGTACCAGCCGGTAAGCCGTCTGCAGGTCGAGGGCGTCGCCCGCATAGTTGGCATAGTCATAGGCTTTGGCTGCCAGCAGATGGTCTTTGCGCACGGTGGTCCGCACGAAGTGTTGCAATTGGTCCCGGTATACGACACCCTGGTCGTAGAGGTGCATGAGTTCTTCCAGATACAGGCTGTGACGTTTGGTGTTCCGTTCGTTCCGGAGCAGTTCATGCAGGATTTTCACCCCGTCGCTGTAGAGGCAGGCTTGCGAACCGGGAGAGAGTGTGAATGCCTCCTTCCACGGCGTATAGGCCTTCCGGTATTCACCCTTGCGCACATGTTCCCTCATGATGCCCACGTTGAGAAGGCACTTGATGCTGTCTTTGCCATGACCGAACCGCGAACTTCCGCCGGTGTTCTGTTGGGCGAAAGCCGGGAGGACCAGGAGCGACAGCAACAAACCGAGGGTGATGAGCGCCGTGCGTCGCATAGTGTTCTCTGTGTTTTATTGTACGAGCATCTTGCGGAACCAGTCTTCGTTGAAGGTGAATCCTATGTTGATGCGCAGGTAGTTTTCCTTGATAAGGCTGCTGCCTTTCGGGCTGACGTTGATGTATTGTGCCGTGATGGACAGCAACGAGCGGTTGTTATAGTGGTTCATGATGGGGATTGCCACACCGCCTTCCACACCGAACTCGCGCATGTCGGAGTTCTTCACCTGGATGTAGGGGGTGGAGTAGTAGGCTCCCACACGGTAACGCAGACGCTGAAAGAAGCCTCGTCCCACAGGGTTGGGTACATATTCCGCTCCGACAGAGATGCGCGAGAGGTTGTTGAACTTCCACTGTTCGTAGTCGTTCTCGCTGTTCCCGGTATCGAACTCGCTGTTTTGCTGGGTCTGGAAGTGGGGGAACTTCACACCGCTCCACTGTTGCAGGCTGTAGTCGGCGCCGATGGTCAGTCGGTTGTCATAGACATAAGTCAGACCTACACCGATTTTCTGCGGCAGTTCGAACGCGCTGCCGATGGTGTCGATGTGTTGCTGCATCACCGTTGACGAACTGGTCATCTGCTGTATCTTGTAGGCACTGCTGCCTATTTCGTGTCCCAACGAGTAGGTGGCGCCCAGCGTGAGGGCATGTTTCTCCTTCAGGTTGAACGAGTACTGCACACCGAAGTCCAGCTTGTAGCTGTTGATGTCTGCCTGGTAGTTGCGGACGTTGCTCCACGCCGAACTGTTGCTGTAGGTGTTGGTGATGGTGTGCGTGTAGTCTCCGTAGAGGTAGGAGAAGTTGGCACCGATGGAGAAGTTCTTGAACAGCTCCACGCCGACACCGATGAATGCCTGATGCAGTCCGCCGTCGCCCGAGAAACTCTCGTAGGAGGTTGTACTCGTGCCGGTCTGTCCACCGTCGGTGTTGGGCACTTCACGTCCGTCGCTGCTGAAGCTGTAGTTGATGTTTGAGAAAGGGAGAAGCCCCACGGTGATTCCGATGTGCTTGCGCAGGCGGAATTGCAGGGCGATGTAGTCGAGGCTGGAGTTCTTGGCATTCATGCTGAGGTCGCCGTTACTGAAGTTGGCGTTTTGCAGGCTGATGCCGGCATCAAACAGGAATGTGATGGAGTCGATGGCAGAGTAGGATGCCGGGTTTCCCACGTTGATGAGTTTGTTTCGCAGACCGTAGGATATGCCTCCCATACCGCGGTTGGCTGTGGTACTCTGGTCAGAGAGTAGTCCGAAACCGTATCGCGTATAAGGTGAGTTTACTCCGTTTTGCGCCAGGGCAACGCCTCCTATCATCAAGAACAACAGCGCAAAGATTATCTTTTCACATCTTATCATTGTAGTCTAGTATTCTGTTTAAGCCTTTTAGAACTAAAAATTTATCTGCAAAGATGATATTTTTTAGGTTTGTATCAAAAGAAAATTCATCGCCTCCGGTTAAAAAAACCAAAAGGTCAGGATATTTCTTCTGCATCTGCAGGATGTATCCCGTAATCTCCAGCTCGATGCCGTGTATGACTCCGGCACGGATGGCAGTCTCGGTGCTGTAGCCGAATTCAGGGATGTCGCCGTCGGGGTTGATGACCGGCAGTTTGTCGCAATAGGCACTCAGCGCCTTGATGCGTGTATATTTTCCCAGCGAGATGTTGCCGCCGTGATAGCATCCGTTGTGGTCGATGAATTCATACGTCAGTGCGGTGCCGGCATCCACCACGAGTATGTCTCTTCCGGGAAAGCGAGTATATGCACCGACGACGGCTGCGATGCGGTCTGAGCCGAGCGTCTTGGGTGTCCGGTAGAGGTTGGTGATGGGCAGGGGGGTCTTGTAGTCCAGTTTGAGGAGGGGGAAATCCAGTCGTTTGAGTTGTGAGCTGATGATGTCGTTCATGTGTATGACCGACGAGAGGATTCCTTTGCGGATGGCATATCGCTCACAGATATTGTCCAGCTTTTCAAGCGCATGGTTGGTGTCGTAGACCATGTCTATCATCTCGTTTTGATGAAAGACAGCCAGCTTGGCAGCAGAGTTTCCTATATCTATAATAAGGTTCACGTTTATTTTCTCATTTCTTGATTTGAGGCTGCAAAGTAATAGAAAATCTATGGGAGTGTGAAGAAATGGCCGTTTTTTCTACATCCCGTCTGCAATAATTTCGTCATTTTTTCGTGCTGTCAACTTCGAGTGTGGTGTATTTACGGAGAGTTAGCTTGTACCTTTTCATCCCAATCGTGTATTGGGGCAGATTTTGTGCATAGGGTGTGCCGGGGTATGTTTACAGCCCAAATTGGGCATGAGGACGCATAAATACGAAAAGAATGAGATTTAATTTCTTTAATTTCTGCTTTCCCTAGATTACCAGAGAATTAAGAAGAAATCTTATCGGTAGTGAAGAATGTTCACCGCCGACAGAATTACCTTGTTTTTGTCCATAAGTTATCTCCATAGAGGCTCGGAATTCCAATTTACCGGAAAGCCCATTGCTGTTGGATCCACCTGTGGATAAGAGAGCAACAAGGACTTTAGCTTATTTTTGAAGTCCAATCCATATCCCATGGAATCAAGCCAATATGCAATACAGCAAGCTATAGCATATACTTTGTTTGCGTCGACGCCTTCTATATTCACCCACGCACCACGCAAAGAGGCATTCATTTGTGGCGCGTTAGAAAGATAGCGGTTCCAAAGTCGTGAGTGGTGCGCGCAATAATTTCTCAGAACGGTGACGCTACGCATCCAACTTTCTAACACCTCATGCTGTGGAAGATTGAACTGACGAGCAACACGCTTTTTCAACTTTTTGTTACTGAAATTGTAATAGAGTTTTGATAGTGTTCCGAACGATGCCAATTCGAGTGTTTTCCATGCAGAAGGAAAAATCGGTTTATTATAGTTGAGCCTATGCTCTTTAATAAAGTCTTCCTTGCTACGCTGAAGTTCTCTGTCTATGGAGTTCATATTCTCAATAAACTTATGTTCATCGTCAGCAAGGTTTGTATCAAAGAACCAAAACGGACCATACTCCAAAGAAAACTCTTGTATGATCTTTGTGCGTAAGGCAATCTCTAATCGCTGGATTGCCTTGAACATCAAATCTCTCAACTCTATATCAAAGTTATAGAGAGCTACGGCATCTTCAAATCGGCTGGCAGGCTTGAATTGATGTGTTGTTTTGTCGGCCTCCATAGGACGAAGGTACTGAATGATACGAAAATAACTTACTTCCCCAAGGAATTTTGTGGCCTTGAATGAATCAGTTATATGTAAGCCTCTACTTTTTAGTAGTTCTATTTGTTCCGAAATAGAAAGGGCCTGTTTAGTATATAATTTTAGTGTACCCATAAAAAGCAAAAGACCCGCCCTGGTTCGCTGTTCAAATGGGAAGCGTGGCGGATTCTGTTGCGACAAAGGTACAAATAACTATTGATGGTACAAACTTTCCAAGGAAAAAAACGCATGAAAGCAAATTCCTTTAACCTGTTTATATTTGACTATGACATCGGACATTGATAAATAACAGATACCTTATTTTACATGTTGTATTGACGCATCAAATATGAGATATCTTCATGCACTTTTATTCAAGCGCCCATTTAACAGCTTACAGAGCTCTTTTCCTTTCATAGTCAGATTATAGGCAGGAAGGCTTTCAATTGAGCCAGCCACCTTTAGATTGAATGCCATTACACGCTGTACAAGACCGGATGAGGTCTCCAACTTATGTGTCAAGGGCTTTGCCTTATAGTCCACGGCTATCAGTTTTGTACTGTAAATTCTAATTAATCGGAAACGCTTCACATCAGCAAAATGGATCGTGTGATAAGTGCCCTTCAACTGACTGTAGAAATCCACTCTGTCTTCATGGATTATCAAAAGCGGAATATGGCGAATCCGGTTATAGAGTGTCTGGAGAAAGAGAAACAATCCGCCACCACCGAAGAATAGTATACCCAACCAACCGCCAAACACTTTCGTAACCCAACCTGCATGCATATTTTGAATCGTCTGGTACCCACCTGCTGCAAGAGTAAAACAGAGGACGACCAAAAGCATGTTTTTCCACAAGCATTGATAAATCCGTATCTCCGTCATCTTCGTTTGCTCAGTTTCTATCATAAATGGTGATTTATTTTGGTCTCTGTTGCCGGGCTGTCATCCCGAGTCTGCAATATTACGAAGTATTTTTGAGAATTACTTACTACAGTCAAGCGCAGACAAGTAAAGTTTATTCTGTTCTGTATACCTTAGGCAACCTCGACACAGCCCTTATTCCTCAAAAACTATCATTTACTTTTTCCTGTTGTCAGTTCATTGTCGAGGCTGTCTAGCACATAGCCGGAAGATTGGTAGTACAATCCGCTTCGAGGGTCTAGCAGTCGCTCGAAAGTATCCGAATTGTACAACAGATTCATAGCAGCTTCCATCGTCATTCCACGGTCTTCCATCAGCAGGGCAAGCAGGTCGGATGTCATGTCTTCCTGCATCGATTCTATTTGTGGGCGGGTCAGTTTCATAGAGCGTTATCATAGCCGCCCTCCGTTATTTCTGCAAACCTTTGCGAGTGCGTCGATGCTGTCGTTGAAAGAATGTGTATGCAGGATATTGTAGAACTCCTCCAGATGCGCCAACCCCTTGAAGCGCACAAGGTAGTTGAGTGCCTGCTGCTGACTGATGCCAAAATGCGCGGAGAACTCCGACACCAAGGCTACGGTGTATTGCAACATGTTATACTTGTCTCTTGACATAGATGGCTGATGTTTAGTCTATTGCAAAAATAACCAGGAATTATCGAATCTCCAAATGTTTTACTTGGGAAATTGCAATCTGTATTCTTATGGAGATGAATGGACGCAAGTCTCGCTGTTCGGCAGCATGAGGATACACAATCGAGCAATCAAAACAATTGACTTTGTTTTACTATTATCCCGAACTCACGTCTGGGCTCCATATAGTATGAGCCATTTGTTTTCTGGAGTGCTGCGTGGAGCGGTTTGAAGGAGACGTGGCTAAAGGAAAGTCTGAAATTGTTTTTCCATGAAATGCTGTCCAATTTGAAGTGTCCATTTTTATCTGTAAGGGCAAACGGACCGTCGCATCCCTCTATCCGTACAAAAACATGCTCGATGGCTGTTGAATCTGTCGTGTCCAGTACGACGCCTTCGACAACTTGTCCCATAGCCGGTGCGACGGTGAGGAAAAGCAAATAGATGATATGTGTTATGATTTTTCTCATTCTCTACTTTTTGACGTCTGCAAGGTATATATGTTTATTTTATAAATCAATGATTTATGAATATGTTTTCGATGATGGACGACAAACAGTTTTCGATGCCTGAAGCGATTGCAGGTCTTCCGGTTTTCTCCTGTCAATGGATGAAATGACAAAGTGTCAAAACGTCAAACGAATCGCCTGAGAATGCCCTTCGTTGCACCCGACGGCGAGCTTGTGCGTAAAAATGGCTTTCTCAAGCGATTTGCAAAATACACTTTGCTTGAAAATAGGGCTGTCGGATGTCGTTTTTGAGGTATTTGTGGCGCTTGGGAAGGTGTACTGTCAAAGCGGAGGTGAATAAACTGTGCAGAATAATAGTTCTAAAAATGAAGCGTCCTCGCTTCTTCCGGAACGCAGATGTCTGGAATTTTTCTTTGCTGTTCTCTTTTCTTTACATCGACGGACGAAACAATATTGTTTCATCGGTCAAACAATATTGTTTCACGAGTCAAACACTTGTGTTTGGAAGCTCAAACAATATTGTTTCGCGCGTGAAAAAGAAGTGTTTGAGGTTAATAAATATGAAACGAATAGGCGTTGTAGGAGTTTCCTGTTAATAGGATTTAGCTTTTGCCCGCTGGAAGGAGGAGTTTTTCAAAAGTACGCGTTAGCTGAAAACGACGAATTGGGAAATTGTGTCAGGGAAACGGCTTGTTTGCCTCTCAGATTGTCAATGGGTGAGGAGAGGGGTTGTTGTCTGTTCTGTCCCGATGGGGGCTGCCGTGTCTGTGCAGATACGCAAAACGAGTTTTACTATTAATCTTTTATCGTTACCTTTGTCTTCAAATAAAACGATAAACAAAGGCAAACTGCTTGTTCCCATCAAGGAAGAGCCAGGTAAGTGACACCCGTATGACAACAAAAGAAATAGACGAACAGTCTTTGACAAAGGCACATCGCCTTTTTGAATCAGGCGATATAAACACGATACCGGTTGGTACGACGGCAGGACTCCAGCAGATACACCGCTATCTGTTTGACGGTTTATATCCTTTTGCCGGCATTATCCGGGACAAGAATATTGCCAAAGGAGGTTTCCGCTTTGCCAATTCGCTCTATCTCAAGGCGGCTCTCGCGGCAGTAGAGAAGCTGCCCGAAGACACCTTTGAGCAGATTATCGGGAAATATGTCGAGATGAACGTATGTCATCCTTTCATGGAAGGCAACGGACGTTCCATGCGTATCTGGCTGGACATGATGCTGAAACGCTCACTCGGCAAGGTCGTCAACTGGCAGTATGTGGACAAGGACCAATATCTCTCGGCTATGGAGCGTTCTCCAATAAACGATCTCGAAATACGCTATCTGCTCTCGCAGAACCTGACTTCTGACACGGAGAACCGTGAAGTGATATTCAAGGGTATTGAGCAGAGCTATTATTATGAGGGGTATGAGAAGGAAAAATGAACTTTTAATGAGTAACTGTGTCGATGATGGTACGGTATTTCCTCCAAAACCCTTACCTTTGCACCGTCCATCCAAGAACCGGAAACCACAGAAATGAAAAAGCTATATATCCTCCTTGTCCTCCTGCTGGGGATGACACAGATGACACCGGTGCGTGCTGCCGAGGCAGACTCCGTGCGCATCAGCCTGATGACCTGCTCTCCCGGTAGTGAGATTTATGCCCTCTTCGGCCATACGGCAATCCGGGTGGAAGTGCCTTCCCGGAAGATTGACTGGGTATATAATTATGGTATGTTCAGCTTCAACACGCCCAACTTCATCCTGCGCTTCGTCACGGGAGAGACCGACTATCAGCTGGGCATCATCCCTTATCCTTATTTTGAGGCGGAATATGCCGGACGTGGGTCCTACGTCGTGCAGCAGGAACTGAATCTCCTGCCGGACGAGAAGGCGCGTCTGGTGGAAATACTGGAAACGAACTACCTCCCCGAGAACCGTACCTACCGTTACAACTATTTCTACGACAACTGCACCACCCGTGCCCGCGACAAGATTGAAGAGAGCATCCGTGGCAAGGTGGTCTATCCCGTGGCACGCGATGCCGCGACCTTCCGTCAGATTGTCCACCGTTTCACCGACGGACATGCGTGGGACGAGTTCGGCATCGACCTCTGTCTGGGGGCTGAAGCCGACCGCGCCATCGATACCCGTGCCCAGATGTTCGCCCCGTTTGTCATGATGGATGAGGCGGAAGGAGCCGTGATCCGTTCAGCGGACGGCAGCGAGCGTCGGTTGGTGAAGTCGACCGTCCGTGTGGTCGACCCTGAGCCACTTCAACCGGAAAAGGGATTCCCGTTGTCACCTCTTGCCTGCTCGCTGCTGGTGCTGGCACTGACGCTCGTCCTCTCATGGATGGAGTGGAAAAAGGGGGTGCGGCTGTGGCTGTTTGACGCGGTACTGTTCGCCTTCCAGGGGTTGGCAGGCTGCATCGTGGCGTTCCTGTTCTTCTTCTCACTGCACCCCACGGTGGGGTCGAACTGGTTGCTGGCCATCCTTAATCCCATTCCGCTGGTCTACCTGCCGTGGATGATTTATAAGTCCGTTAAGGGGCGAAAAGACCTCTATCACGTAGGAAATGCTGTTATATTAACACTTTTTATAGTGTTCTGGTGGCTTATACCCCAAAAAATAACGTTAGTAATCGTACCTTTGGCGCTGAGTTTGTTGGTACGTTCCGTGACACGACTCCTCGTAACAAGTAAGAAAGCATGAAAGGACGCATATTAACCTCACTAGTGGCGGCATTGGCGCTGGCAAGTTTGCAGGCGCAGACCCTCTCTTCGGCTCCGAAGTTGGTGGTCGGTATCACCATCGACCAGTTCCGTACGGACTACATGGAGGCGTTCTCTGCACTCTACGGCGAGAAGGGCTTCAAGCGTCTGCTCAAGGAGGGGCGTGTCTACACCAACGGCGGATACACTTTCAAGCCTGTCGACCGTTCGTCGGCTGTCGCAGCCATCTATTCCGGCACTACACCTTATTATAATGGCATCATTGCCAACAGCTGGCTGGACCGCGAAACCCTGCGTGTGATGGCATCGGTCGACGACAAGGACTTCATGGGCATGTACACCGCCGAGAACTCTTCGCCGCGCAAGCTGCTCTCTTCGACCATAGCCGATGAGCTGAAGGTTGCCACCCAGGGAAAAGCCCTGGTGTACGCCATCAGTCCTTTCCGCGATGCAGCCATTTTCGGCGCAGGACATGCCGGCGACGGTGCCTTCTGGATTAATGACGACACCGGGAAGTGGGCAGGCTCTACGTTCTATGGTTCGTTCCCGACATGGGTGATGTCCTACAACGACCGTCAGGCACTCGACTCGCGCATCTCCGGGCTGGACTGGGAGACGTTGCAGAACCGGGCGCTCTACACCTACTTCTCGCCCGAGCAGCCCCGCGGGTTCAAACATTCCTTTTCAGATTACAAGAAATATCGTCAGTTCAAGACCTCCGGTCTGGTCAATGAGGAAGTCAACCGCCTGGTGGAGCGTTGCCTGCAGAGCACGACCCTCGGCATGGACGATGTGCCCGACCTCCTCTCGGTGACCTACTATGCCGGGAACTATGAACACAAGTCGACCACGGAATATCCCGTGGAGATTCAGGACACGTACGTCCGTCTCGACCGTGAGATAGGCAACCTCATCGACATGGTCGACAAGCGGGTGGGGCTGCGCAACGCCCTCTTCTTCATCACTTCGACGGGGTACAACGACCCCGAGAAGATGGACCTGGCTGCCTATCGCATCCCTACGGGCGACTTCTATATGGACCGTTGCACTGCCCTGCTCAACATGTACCTCATGGCAACCTACGGACAGGGAAAATACGTGCAGGCGTACAACGGGCTGAACATCTATTTCGACCACAAGCTCATCGAGCAGAAGCAGCTGAGTCTGCCCGAGGTGCTCAACAAGTCTGCCGAGTTTCTCGTGCAGGTCAGTGGCGTGAAGGCTGCCTACACTGCCCATCAGCTGGCACTCAATGCCAATACGCCCGAACGGCTTCTGCTGCGCAACGCGTTCAACATCGACGCGTCCGGTGACATCCTGCTGGAGCTTGCCCCCGGCTGGAAACACGTGAGCGAGGACCCGCTGGTCGACAGCCACTACACGTCCGCATCTCTGATTAATTTCCCCATCATATTCTTCGGTCACTCCGTGAAGCCGGAGATTATCCCGGTGCCTGCCACGGTGGACTGCATTGCACCCACGGTGACACACTTCGTGCGCATCCGTGCCCCCAACGCATGCCGCTCAACCCTTCTGGGCGGAATCCGCTAAATCTTTTACCGTCTGAAAATTGCCGTAAAGTCGGCTCTTTCAATTAACTTTGCACGCTGTTGGCGGACGGCGTGTCAACACACTTATTCTATACTCACATAAGCAAATAATAAAAACAATACGATAATGGGATTTAATGAATTTTTGAGTAAGCTGTTTGGTAACAAGGCTACTCGCGACATGAAGGAAATCGTGCCTTGGGTGGAGAAGGTGAAAGCAGCCTATCCGGACATCAACAAGCTGAGCAACGACGAGCTGCGTGCGAAGACAAAGGAATTGCAGAAGTTCGTCAAGGACTCTGCCACCGACCTGCGTGAGAAAATCGATGAGCTGAAGTCCAAGGTCGAGGAGACCGAGCTGGAACAGCGTGAAGGGCTTTTCGCCCAGATTGACAAGCTGGAGAAGGAGGTGCTCGACCGCTATGAGAAGGCGCTCGACGAAATCCTGCCGCAAGCTTTCGCCATCGTGAAGGATACGGCACGCCGCTTTGCCGAGAATGCTGAAATCGAGGTGACGGCAACCGACTTCGACCGTGAACTGGCTGCCACAAAAGACTTCGTCCGCATCGAGGGTGACAAGGCAATCTATCAGAACCACTGGATGGCGGGAGGTTCCGAAATCACGTGGAACATGGTGCACTATGATGTACAGCTCTTCGGTGGTGTCGTGCTGCACAAAGGCAAGATTGCCGAGATGGCTACCGGTGAAGGTAAGACCCTGGTGGCTACCCTTCCGGTGTTCCTCAATGCCCTGACCGGAAACGGTGTACACGTGGTGACGGTCAACGACTATCTGTCCAAGCGTGACTCCGAGTGGATGGGACCGCTCTATGAGTTCCACGGTCTGAGTGTGGACTGTATCGACAAGCATCAGCCCAACTCCGACGCCCGCCGCAAGGCATACATGGCAGACATCACCTTCGGTACGAACAACGAGTTCGGTTTCGACTACCTGCGCGACAACATGGCAAACAGTCCGCGTGACCTCGTGCAACGCCAACATAACTATGCCATCGTCGATGAGGTCGACTCGGTGTTGATCGACGATGCCCGTACGCCGTTGATTATCTCCGGTCCCGTGCCCAAGGGAGAGGAGCAGCTCTTCGAACAGCTCTGCCCGATGGTGGAACGTCTGGTCGAAGCACAGCGCAAGCTGGCTACCCAGTTCCTCACCGAAGCCAAACGCCTCATCCCTTCCGAAGACAAGAAAGAGCGTGAAGAAGGCTTCCTCGCCCTCTTCCGTTGCCATAAGGCGCTCCCCAAGAGCAAACCCCTCATCAAGTACCTGAGTGAACCGGGCATCAAGGCCGGCATGCAGGCTACCGAGGAAATCTACATGGAGCAGAACAACAAGCGCATGCCCGAGGCGGTGGAACCCCTCTACTTCGTCATCGACGAGAAGCTCAACAGCGTCGACCTGACCGACAAGGGTATTGACCTCATTACCGGCAACTCGTCCGACCCGAACCTCTTCGTGCTGCCTGACATCGCTTCCGAACTGTCTGCACTGGAGGCAGAGACCGGACTGAGCGACGAAGAGAAGCTCGCCAAGAAGGATGCGCTGCTCACCGACTATGCCATCAAGTCGGAGCGTGTACACACCATCAACCAGCTCCTCAAGGCATACGCCATGTTCGAGAAGGACGACCAGTATGTGGTCATCGACGGACAGGTGAAAATCGTCGACGAGCAGACGGGACGTATCATGGAGGGTCGCCGTTACTCTGACGGACTCCATCAGGCCATTGAGGCCAAGGAGCGCGTGAAGGTGGAAGCTGCCACGCAGACCTTCGCCACCATCACCCTGCAGAACTACTTCCGTATGTACCACAAGCTCTCCGGTATGACCGGTACGGCTGAGACGGAAGCAGGCGAGTTCTGGGACATCTACAAGCTCGATGTGGTGGTCATCCCGACCAACCGCCCCATTGCTCGTATCGATATGAACGACCGCGTCTACAAGACCAAGCGTGAGAAATACAAGGCAGTCATCGAGGAAATCGAGAAGATGGTGAATGCCGGACGTCCGGTCCTCGTAGGTACGACGTCGGTGGAAATCTCCGAGATGCTGAGCAAGATGCTCACCATGCGGAAGATTCAGCACAACGTGTTGAACGCGAAGCTGCACCAGAAGGAAGCCGAAATCGTGGCAAAGGCAGGTCTGAGTGGTACGGTGACCATCGCCACCAACATGGCGGGTCGTGGTACGGACATCAAGCTCAGCCCCGAAGTGAAGGCTGCGGGTGGTCTTGCCATCATCGGTACCGAACGTCACGAGTCACGCCGTGTGGACCGTCAGTTGCGTGGTCGTGCCGGACGTCAGGGAGACCCGGGTTCGTCAGTCTTCTTCGTTTCGCTGGAAGATAACCTGATGCGTCTGTTCGCCTCCGAGCGTATCGCCAAGGTGATGGACAAGCTGGGCTTCAAGGAAGGCGAGATGATCGAGGCAAAGATGATTTCCAACTCCATCGAGCGTGCACAGAAGAAGGTCGAGGAGAACAACTTCGGTATCCGTAAGCGTCTGTTGGAATACGACGACGTGATGAACAAGCAGCGTGTGGTGGTCTACACCAAGCGTCGCCACGCCCTCATGGGTGAACGCATCGGCATGGACATCGTGAACATGGTGGAAGAGTGCTGCATCAGTGCCGTGGAAGGCAAGGAGTATGAAGATGCCAAGATGGAGGTGCTCCACAACTTCGCCATCGAGATGCCGGTGACCGAAGAGGAGTTCCGCCGTGAGAAGCCCGAAGTCATCGAGACGAAGCTCTTCGATGCCGCCATGGCAAACTTCAAGCGCAAGACCGAGCGCATGGCACAGGTGGCTATGCCGGTCATCAAGGAAGTCTATGAGGCACAAGGTCACATGTATGAGAACATCCTCGTGCCCATCACCGACGGCAAGCGCGTCTACAACATATCCTGCAATCTCAAGGCGGCTTACGAGAGCGAGTGCCGCGAAATCGTGAAGGCATTCGAGAAGGCTATCCTGCTCCACACCATCGACGAGGCATGGAAGGAGAACCTGCGTGACCTCGACGAACTGAAGCACTCCGTACAGAACGCCAGCTACGAGCAGAAAGACCCGTTGCTCATCTTCAAGCTGGAGTCGGTCAACCTCTTTGACAGCATGGTGAAGAAAATCAACGACCAGACCATCTCCGTCCTGATGCGTGCACAAATCCCGGTACGCGAACCGGAACAGGTGCGTGAGGCTGCTCCCGACCCGCTGCCCCAGCAACGTCCGCGTTACACCGAGACCAAGCAGGACCTGAGCGACCCCAATCAGCAGGCTGCAGCCGCCCGTGATACTCGCGAAGTCAAACGCGAGCCGATCCGCAACGAGCAGACCATCGGACGGAACGATCCCTGCCCTTGCGGCAGCGGCAAGAAGTACAAGAACTGCCACGGGCGGAACTTGTACCAATAATCCGGTGACGAGTCGATAATACATGACGAGGGGACAAGCAGACAAGTGGACAAGGAGAATGTGACAGACACGCTCCTTGTCTCCTTGCTCACTTGTCCCCTCGTTGGCAAATAAACCTCTTCAGTATCAATGAAACATTTACTCCTGGGACTTCTGGCATGTGTGGGCTTCAGTGCCTGCGCCAGCATAGACGTGATGTCGGTCGACACCCTGATGCCCTCCGACGTGAGTTTTGCACCCGGTGTGAGACGGGTGGCGGTGCTCAACAACATGTTTCCTGCGGAGGCTCCGGTAGACGGTAAGCTTCCGCTGAACACCCCGGTGCCGCTCGACGGCAAGGTGCTTGCCGAGGAACTGGCCGGGCAGCTCGCCAACGCCGGGTATTTTGAGACGGTGATGATCAGTGACTCGCTCTTCCGTCCGGCAAAACCGGAAGGACAGGTACTCTTCTCGCCCCGGGAAGTGGAACAGCTGACGTCCGACCTGCAGGTGGACCTGCTGCTGACGGTCGATGACGCCTCGCTGGTGCCTGGTGCGACCGAGATGTATACCCCGTACAGCGAGGAGGAACGGGTAGCTGTCTTCACGGGAGCACTCTCCCTGGAGACACGTGTATACCTGCCGGGACGCGACCGTCCGTTCCAACGCTTCATCGACCGTGACACGCTCTACTGGGAGTTGGACGGACTGACCCGTCAGCAAATCGAGGAAGACGCCACACGGCATCTGGCAGAACGCCCCGTGGGTCACCTCGTCCCCCTGTGGCAGACAGTGAACCGGTACTTCTACCGGGGAGGAAGCGTCAACATGCGCGATGCCGCCGTCTGCCTGCAGGAAGGAGACTGGGACCTGGCCGCCGAGAGCTGGAAGCTCGACTTCGACCTGCGCAAGGGAAAGGCGAAGATGCGTGCAGCCTTCAACCTGGCACTCTACAGCGAAATGAAAGGCGACCTTCCGGCTGCCCTGCGCTACCTCGACGAAGCCCGCAACGCCTTGCGCGGCAAGAAGGAGGGGACGGACTACCGGACATCGGAAGACGGACGGCTGATAGAGGCATACGCCGACGAACTGCGGCGTGCAGCCTTGGCAAGGCAGAAACTTGACCTGCAGATGAAGCGATTCAACGAGTAGAATGTAAAAATTCATGCTTCATGGTGGTCGGAATGATTGTTTTTTGTACTTTTGAGTGCTTTTAGCAATCATCAAATCAATAACGTCATGAAACTCAGTTCACAGTCACAAAACAACGTCGAAGAAGCCATCAAGGCTGCCTTGTCGCGCTACCGGGCTGCCGGCGACGGGCAGTCGGCAATCACGGACATTCACCTGCAACCCAACTTTGACACGGGGGAGCTCGTCATCATGGACGATGATGACAACCGCCTGGCATGCACCGAGGTCGGTGAATGGTCGGAAGACGGGTCGTATGAAGAGGCGGAGGCGCCCCTGCGCAACGTCTTGAAGCGCCTGAAGGAGAAAGGTGCGCTGGACGAGGTGGCACTGATGAAGCCCTATTCGTTCACCTTGGTCGATGGCGACAAGGAGACCGTTGCCGAGCTGTTGCTGGTCGATGACGACACGCTGTTGCTCAATGACGACGAACTGTTGAAAGGCCTGGATGCCGAGCTGGATGCCTTCCTGAAGGACCTGCTGGAAAAATAGACTGCCCAGGCTCTCAGCTGATTATTGCTTATTCTTTCAAATATGCCGATGGCGCGGACGATGCAGCACGATGCTTGCATGTTCCGCGCCATTTTTGTTTGAAGGCGTGTCTAATCCTGTGTGTTTACAAACCTGTTGCTCCTTCCGTTATCAGAGTTTTGTCCAGGCAAACATCGTTGTCCGACGGATGGAACACAAGAGTTCGATTTGTCAAATGCATTAGTTTGACTCACCAAACACGAGCGTTTGACCTGACAAACATAGTAGTTTGATAGACCAAAGTATAATACTTAGGTAGGCAAAGTATAATACTTAGGTAGGCAAAGTATAATACTTAGGTAGACAAAGTATAATACTTAGGTAGGCAAAGTATAATACTTAGATAGGCAAAGTATAATACTTAGGTATATCAAACTAATTACTTTGGCAGGTCAAACGCTTGTGTTTATCCGGTCGAAGACCTGTGTTTGCCCGGTCAAACGCGAATGCCCGGAGGGCTTTTCATGGAAAAGAGACAGGCTGAAGCTGTCTGTGTCGGGGGACGGGATGCCTTCCGTCCGCTGAAGGGCAAAAAGAAAGGGAACCGGAACGGTATCCGGCTCCCTCTCAAGAAACATACTCAGAAGATCACTCTGCGGCTTCTCCCGGAGCGTAAGGAACCACAATTACCTCCCCGGCAAGGCCGTTGGCAAAGCCTCCGTATGCCGGTTTGCGGTTGTAGTTGAGGTCCCACAGACCTACCGGTGAGTTGGCACGCCAACCCGAATTGGCAGGACTGTCGGTCATACACCACTGGGTGATGCCGTATTGTTGAGAAACGGGAATAATCTCGAAATACTTCTCGATGATGAACTGGTAGTAGTCTGCCATGCGCAGTGCTTGTTCGTAGGTGACCTCTTCGGTCGGGATGTCCTGTCCGTCCAGTCCGACCAGTCCCATGTCGAGCTCGGAAATCTTCACGAGCTTGCCCGAGGCTGCCATGATTTCAAACATCTTCACCACATGCTCTTCCTTGCTGCGCTGGGTGTTCTCGTCCAGGTAGCAGCTCACGTGCATCTGCGAACCGATGCCGTCGATCTTGGTGACGCCGTCGGCTTCCCAACGGTTGATCCACTCGACGAGGCTCTTCACCTTGGCGTTGTCGTCCCAGTCGGACTCCAGGTTGTAGTCGTTGATGAAGAGCTTCAGGTCAGCGGCGTTGCCTCCGTGTTCGGCAAAGTGTTCACGTGCCAGGCGGATAACGGTACGGACGTAGTCGATGTCGCCCAGGTAGTCCTGCCAGTAGAAGTTGTTGGCTGCGTCGCTTGCCGACACGTTGCTTGCCGACTGCAGGTCGTAGATGCCGTCGCCGTCATGGTCGGCACCGGAGATGGCTTCGTTGACAGCATCCCAAGCGGTGACGTATCCGCCGGTGGCTTCCATCATGCCGTTGATCCAGTTGTCCATAGCCCAGGTGAGGGTATCTTTTTTCTCTTCAGGAGTCATCTCGACAATCTGGTCGCCCGTGCCGCCGTATCCCTGTCCGTCGTCGGAGAGACGGAACGAGTGGTCGCCTTCGAATATCTGCCAGCCAGCATCAAGGCCGTCTTCGAAATCACCTCCGTTGATGAGGTTGGTCGTCGAGCCTTCTGCCATGATGCTCACGTCGTCCAAGTAGATGTCACCCACAATCGTACCGATGTTGAAGGTGAACTTGTCGTAGGTGTTGTCCTTGTCCACGGTGAAGGAACCCGAGATGGAGGTCCACTCCGTTCCTACATTCCAGCCTGCGGGATATTGCTGGTCGCTTGTGGTGCTCGACTGGATGAAGGGAGACAGGGTGTAGGCTTCCGTTGCCTTTGCCATCGCCTTGAAGTTGTAGGTCACGCCGGTCTGGAAAGGAGTGGCAATCTTGTAGAACACCTGTGCATTGTAGTTGTTGTCCTTCATCGTCGGATTGCTCATGATGAGACAGTGTCCGCCGTCGCTGGCAACTTCAGGAGTGTATGAGTGTGTTACCTTCAGCCACTTCAGGCGGATTTCACCTTCATACGTTCCCGGTTGGAAGACGACGAAGGCTGAAGTGATGTCGGGACAGCCGGGGTACTCGATGGTGACTTCCGACCAGTCTTCGCCGAAGCTGACCTGCTTGTCCTGCAAGGCTCCCCAGTTTCCGAACTGTACGTTCATGGTGCCCTCGCTGCTGCCCTTGACGCAGATGGTCACGCTGTAGTCGTCGCCCGGCACGGCGGTGATGCCGTCGGCAACGAAGTATTGGTACCATTCACCCGGATAGCGGCTGATGAGCGACTCGCCGTCAAACTCGGGCGTGTATCCCATCACGTAGAAGGGGAAGGAGGTGTAGGTCGAGTAGTCCTCGTATTTCACTTCCTCCTCGACGGGTTCTACCGGGGGAGCCGGGATGATGGTCGAGGCAATCAGGCTGTTGAGGTACTTGTTGTTCTGCTGCGAGTGCCAGGCGAGCGTGTGTCCGTAGATGGTGATGCCGGCTTCGCGTGCATTCTCGACAAAGTCGCCCACGGTGGTGAAGTTCATCGTTCCGTCATCGGAGACACAGGAGGAGTACTTCATCTCGTTGCCGGCGGTCATCTCGTCGAAGTTGGAGGTGATGAGTTCGTAGACTACGCCCTTCTTGTTGAAGTCGGTAGCAGCGATAGCGCCTCCCAGGTGGAAGTTGGGGTGTGCGGCGCGGTCGATGTACGTCTTCAGCGGTTCGTAGTTGCTCAGATACTCGTATTGAGCCACACTCTCCGGCTTTGCCACGTCGAACGGCTCCAGCTTGTAGTCCGCACACGCTGTCACGGCAGCCGCCAGGGCAAGTGTTGGAAATAATTTGATGTATCGTTTCATAGTCTGTTTTCTGCTTGGTAAGTTCCATTACTTGAGTTCCTATTGTTTGGTCACGGTGAACCACTCGCCCTTCACCTGACGGTCGCGCATCACGAGGGTATCCCGGGTGGCATACTTCGTGTCTCCCAGGTCGACGGTGTAGTCGAGGTAGATGACGTCGCGGTCTCTGTTGTTGAACGAGTTCTTTTCTCCGTGAGGCACATATTCGCCGGTACCGCTGACGGTGCATCCCTCGGTGTCGGTGCTGAGCGTACACTTGTTGTTGTCGTCAAACTTCAGGATGAGGTTGCAGGTCTTGTTGCCCAGTCCCAGTGACCATGCGGCTTCGGTGAGCGAGCGGGTGGTGAACTCCACGGTCTGGTCGTCCACGACTGTTGCTCCATGACGTACCACGGTCGTGGTGGTTCCGTCGGCGGTAATCTGGTCGACGCCGCGGCGCAGCAGGATGCCGTCCCACGGGTTGACGTACTTCACGGCGTAGAGCACGAAGTTCTTGGGTTGCTCTACCCAGTCGGACGTGATGCGCGGGTCAGGATTGTCCACGTTGGGCTGTCCCTGCAGGATGGAGTCGGCGTTCTGCACGTCGGTCATGCGCAAGGGGATGACGTAGTTGGTCAGGAGCGACTTCGGGTCGGCGAAGAAGGCGTCAGTGAACTGCACCTCCACGCCGCCGCTGATTTCACCCTTGGGGATGACAATCTGGTCGGCTGCCAGCTGGTAGTAGCCGGCAGGCATCGGTTCCACTTTTTCGCCCGTGCTGAAGTAGAGGTCGTCGCAGAGCGAGTTGTCCACCTCGATGTCGATGATGCGGTTGGCTCCGTTCTCATACACACCGCCCAGGACAGCCTTGATTTTACACTTGTGCTCGTTGTCGAGATCGTTGTTATACTCCTCATCGTTGCCCAGTGTCAGGGTACGTACCGGGAACTGGTAGGCGAAGTAGACGGTAGAGTAGTCGTAGTCGGGGAACGACCAGTCTCCGTTCTCACACGCCGGGAAGAGGGTCAGTGCTGCCAAAGCAAGTATAGATGTCAGTCTTTTCATAATCTTCATGAGTTAAGTTTGATGTGTTAGTTCAACGTTTCTGTGTTACCAGCCCTTGTTCTGCTCCAGTGCGTCGTACTTCAGCGTCTCGGAGTAGGGGATGGGACCAAAGTTCATGTAGTCACGGTAGCTGCGTGCCTCGACTTCAAACGGAGTGTAGACACCGCGGCTGATGCGGATACCCATGGCGGGCTCGTTGATGTCGAGCTGCCAGCGGCGTACGTCCCAGAAGCGGAAGCCCTCGAAGCAGAGCTCCAGGCGGCGTTCGTTGCGGATGAGCTCACGCATCTTGTCCTTGTCGCCCTTGATGCTCTCCAGGTAGGCGTCGCCGTTGTCGGTTCCCACGCCGGCACGCTGACGGATGGCCTTCACGACATCGTAAGCGGAGAAGCCGTATTCACCGGTTCCCTGCGGACCGTATGCCTCGTTGGCGGCTTCGGCATAGTTGAGGAAGATTTCGGTGTAGCGGATGCGGGGCACGTAGTGTGTCTGGCCGTTGTGGCTACCGCTGGCGTTGAGCACGACATCTTCACGCAGGTGCTTGCGGAGGTAGTATCCGGTACGGGTGGAGTGACCCTGTTCGCGGTTCAGACCGTCGTTGTTCGAGGTGTTGTCGACGCTGGTGTCGATGACAGTGTTGTTGTTGCCCATGGTGCTGCCGTTGTACACGATGTAGAGGCTCAGACGCGGGTCGCGGTTCACGTACGGGTCCTGGTCGTCATAGCCGCTGTTGGGGTCGTCGATGGGGTAGCCGTTCGCCATGGGGAAGGCATCCACGAGGTTCTGCGTCGGGTTGATTTGTCCGCCTCCCAGGATGCTGGGCGGGAACTGGTTAAGCTCCAGGCTGTAGTTATTGGTGACTTTGCCCTGACGCCAGAGCATCTCCTGCGGATTTTCACCCGCACCCAGTCCGTCGATTTCCGAACTGTTCTTGTACCAGGTGTTACCGGTTGCCGACAGTCCCGACACGCCACCGATGAGGTTGAGCAGTTCGCCGTTGTAGCGTGCGGCGTCTGCCCAGGTTACGGTTGTGCCCGAGGCGAAGGCAGGGCTGGCAGCCAGCAGGGCAGCCTTGGCACGGAATGCCATGGCGATGCGTCCGCTCATGCGGGTCTTGAACTCGTTGCCGAAGACACGGTTGAAGTCATAGAACGAGACACCCATCTTCTGATAGTACTCCGGCATCTCTTCGTCAGACGACAGGGTCTGATAGTCGAGCGGCAGGATTTCTACGGCGGCGGCAACGTCGTCATAGATGGCCTGGATACACTCGTCGAAGGTGTTGCGCGGGCGGTTGAAGTCGCTCGTGGCAGTCTCCATCTCGTTGACTACGGGGACGCCCAGCAGACGTCCGTCGTCAGTCCAGCCGGCATGTGCCTGGAGGAGGTAGAACATGTTCATGGCGCGCAGACCGTAGGCTTCTCCCTTGAGGCGGTTGCGGAACAGGCGGTTTATGGTGGAGTCCTTGGCAAAGCTGGTTTGTTCCACTTCGCTCAGGAACATGTTGATGTACTGGATGGCAGCCTTGCAGCCGTCCCACTGGTTCACGGGGTTGTTGTTCGCCGTCCATGAGCCGGTCGCCATCAGCAGGTAGGTGTTGTCCGTCTGGTTGGTCACGGCATCGTCGGTAGCGACGTCATTGAACGATTGTGCGTTGTAGGGGTTGCGCGTATAGGCATTGGCCAGGATACCCTCGGCAAACTGAGGGTCTGTCCGTCCGTCTTCCAGTTCCTTGATGTTTTCAACGGCAGGGGTGAACAGATCGTCGCATCCGGCTGTCAGGGCGGCAACCGCCAAGCATATGAATAATGTCTTTTTCATGAATCTAAGTGATTAATCAGTTAAAAACCAATCTTGAAACCGATGTTGTAGAAGCGGTTCTGCGGGGCGGCACTCGTGTTCAGCTCCAAGAGCTTGCGTTCCTTGGCAATGGTGAACACGTTGCTGGCGTATGCATAGACCGACAGGCTGCGTACCACCGAGCCCTGGAAGAGCGAGCTGGGCAGGTCATAGGTCAGCTGGAGCTTCGAGAGGTTGAAGCGGTCGTTCTTGTACATCCAGAAGTCCGAGTTGCGGAAGTTGTGCGTGTTGTTCTGGGTGGTCAGACGCGGATAGGTGGCTGTCGACGCCGTTTCCGGTGTCCAGCGTCCACGCACCACTTCGGAGTACTTGCGGTCACCATATACCCAGTAGTATTCGCTGCTCTTCATGGCTGCTGCGCCGAAATAGCCGCTGCCGGCTGCGAAGAGGGTGAAGTTCTTCCATTTCACGGTAAAGTTGAGACCCAAGGTGAAGGGGGAGCCCCACACTTCGCCCAGGTAGACTTCGTCCTTGTCATCGATGACGCCGTCGTCGTTCTGGTCGACATACTTCAGGTCACCCGGCTTCACTTCGCCAAAGGTCGATTCGGGGGAGTTGGCGATGTCGGCTTCGTCCTTGTAGAAGCCGTCGGTCACGTAGCCCCAGATACCGTCGGTCGGTTTGCCCTCGCGGTAGCGGTAAGCCTCTTCATACATCTCATCGACCTTGGTGTTTTCGCTGGTGTAGTAGGTTCCCGTCAGGCCGACGCTCAGGTCTACCTCACCGAACTTCTTGTTGTAGTTGACGGCAAAGTCGAAACCGGTGCGCGAGTTGTTGTTGTAGTTGACATAGGGAATCAGCGTACTCTCAGGCCAGTAGGAGAAGAAGTAGTTGGGGAAGGCATTGCGTGCCTGTACGGGCAGACCTTCCACGCTGTTCATGAAGAACGATGCGTCGAACGACACCATCTTGTTCCACAGTGAGCCGCGCAGACCGACGCTGACCTCCTTCCGTTGGATGAAGTCCAGATTCGGGTTGGCACCGCGGCGCGATTCGGTAGCATTGCTTTGGTTACCGTCAGCCCATCCCCACCAGGCACCGTTGGACGAGTCGTAGGTTGACTCATACATGTAGTAATCGGTGAGGTCGAGGTCGGTGTTCAGGATGGAGGCGGAAGCCGTCAGCATCAGGTCGTCCACCACGGGCGAGTCGTTCAGGAAGTTCTCCTTTGACAGACGCCAACCCAGGGTGAGCGAGGGCGAGAAGGCGTTGCGGTTGTTTTTCGGCAGACGGGCGGAGTGCACCAGTGCGCCGCCGAAGCTGGCGTAGTACTTGTTCTGGTAGTTATAGTCGAGCTGGAGACCGAGGTTGACATTGCTGGTCTTGTGATAGACGGCAGTCTCGCCCCGTTGCCATCCGGCTGCGATGAGGCTGGCAGCCACGTTGTGGTTGTCGCCGAAGCGGTTCTGGTAGTCGAACTGTGCCGAGAAGGTCATCGTCTGGCGGTCGTAGCTGTCAGCGACGTGCTGCGTTCCGTCGTGGGTGTCCTGTCCGTACTGGGTCAGTCCGATGATGACATCCTTGCCGTTGACGTTACCCCACTGCGGCTCGTAGGTGGCGTAGCTGTTGCCGTAGTAGTGGTTGTAGGTCGTGGCGTAGTCGATGGCGTACATCGTCTTGAACGAAAGTCCCTTCAGCACCATCGAGAGGTCGACGTTCACACCCAGGTCGAACTGGTACTGACGGCTGGTGTAGGTGTTCGTTCCAGCCACGAGGAGGTTGGCAAGCTCGTTGGTCTGGTCGAGCGACGTACCACCCAGGAGGTACTTGCCGTCGATGAGGTACATCGATGAGTTGACATAGTCCCATGCCGTCTTGTCGTTGGGCATCAGCATGTCAATGGGGATGAGCGGGGTGATGCGGTTGGGGCGGAGCGAGCCGGCTGCCGTCCAGAAGTTGCCGCGTGCGCCCTGTCCGTCATAGAACGTGGCGTTGGCGTCGGCGTAAGCCTGTACGTATTCGCCCAGGTCAACATCGATGTTACCACGGACGCTGAAGCGGGTGGTGTGGTCGTTGTCCGCCTCGCCGAACTTCACCAGTGAACCGATGTTGTAGAAGTTGATGTTCGTGTAGAAACGGGCGCGCTCCGAACCGCCGGAGATTTCCGCCGTCACGTCCGACTCGTTGTAGGCCTTCTTCAGGTACTCGTCCGAGTAGAGGTTCACGTCCGGGTAACGGAAAGGATTGGTCTTGTTCGCCGTGTGATAGATTTGTTGGTCCGTGTAGGTCGGGTCCAGTCCGTCGTTGAGGCGTGCCTCGTTGTAGAGTGTCATGTATTCGGCTGCACCCAGGTACTCCGGATAGCTGATGGGCACGTGGAAGCCCGTGTTGCCCCGCACATCGATGCGGGTCTTGCCTGCCTGTCCCCGTTTGGTGGTGATGTAGATCACACCGTCGGCGGCACGGCTTCCGTAGAGGACCACAGCCTGTGCACCTTTGAGGAAGGAGATTTGTGCGATTTCAGACGGCAACACGTTGTTGGCGTCACGGGGTACACCGTCCACCAGCACGAGATAGCTGTCCATGCCCCAGAGGTTGCTGCCGTTCCATCCGCTGACGTAGCTCTGCATGTCTGTCAAGCTGTAGCTGCCGATGTAGTTCTTCTCCATCAGCTTCTCCACGTTGACGAACGAGACACCTCCCAGCAAGTCGTTCTGATTGACTTTTCGATAGGCCACTTGCACCTGCTCACCTTCGGCGTTGGCGGTCAGTGAGTCGAGCTGGGCGACCGGTGCGGCGGTCTCGGCTTCCTGAGCCTGCGCGTACATGAAGGCGGCGGCAAAGGTCATACATAAAACAGGTCTTATTTGTATGTGTTTCATCTTCTTTGTGTTTTTAGTCGTTCATACTCACCGATTACCATCCGGGGTTCTGGTAGAACTCGGGATAGATGGTCACGTCGTTGGTCTTCAGAGGCATCCAGTAGTGTTTCTCCGAGAGTTTGCGTCGCAGGATTTCTTCCTCGCGCCAGTTGGCCACACGGCTCTGCGTCGGGTCGTCGGTGTTCAGCTCTACACGGTCGAACTCCTGTGAGGTCTTGATGTTGTAGGGGTAGACGGTGAGGAGCAGCCAGCGGCGCAGGTCGTTGAAGCGGAAGCCCTCGTAGGCGAGTTCCACGGCACGTTCGCGGCGTACTTCGCTGTTGAAGTCGTCGAGGTTGCCGGTATACTTGCTGTTGACGTCAGCCACGCCGGCACGTTCGCGGATGCGGTTGATGGCGTCGACTGCTGTCAGGCTGAAGCCCGGAGCCGAGCTGGTTGCCGAACCGTAGCCGTTGGCGGCAGCTTCGGCGTACATCAGGTAGACGTCTGCCAGACGCATCCAGCTGATTTGGATGGTCAGGGCGTCGCCGTAGTCACGGATACCCTGGTCGTAGTAGTTGACTGCGAGCGGAGTGAACTTGCGCAACAGGTAACCCGTACGGCTCTCGTTCACCTCGTCGCGGTAGTTGCCGCCGGTGTAGAGGTTGGCATACTGGATTTTCTGGTTGTCGCGCTGGTCGGCACTCAGGGCACTCAGGTTCTCGATGGTCTGCACGCCGTCATAGATGAAGTCGTTGTAGAAGCGGGGGTCACGGTCGCGCCACGGATATTCGGGGTCGAAGCCCGAGTCGGGGTCGTCGAGCGGAAGTCCGTTAGCCATACCGAAGTAGTTCACATAGTTGGCTGTCGGCGTGAACAGCGTGGAGTTCGTTTCTCCCGACTGGTTGGAACCGACAAACTGAGGACCGAGGCTCCAGCCCGAACCCATCCACCAGTCGTACATCGGGCTCTGGAAGATGGCTTCCGTCGAACCGGGGTTCATGGCGTTCTGCTGATAGGTGTAGAAGATGTCCGAGTAGTGGTCGAAGTCCACGAGGGCGTACTGTGTCTGTCCGCTCTCCACCAGCTCCAGCAGTTCGGCAAAGGTGTCGGCTGCCTTCTTGCAGTAGTCGGCGTTGTAGGTGCGGCTGCCCTGGGACGCGTAGTTCATCAGCGGACTGCCTGCCCAGAGGTAGTTCTTGCCGAGGAATGCCAGTGCCATGATTTTGTTGATGCGTTGCTGGTTGTTGCCCAACGTGGCAGCTCCGGCGGTCGTTTTGTCCCAGTCGATGGGGAGCAGGTCGGCAGCCCGACGCAGGTCTTTGGCAATGCGGTCAGCACACTCTTGGTAGCTCAGACGCGGGTTGCTCAGCGGTTCGGATGCCGACAGCACGGTGTCGATGTAAGGCATGCCGCCGAAGTACTCGATGAGCATCAGGTGGAACCAGCCACGGAAGAAGTAGAGCTGTCCCTCGATGAGGTTGCGCTCCTCGTCGGTGGCGTTGATGAGCTTGTCAAGGTTTGCCAGGCCGACGTTCGTCTTGCGGATGCCATACCAGGCGAGCGGCCAGAACTTCTTCTGCATACGGTCGGTCGAGGTCGACGAAACATTGCTGCCGTCCATCCAGCAGCAGCCCCAGCCGTCGAAGCCCGACTGCCAGCCCCAGAAGTCGCCCAGGTCGATCTTGTAGCCCATGAAATAGTCTTTGCCGAAGGAGATGATTTCGTCCTCACCCCAGTTGAAGGAGTTCTGCCAGTAGCAGTGTGCATGGTCGGGGAGGCAGTAGTACAGCTCTTCCGTGAAACCCTGGAAGGTGCGGAAGGTCTTGAAGGCATCTTCTTCCGAAACAGTGCTCTCGTGGGTCTTCTCCAGGTAGTCTTCACACGAAGTCAGACCGAAGGACGCAGTCAGGAGCCCTGTATATAATAAGGTACGTAAGTGATTCTTTATCGTCATGGTGTCTCTAGTTTATAAGGTGAATTTAAGACCAAAGTTCACACGCTTCACCGTCGGGTAAGCGCCTTGCGAAGCCCAGCCCGTTCCGGCAAAGTTCGATTCGCGGTCATCCGGCATCTTGGTGTGTACCCAGAGGTTGTTGCCGTTGACATAGAGCTTCAGGCTCGACAGACCCAGATGGCGGATCCAGCCGTCGGTGAACGTATATGCCAGCTCGATGTTCTTCAGACGGATGAACGAACCGTCGTAGAAGTAACGGCTGCCATGGAAGTAGCTGTTGACCGAGGAGCCGAAGCGGGGCGTAGGTACGTCGGGGTGCGGATTGTCCTTTGACCAGATGGAACCCTCGTCATAGGCAATCAGGTGTTTCTGGTCGAACGTGCTGAACACCACCTGACGGGTCACGTTCGTCACTCCGTAGAACTGCATGAAGAAGCTCCATCCCTTGTAGTCAAAGCCGACTGAACCGCTGTAGGTGTTCTGCGGGTTGCTGGAGAAGCCGTAGGGGATGTTGTCCTCGTTGTTGATGACACCGTCGCCGTTGTAGTCGATAATCTGGTACATGCCCGGCAACTTCTGGTCATCGAGCGCTTCGAAGGCGGTGCTGCCGTAGAGGTCGTCGATGGTCTGCGTGTAGCCATGGTCCACATAGGTGTAGGTCTGGTTGACAGGCTTGCCTTCCTTCTTCTGATAGTACGGCTTGTAGGGTGCGTCGTCGCCGTCGACAACCTCGCTGATGGCGTGGGTCATGTTGAAGTTACCCCAGAGGTGGAGTCCGTTGTGCAAGGTCTTGTTGATGCGCAGCTCCAATTCGTAACCCTTGTTGTCGATGGTTCCCAGGTTCGCCCACGGAGCCTGCGTGATGCCGCCGAAGAACGACGGAGTGGCACGGTTGGCACCCTGGAGCAGGACGTCGGTGCGCCGGTCGCGGAAGATTTCGACGTTACCGGCAAGCAGGCCGCCGAAGAACGAGTAGTCGATACCGAAGTTGAACTTGCGGACTACCTCCCAGTGGATGTCCGGGTTGCCCACGGTCTTCTCGCGGTAGAACGTGTAGGGGCTGGCGGCATTGTAGAGACCCGTGAGGATGTTTCCGCCCGTCTCCCACTGTGTCATGTAGAGCCAGCGGTAGTTGGCATCCCACTCGTTGCCGATTTCGTCGTTACCGATTTCACCGTAAGAAGCACGGAGCTTCAGCAGGTCGATGAACTTGAGCGGCTTCATGAACTTCTCCTCGCTGATCATCCAGCCGATGGCGCCGGAGTTGAAGAAGGCGAAGCGGTGGTCGCTGGAGAACTTGTCAGAACCGTTGTAGGCGCCATTGTACTCGAAGAAGTATTTGTCGGCATAGTTGTAGGTCACACGGAATGCCCAGTCCTCGCGGTAGTGGGGCACGATGCTGCCTCGTGTACGCTCCTGGCGGCTGAAGAGTCCCATCGCCGTCACGTTGTGGTCGCCGAACTGGCGTGCCCAGTCGAGCTGAGCCTGATAGTAAAGGTGGCGTTCGGTGGCGTTGTTGTCCACGGTTCCGCCTTCAGCCTTCCAGTTGTTCGTCGGGAAGAAGTCGAAGTTGTGGGTACCCTCGGTGTTCTGATGACTCTCTTCTCCCGTCTCCGGATTGATGTACTTGTAGTCGGCTTTGTCGTCCGTCCAAGCACCGCGGTTGCTCTCCAGGAACACGTTGTCCCAGGAGATGGATGCCCGGGCGCTCAGTCCCTTCAGGATGAAGTCGAGCTTCTGCTCCAGGATGAAGTCGGTGGTCAGTCGGGTCGTGGTCCGTGTGTTCTGCGGAGCCAGGGCAAGCTGTGCCACGGAGTTGTTGTCGTTGTCCGGGCTGTAGCCCCAGGTACCGTCGGAGTATTGCGGCATCATGGCGTTGGGCGGCGTGGTGTACACACTGCCCCAGATGTTGTATTCATAGTCCGTGCGCGGACCCTGCTTGACGCCGTAGGAACCGAAGAGGTTGGTCTTCAGCAAGGTCGTCTTCGTCAGCTGGAAGTCGAGGTTGCTGCGCATGTTCACACGGTCGTAGCCGTAGGTCGTCTGGTAACCCCGTCCATTGTCATACTCCTTGAACAAGTCACCCTCGTGCTGGTAGTCGATGGAGGCATAATACTTCACGAACGACGTACCGCCGCTCATGCTCACGTTGGCGTTCTCCGAATAGGCCACATCCTTGAACATCCAGTCCGCCCAGTCGACGTTGGGGTAACGCTCTGCCTCGGCAAGGTTGGCAGGATGGCGGTATTTGTCCATCTCGCTCTGCGACATCATGTACTGCCAGGAGTCGGGCGTCAGTCCCAACTCATGTTCCACAGCCTGGTTGCGCAGGTCGAAAGAATCATACGAGTCCAGCTTGTTGGGGAGCTTCGAGGGCATCTTCATGGCCATGCTCACCGACGCGTCGATGGTTGCCTTGCCCTCCTGTCCGCGCTTGGTGGTAATCAGGATGACGCCGTTGGCACCCTTCACACCGTAGACGGCGGTTGCCGATGCATCCTTCAGCACGGAAATCGATTCGACCGAGTTCACGTCGATACCGCTCATGGGGCGTTCCACACCATCGACGAGAATCAGCGGTGAAGAGTTGTTCCACGTACTGATACCGCGGATGACGATTTGCGGGTCTTCCTCACCCGGCATACCCGTACTGGACATGGTGATGACGCCCGGCAGGTTACCGGTCAATGCCGAACCCAGGTCGGACACACCACCCGTACGTTCCAGTACCTTGGCATTGGTCTGTGTGATGGCACCCACGACCGAAGCCTTCTTCTGCTGACCGTAACCCACGATGACCACTTCATCGAGGAGCTCGGTGTTGTCGCTGAGCACGACTTTCATCACACCGTTTTTCGGGATGCGCAGTTCCTGCGACTGCATGCCGATGAATGAAATGACAAGGAGAGAGTTGTCTTCGGGGACCTTCAGGGTGAAGTTACCGTCGATGTCGGAAATAGTTCCGATCTGATTGTTGCCTTTTACTATGATGGAAGCACCGATGATGGGTTCTCCGTTATCGTCCAAAATCGTACCCTTCACCGTTCGTTGTTGCTGCGCCCACATTGTTGTGCTGCAAAACAACAGGGATAAGCACAAGGCAGGAAATTTCTTCAATTTGTTACTAACATTTTTCATTAATCTTTAGTTTAGAGATTAAACCAATAATTCATTTCAACCGTGTCCGATTGATTTACTCAAATCCTCCCTCTTGCAGCGAGGAATGTTTCCGTGAGGAAGGTGTCTACCCGTCGTCGTTGATTTTTGCTTTCATGGTTGCGGTTATTAAGGAGTGAATAATCAAGTATGTTTTCAATGCGCCATAAACAGGCACGTAGAGCTTCGTGTATGTTTTGTCTCGAAGACTACATCCACGCCGCTCTTTCTGACCCTAAAATTACGTACTGGATGTTAAAGAAGATAAAGAACATGTAACGTAAAACTTCACCAGTGTTACATATTTATTACTATATACTTTCTCTATGTTTCAAAATTCTTTGATTGTGATACATGAGAATAATGTAAATATTTATTATATAAATAGTTGAATGTTTATAACGGATATTCTTAAGAAAAAAGAGGAAAAGAAGACTGAAGACTCTTAACAACGGGCGATGTGACAAGTCGGAATGTCAAAATTTGCACCTGTGACAGGTCAGAAAAGAACCTCTTTCTCCGGGGGCAGGCACCGGGGTTGTTGTCATCTTTTTGTATACCTCCAGGCTGTTCGGCGGAAGCACTTCAGGAACACATCGTCGGGGTGAGGAGGTTCCCGTCCGCTTTTCATCCGGCTTCCGCTGAACAAAATGATGCAATATTTCTCCTTTTGCTTGACAAAACAATCAAAAAGGAGGATTTCAGCTAACGCATCATTTTGTAAAAACACGCAAAGTAGGTTTTTTTAAGAATATCTATGCAGAACGAACTGTATAGATATTCCTTCTGAGAGAGAAATACACATATTTATGCACTCAAACACAAGTGTTCGACCTCCCAAACAATATCGTTAACACTCCCAAACAATATTGTTTGGCGGGTGAAACAATATTGTTTGATTCGTCAAACACTTGTGTTTGGCACCTGAATGTCAAGATTGTTCTTTGATTTAACAAATACCTTTTCCGCTTAACATTCATTTACTTCTAGTTTGCGTCAGAAGATGGTGATTCGGGAAGTGTTATTTTGGAATGTTATGGGGTGAATATGCCTTCCAAATGATGGATGTATTTGGGTATGGCGCTCAATAGGGTAGGGAAGATGGAAGAGTGGTGTCAATGTGTATTTGGCGAATCGCCTGAGAATGCCTGTTCTGCGTTCCAACTCGTATTTGGACGCGAGGAAGGGTACTCTCAGGCGATTCGTTTGACACTTTGACATTTTGATTTTCATCGTCGGTGTGTTTCAAGGATGGTGTGCAGCTGTGGTGCCGCCTTCATCTGTAAAGAAGGTAGGAATGTCCGTAATTTGGATACGTCCGTATTTTTTGAAAGGATTTATCTTTGCTATCGAACAAGAATCTACAGCTATGAACAAGTTATTACTGACGCTTGCGGCAATCGTGGCATTCGGCTTCACCGCTTGCGCCCAAAAGAAAGACAATCAGTCTATGGAAACACGTGAAACATTGGTAGCGTATTTTTCGGCTACAGGGACGACAGCCAGGGCTGCCAAGGCGCTTGCCGAGGTCTCGGGCGGCACGCTCCATGAGATTGTTCCCGAGAAGGCTTACACGTCTGCCGACCTCGACTGGCACGACCAGCAGTCGCGCAGCAGTGTGGAAATGAATGACCCGAAGTCCCGTCCGGCATTGAAAGCATCCGGGACAGACCTCTCGGCTTATGAGGTGGTGTTCATCGGTTATCCCATCTGGTGGGACCAGGCACCACGCGTCATCAACACGTTTATCGAGAGTCACGACCTGAAGGGCAAGACGCTGGTCCCCTTTGCCACTTCGGGCAGCAGCGGGATAGGCAACAGTGTGGTTAAGCTGAAACAGAGCTATCCCGACCTGAACTGGAAGGACGGCAAGTTGCTGAACCGCGCAGACCGTGCCACCCTCCAGCAGTGGGTGGAAAGTCTGAAGTGACGGCTTCGGATGAAAGCATGGAGACGCATGTCAAGTTCCGTCGTCAGGCTGTGGCAATACTGTTTTGGGGGATATTGATTGAGATGTGAAAATCATCTGCGCCATGGCTGAACAGGGACTTGCGTGCGTCTCGCTGTTGGGAAAATGAGCTACTCATCTATTTTCTTCACCCGATTGTTGCAGCGTTCTGCGTCGGATTGCGTGGAGGTTCCTGTTGCGAGGATAAGCTTTTATCCTCAAAGTCGAGCCAGTCATTGTCGGCATTTTCTCCCTTGATTCTTTCAAGTACATCTTGAAAGCGTTCCCATGCCCTTAAATCCTCATGCCAACTTTCAGATTCTTCCCAATCGTTCATAACCCTTTATTCTATAATCTGCCAATATCCTTGCTTCCTGCCTCCTATGCGTTTCAACAACCCCAGTTCTTGCAGCCGGGAAAGATTGTATTTTACGCCATCCTCCGTAATGCCGGAAAGGCTCTCGCTGATTTCTTTTCGGGTCGCTTCCGGATGTTCTTTTAAGAATGACAGTATAGCTTGTTGTTGTTCCGTCAGATTTTGTATGGCTTTTTGGGTAGTCTTTTGGGTAGTCTTTTGGGTAGTCTTTTGGGTAGTGTTCTGGTCGTATTGGGTCGTAGCTCTTTCAGGGTACTCAAACTTGAATGTTGTCCAGATACCTGAAGCATCGTAGCGGAACTCCGGCGTGGAGAAACCGTCATTCTTGCAAGCCGTGATAATGCGCTCAATACCGCGTCCCCATGCCTCAATCTCACCTGCACGGAAGAATGTGTTGGCTATGTCAGGGTTGTAAGGCATACTCCGATGCGAGGACAACAAGGTTTCCACCGTCCACCCTTCGGGCAATACCCCACCGTTGATTATTTCCAGTTTGTTTTCATACACGCGGATTTGGATGGGAGAAGGTTCCGCGTAGTCCTTGTTAATGCAGGCATTCAATAACGCTTCACGCAGCGCCTCGCGGGGCATAGGCAAGGTTTCTATCCGTTGGATACCCTCGTAGGTAATGATGGCTTTCATGTACTTGGTACACAGCAAGTCCATCAGTTTCATGATTTGCTGGAACAGATTGCCGTGCACTTCGTCCTGATACACCAAGTCCATGCCTTCACGGAAGAAACCGACCTTTACAAATGCTCCGGTCACATACTTTTCCGGGTCGGGATGGAACAATAAGGCGGCAGCACGTTTCAGGTAACTGCCTTCATAAAGCCGGAGTTTCTCCAACAATCCGTGATTGTCATCCATCAAGTCCGCTTCCTCCATTCGTCCACTCCGCTTGGCATACTTGCGGAACAAGTCAAACGTAGTGTTGTCCAAGTCCTCCGCTTTCAGATAAGGCACAGGCACACCGTCCCAAGTCTTGCCCTGTTTGCGAAGCATGAAGCGGTCAAGTGCCGCCCCTTTCAATTCCTGATTGGTTGCACCGCTCCGTTGGTAATACTTGCCCCGGAAACTGACGGGGTAAGGATAAGCCTCCGTCACAATCTCCAGATAGGATTTTCCGTCTTTCTCTTTCAGATTGACATCCAATAAGATACCCATCATGTCGCGCACCTTGTTCGGAATGTCCTCCATCAGCTTTTTGGCATCCTGCACACCGCACACCTCACCATTATCGCACAGTCCTATATACAGCGTACCACCTTGTGCATTGGCAAAACCACAAATCCATTTCTGGTATTCGTCGCGCCAAGATTCTTTGAATTCTATGTTTTGAGATTCGATGTTCATAATAAAGATTCTTTTTCTTTCATGAGTAAAATTGATAAATCAAATAATTCTTTAGAATTAGATAATAAAGAAAACGATAAAGAATCTACCATTTTCATTATGTCATCTATGTCTTGAGTGCATCTATCTATTCTGACCAATATAATTGTTAATTCATTGCGTGCATTAACTTCGTCATTTTTGTATTCTTCTATTTTGATGATATCTTTTTCTATTTTTAATAGTTGTCTGGCATTATAAATTATTTTTTGCAAAATCTTGCTCCTTTCCCAATCCGATCGATTTTGCTCCATTCTAAATATTATATCCATTTGTTTGTCTAATAAATCTGACAAGTTCTGTCGAGATTTTATCCAACACTCATAATACTTTCTTTCTATTTCGGATTTATTTTGTTTAGTATCAAATTGGAATATGTATCTCAATTGTAAATCATACGAATATATTTGGGACTTTTTATTTGCAATTTCTTTTTTTGCTAACGTAGAATCTGATGGACTCATATAAGTTGTAAATCCTTTAGACGTTACTACGTTTAGCAATTCAAGATTATGCTTCAAACATTCATTATAATCATTTATCTGTTTTCTTCTATCTTGTTCTTTCAGTAAATTGTATTGCTGATTTATAGCTTTCTCGCTGTTTCGATTACTATATATGATTGCCAAATAGCCTACGATCGCAGCAAATGCACCTCCGCAATATCCTCCCCAAAAGTTCAACCAACTATCTGTTGTTAAATTTGTACTTATCAAATCTCCATAAGATAATGATATGTTAATGATGTAAGCTACCAGTATAGCCAATACTATTATACTGCCTATAATATAAAAGTCTTTCTTTATCATCTTGTGTTTATTTCAATATATTATTTCTATTATGCCTGTTATTGGCCTTAGTTTTTGACATATTTTCTAAAAGCAGATATAGTCTGAAATATGCCATATGCTATAAATATTTTTCCTAAAAAATAACTAATCACGCCCATGATACAGGTAAAAATATTTGGATTAGACTTGAAGAATGATATTAAATCATCTATCCCATTAGGTAGCCAAAAATACTTTAGAATATTTTCCCAAAAGAAATATTTTGCCATAAAGTCATCTTGACATAAGTAAAAGATAAAATAGAAAATAAGACAACTAATAATAGTAAACATTACACCTCTAATCCAACTTAGACCATGATTATTCGATAGTTTATTCAACCATAGCATTAATAAATCAGAAGCATTCTCTTTCCAATTTAATGTGCGTTGATACGCATCCAACTCATATGACTTAAATGTAAGTGCTTGAATTCTATCCTTATTATCTTCTGCACAATATTTTAATTGACGATATATTTCCCGCTTTTTAATCCAATAACGTTCATCCACTGTTGGATAAGGGACAATTCTTTCAGGTGAAGGCCATTTGAGATTGGTGTATTTTATTCCGATTAAAGATGAATCTAATATTTGGATATTAGTAAAAGAGGCTAAATCTGAACCATCAAAAATCATATTTCCCATATAAGTTGGCCCTAAACAGGCAAAGTATGATTTATCATCGGGTAAATACGAACTTAAATGCAGAAATGAAGTTGTTCCCCAATTTATGTAATCTAAAAATATTATTGTATGAGCTGATACAGCAATAAATCGTAAATCTGCATTTTTATTAAATCCCCTTAATGTAAGACTATCTTGTAATTGAAATCCAATAAACGAAATTTCACCTAACAATTGAGGAGTTACAGTAATGTCAATAGAATCAAAAAACACATCATGTTTGGCTGTAAAACGAGCTTGTTCCTTTATTGTTATATCTTTTATGACTATCTTTCCTTTGGATTTTTTTTTGTGTTCACTGCTATATTCACAATTAACTTTCGATTCAAAAATAGTTCTTTTAATATAGAATATTTTACTATGAATGAGTGCTATGTTTGTATCTTGTTGAATAGTGGAAGAAATTATATTTAACTCGCTAACAAAAGCAGAATCTTTAATGTCCAATGAAACCAATTTGGAACTTATTATATTCAATTTTCCATAAGATATTCTGTTAACATATAATTTATTAATTTCTGATTCGTGTATATTTATACGAGAACTCTCCAATTGTTTCCACATACATGAATCCAATAATAAGCTACTTATTCGAGATTTTGATATATTAATATTGTCACAAGTGCAACAACAAATCTTACAATCAGTTATGCATGTGTTATCAATATCGATAAGGAAGTTATATTCTTGGATGCTGTTTTGACCTATATGTAATGTGTTGATTTGAGAATTGGAAAAACTTAAATGAAGTTCTCTAAAGAGAACTTCATTATGTATGCTTACTGTAAAGAAAGACCCATTAATACGACACTCCTGAAATTTAAAACTTCGTAAAGATGTGATATTACTAATAAACACATTGTTTTTAAAGGTACAGTTCGAATAAACTGTATCTTCAAATGAATCATTAATTTCCACATCTGTTTCAAAAATCTGCTCAGAAATAGTTCTCATAATTTCATTCCTCAAACTTCAATTTTGGTAACCTTCTCACAATCTCCACCGTCTGCACCGACACATTAATCACGCGAAGCAGGAGGTTGAGAATGTATTTCTCATCGTTATGCTCACGTGCCCAGTCGTTCGGGTCGTTGGTGATGCCACTTTTCTTGTCTGTGGTGATGGCATAACGTTCCATTATCCACTCGATAGCAGATTTGCCATTAACCACATATTCGTAGGCTTCGGTAGGAATGCCAGTAATGGTAATGGAATGGTTATAATGGATAACACTCTTATCGGATGTCTTACTATCACTTTTGCCGAAACGCATTTTCTCTACGTGATAGTTCATCTTGTCTCCTTTGTTTGTCAATGGTGCGAACGAGACAATACATTTTCGATAAGGCTCTATCGTTTCATAATTCAGATGCAGGTCGGCAAGCTTACGTCCGGCTTTGCTAAAAGCCCAAAAGTCATCCGCCTTTTCCACCAAAGGCAGGCGAGGCAAGGACTTTTTCAAATCTGTGGCAAAGGCGGTACGATAGTCGGGTGAATGGAGCAGCCCGTAGACGTAATAGAAGATGTCTTCTTTCGTCACTTTGTAACCATATTGCTTACGGGCAGCAGTTAATATCCAATCGGTTACTCCGTCTTTACGTACATATCTGTCCATCGGATTTTCCGCTCCTTGATTGAATAGGTTGGCAACATCTGCGTCACTGCTGTCATACCAATAGAGTGGGAAACATTGAGACTTTCCAATTAATTCCAAGTCAGGCAATGTATCTGTAATAATGCAAGAAAAATCTTTAGTAACTCCTATTCCAGACACACAAATCACAAGGTTTTTGTGGTTGAAGGTGGGGAAAAGCTGTGGTAATTGATAAACGCAGTTATTGAGATCGCGATTCATATACCCATTTTGTTTGAAGAAAGGTCTATAAATGGCAATTCTTATGGAATTTCTGTCGAATTCATATTTCCTTCCTTTGGGTAAATCGTTTTCTTTTTGCGCTCTATCCCATGTAAATTTAGTCGAATCATAATTTATGAAGTCTTTGCCGACAATATTATGATTCTCTTTCTTTGCTATTAAGAAACGCTTAACCTCAGAGTTATAAAAATCAATGCCTCTAACTATATTACTTTTAAGAGACGGTAAGCTACTATTGTAGCACCACGCATCACGATTAGTCTTTAGTCCACTAGAATAATACGGCACAAAAAATGTCCGCTTATTCTTTTTATCGTCCTTATCCCCCAACGGAATAAACTCCTTGAACATCTCATTACGGTGATTAATCCAATCCCCATGTTCATTCGGTTCAACTGATTCCCACATCATCGCAGGATTGCTGATGTCACCCATTTGCCTGATGATTTTCAATTTGTCTTCCCTGCTTAAATAATCTCCAATATCGTAATAAAAGATTTGTGCTTTCTCTAAATTATTTACTTTATGCTTTTTCACCAAAATAGTGATAGCTATTGGAGTGCGAGAACCTAATCCAAATATCCCATCTCCTTCTTTGCGCCTAAGCTCTCCACTTGTACGACAATTTCCCCTTAAATTGAACACATAAATAGAAGAAAACTCACGCTCAAAACATTTACGCATACCATCTTGCGAATTTCCATCCAACCAATTGCCATTAGTCACAAATCCGATGACACCTCCGTTTGCCTTATCCAAGCGATCCGTCGCCCAACGGAAAGCCTTGATGTAACTATCGTAAAGCGAGTTCTTAAGTGTAGCATTAGACTCTGCTGCATAACTTTGCTCAATGCTTGCATTAAGGCACGGGTATTTTTGGTTTTGTGCATTGTCATTAGCAGAACGTTGCCCTACGGAATAAGGCGGATTACCTACAATAACAGTAATCGGGCATTTCTTTTGTGCAATGACACGCTTAGAATTAGTAGGGAATTGTTCGGAAAACAGATTCTCGTCGGAACCTTTCTCACCCAATTGGAACGTATCAGTCAAGCAGATACCATCAAATGCTCGGTATTCTTCTTCAGGAGCGAGCGAATGAAATACACTCTCGATGTTAATAGAGGCTATGTAATAAGCCATCAATACGATTTCATTGGCATGGATTTCTTTGCGGTACTTCTGCACCAATGCTTCGCGGCTTATCAGCCTACTTTGAAGCAAGCGGGTAATGAACGTGCCTGTACCCGTGAACGGGTCAAGGATATGAACATTCTCATCTGAAAGCGAACGCCCAAACTCCTTTTGAATGATATAACCTACGGAACGTATAATGAAATCTACTACTTCCACAGGCGTATAGACAATGCCCAATTTTTCCACCGTCTTAGGTGAAGCCACCTTGAAGAATTTATCATAAAGCTCTACAATTAAGCGTTGGCGACCTTCGGCATCGGTAATGTCACCGACCGTAGTCCGCACGTAATCATAGAATTTTTGCAGGCGTTCATTTTCTTCTTCCGTCTTGGCTTCATCATCCAGCAAGGCAAGCATCTTTTGCATGGCTTTCGATACCGGATTGCTGACCGCAAACTCGTAATTACCGAAAAGAGCTTCGAATACAGGCATGGCTATCAGATGCTGCGAAAGCATTTCAATGACTTCCTGTTCAGTAAGGTTGGGATTGATATTCTTGCGCAGTCCGCGCATCAGTTGCTCAAATGCTTTCTTGTGCTTGCCTTCGTCTGCAATCAATGTTTTGATGCGTTCGATGTGTTCTTCTGCTATTTTAGCAATGTCTTTTGCCCAAAGTTCCCAGTAACGTTTACTACCTACTTTGGTTACCATTTTGGCATAGAAAACATTCTGTAGATCTTCGAATTGCAGCGAAAGCTGTTGTGCCATTTGCATGGCTGCGCTGGTGGTGTCTTGCCTCGTAGCATCTGCAATGCTGCTGTCCACACTATCGTCATCGTGTGTACTGCCTACGCCTCCAAAAAGGATATGCTTAGGTTTTTGCTTGGAAAGTTCTATCTTGTTTACCTCTGCATTAAAACGGTCGTCATGGGCACGCAAAGCATTGAGTACTGTCCACACTACTTTGAAATTAGGATGCTTGCTTAGCACTTCGTCACCTTCCACATTTTCTGGTATCACTACTGGAATAATGATATAACCGTATTTCTTTCCGGGACTGCGGCGCATTACACGTCCGACAGACTGCACTACATCCACTTGCGAGTTTTTGGGTGAAACGAAAACAACGGCATCCAATGAAGGCACATCCACGCCTTCGCTCAGACATCGAGCGTTGGTCAGCATACGGCATTCCATGTCGTTTTCGGTCTGCCCTTTGAGCCACATTAGTTTTTGGTCACGTTCGGTGGCAGACATCGTACCATCCACGTGTTCAGCTACAACGTCTACCATCTGAGCCTTGTCTTCCGCACTGACATCTTCCATATAAGCCGACTTGCAATCGGTAAAGACACGTGCCGTCGCTTTTGAGGCTTTGATTGTAGAACAGAAAGCTACCGCACGGCGCATGGGCAACGGATCTGCCGCCTTGATAAGCCCCTCATCTCCCAATACCCTTTTAGACAAAGCGTTAATGCAACCTACAAATTTGGAAGCATCGTCTACGGTTATCGTGCCGTCTTCGTTGGTTATTACATCGCGCAAAGCTGGAGTGATATCCTTGTCGCCCACGGCAAGAATCAATACCTTATAATCAGTAAGCAATTGTTTCTTTACGGCTTCACCAAAACCGATGCGATAAATCTCGTCACCATACAAGGAAACATCATCCATCGAGCACAATACAACATCGCTTTCTTCGGCTTTTTTGCGTGCCTCATCCGTATAAAGACGTGGGGTAGCAGTCATATAAAGCCGGCGTTTCGCCTGAATGAAATCATTGTCGTGTACTTTGATAAACGCACTTTCTTCTGTTCCTTTAAGCGATATGCCTGTAGTGCGATGAGCCTCATCACAGATAATCAGGTCGAAAATGCCGTATTCACCTTTCGTGCGTTTCAACAATTCTTGCTGCGCACGTGATATGACTTCGATAGATTGATAAGTGGAGAACACGACAGTCATACCATTGCGTCCTTCATGTCGGATGACTTCAAGCTGATAAAGGATATAATCAGTATTTGTAGAGGCAGGCAAAGCCAAGTCAATAACGCTCACACCCTCTTCGTCATTCTTGATTTTCTGTTGCGAGACTTGCCCGTCCGAACAGATGCACACGGCATGAATAGGAATGTCAGCCTGTGCAGACCATGCCCGCAAAGTCTGCCCCAACAAAGCAATGGAAGGGACGAGGAAAAGAACGAAACCATTGCTTTGGGTTTCGTTTTCGGCTATTTTAAGTGAAGTAAATGTCTTGCCTGTGCCACACGACATAATCAATTTGCCTCGGTCACTGGTCTTGAAATATTCGTGTACACGGTTGATGGCTTTCTGTTGGTGTTCCATAATAGCAAAAGGCTTGGGACGGGATGCCTTGCCATACAACCCCTGTTCCAATTTTTCCCAATCTACATCATCCGCTTCAAGGTCAATCAAGTTGAGGCGTGTTACCTGCGGTGTCTGTTTTTTGATTGTCAGTTCTGCCACACTGTTCCACTTATTGGTGGTCGAAATCCACAACCGCTGGGCAAAAGCGTGTTCTACACCCTCTACTTCAAATGTCTTACCCGAAGTGGAAAGAAAGGTGTCTACATCGGGCTTCGTAATGTATTTGTCATCTGCATAGCACTTGCATTGCACCGCCCAATACTCACCAGAAAATGTTTTGGCCACTAAATCAATGCCTATGTCTTTCCCTCCAAACTGGTCATGGCAAGGAAACTCTGACCATAGCCATACTTCTTCAAACCGTCCTGCATACAAGGAGGCTGTTTTAAGGTAAGCCTGCATCAGGCGTTCAAAACGGAAACCTTTGTCACGCTCAGACCATGCTTCACGGCGGAACTTATCGATTATCTTTGTAAATGTTGTCATCATATTTCTTTATTAATTCCATCGTTAATCAATCTTCTCGCATCCACATTCAATATGGATGCTATCTTCATCAGCATTTCCAATGAGGGTTGGGTAGCATTGGAACACCAGCGTGAAATGGTCGCCTCGTTTTTTCCTAACTGTTCAGCCAACCATTTCCCGGTTTTCCCTTGTTCTACCAATACTATTTTTAGTCTGTTTATTTTTTCTGTTCCCATATTAAAACGTATTGCATACATGCAATAATAATTGATTGTATCTGCAAAGATAATGATTACCTACCAAAATCATTCAAGTTTTGACAAATATCCACTTCACGGATATAATCGCCCATCCGTTTCATCTCTCCATTACTCATAGTTGTTCTTGTTTATCAGGTTTACAACTACCTTCACCATCACGTCCTTCTCCTCCGTGCGGCTTTCAGCAATCATCAACGTAAGGGCGACAAGCGTGTTGTCAGCTATTCGCTTCGTACCGTCCGGATTGTAAAGGATGCCATTTCCTGCCATGAACCACAGGAACAGCGTGGCAGCAATGCGTTTGTTGCCATCGCTGAACGAATGATTCTTTGTGACCAGATAAAGCAACATGGCAGCTTTCTCCTCCACGGACGGATAGAGGTCTTGCCCACCGAAAGTCTGATAAATCTGACCGATGGAGCTTTTGAACGAATCGTCTTTCTCATGGGCAAACCACTGGCTTCCGCCAAACTTCGCCTTCAACTCTTCAATGGCTTGCATGGCTCCCTCGTAGGTCGCATGAAACCTTGCTTCGTTGGTTGTTTGTTCCACGGCCAATTGTTGGTAATCGTACTTATCCAAGGTATCAAGGGCATAGGCATAGTCGGAAACCACCTCTACCAAATTGAGCGCATCATCAGAAGTCAATGCCTCTTGCGCTTTGACCGTCCTGCCCAAGACGGCTACCAACCGTTTCAATTCCGTATAGCGTTGTTCCGTCAAGGCCTTATTGACGGCATAGCCCTTCACCAGATACTCTTTCAGTATCTTGTTGGCCCAAATGCGGAATTGTGTGCCACGCTGGCTTTTTACACGATAGCCTACCGAGATAATGACATCCAAGGAATAAAAGGCAACAGGTTGTTTTACCCCATCAACACGCAAAAAATGCGTGTTGTTAGCTTTTTCCAATTCACATTCGGAAAAGACATTATTAACGTGCTTTCTTATAGTTTTTTCATCCCGATCAAACAAAGTGGCCATCTGGTTAGCCGAAAGCCATACCGTATCGTTTTCCAATTTTACGTTGATGGATGTTTGTCCATCAGCAGTGCTGTAAATTACAATCTTGTCATTCAAGTCCATATCTCAATTCTTTAAACAGGTTCAACAACTCTTTTTTGATCTCTTCTTCCTGCCGGAGCAGTTCACGCATCTCGCCTTGCAGCCGTTTCATCTAGGTATCGAAATCGATGCTTTCGTCTCGGTTCTTGAACTCGATGTACTTGCTGGGCACAAGCGATTAACCTTTCACTTCGATTTCTTCCAACAAGTGTTTCTATGTCGTGAGAGGTTCGCCCATAGAGGAAATTCTTTTTCTCGTATTTCACGACATTCTCAATCTTACCCTTCAATTCTGGATCTGCCTTCTTACAAAATACCGGTTGGAAATTCTGTTCCTTGACAAATGTATGGAATGCTTTTGTCAGGATATAGTCTCCCAGGTCCTCACGATGGGTGAAAATCTTGTCCTGTTCATAGATGATTTTCCTCGGTTTGCCTTGCCAGAACTGAAAGGCAAGTTCATGTGCAAAGAAATAGATTTTGATGCTTATGCCATTTTCCTTCCTCATCCACGTTTCTCTAAAATCAACCTGGGCTTCCTGTCCATATGGGGTGTCAGGTAGCTTCTCGTAGATGTGCTTGGATGGAGTAACCTTAGGTATATCGTATTTCTTCCGGACTTTGCAGACAAAATTATAGATTGTCTTGTTGGATACCGAAGGCATTGACGGGTCATATTCCTTAATCCAGTCACCGACTAGTGCTGCTGAGAGTCCGGGATGTTCACGAAGAGTTTCCTTCACATAGGACTCATATTTTCCCTGCTTTTCCGGACGGTTTCCTCCGGAGGACGGACGGGACAGCAATTCCGATTCCGACATCTTGCAATATCGGATGACGGAGCTTCTGTGTACTTCCGGTAGCCGGGCTATTTGCGATTTCTCGAACCGCTTGGACAGCAAATGGTGAATTTTATACCACATTGTAATTCTTTTATTTTCATTGTACTTCATACTTTTGTCATTGAGTTCTATAGGTGTCATAAAGACAGTATATACGTTGCATTTAGTTCTCTTTTTTCAGTAGCCACTAATTCCATTAACGGCTGTACCTCCTCATAGGACTGAATACATTCTGATATCTGTTTGTTCTTATTCATATATCGGTTCCTATGCGAGTTCTGTGCAAAGATAATTATTTTCCTTTTTTTTATATATAAAAAGACTGTTTTCTATAACGTGATGAAATTCTAATTCCTTTGTATATGCTGAAATGGCAATAGTACAGGATGAAAAAATCGTGAGTATCGCATTTATCATGGCGATTCTGTGATATCTAATGAATCTGATATGGAACTTACAGACTCTATACGATTCTTCCGCTCCTCCAAAGGAGAATAGTACGGTTTCACAATGAATGGAAAGATTTACATCGACTCGAGGATTGCCATAGCCGAGGCGTCCACCCATGAATACACCCATTTTTGGACGGATATATCGCGTCTCAGGAAACTTATCAGTGCGTATCAGCAACGGTGCGATAGACAAGTTTTTGTCACAAAGTGCCGTTGAAAAGAGCGACAGCAAAGACGTTTACATGTCGGTATTGAAAGTACTTCCTAATGTGCTGAAGTCAAGTATAGACGTGGAGATACTTCCTGATTTTCTGAAAGGCAAGGATGGAAAACTCAGCGCGGAAAACGGCATAAATAAGGACGTTCTTGTACATCGCCTGTATGGAGCTGTGGATATCGACGGTATGATATACAGTGTAAAGATAACTTTAAAGGAGAACACAAAAACACGCGAAGCAACGAACACGCATTCGTATGAAGCAACAAAAATAGAGCTGCTCGCAGGAACATTGGTTAAACCCGAAGGTGATAACCCCAATACGAACAACTCTATCCATGCTGAGAAGTTACTGGCTGGTCAACATGGAGACGTTACCAAGACCTCTCCCCGCAATTCCAATAACTCTATCTCTGCGGCAAAGTTATTGAAAGATATTGGAATGTCCTATAATCCAAGCGAGAAAATTTTGGATGCGAACGAAAAACGCAATACAACGATTCGTGAGTTCCGCGTTTACCATGGCGATTCTGTGATATCTAATGAATCCGATGTGGAACTTACAGACTGTATGTGATTCTCCCGCTCCTCCAAAGGAGAATAGTACGGTTTCACAATGAATGGA